>Ga0105097_10000260_pt1 | contig 23268 bp, 25 predicted proteins | sample PPLLak12cMay2015_FD_87035 | JGI IMG/M metagenome (GOLD analysis project Ga0105097, IMG submission 87035) | Freshwater sediment microbial communities from Prairie Pothole Lake near Jamestown, North Dakota, USA - PPLs Lake P7 Core (1) Depth... | ecosystem: Environmental > Aquatic > Freshwater >...
TGCTCCAGAACCCGCTCGCGACGGGCACGGTAGATTGCCGAATCAGGCTGCATGTCGCTGTCTCAGTTCCTCATCAAGGGCTTTGAGCCGGGCCGGCGTGCCAACGTCTTCCCAGCGTCCGGCATAGTGTTCTCCGCTCACGCGGCCGGCATCGATCGCTAGCCGCAGCAGCGGTGCGAGCGGCGCTTTCTCGCCCGCCGGAGTGTGGGCGAACAGCGCACGATGGTAGACGCCGATGCCGGAAAACGTGAAGCGTGGCGGGTGCGGCGTAAGCGGGATGTCGGCGTTCGTCACCCGGTTGCCATCGAGCACGAAATCACCCTGCGGATGATGTGGCGGATTGTCGACCAGCACCAGATGCGCCTGATCGTGGCCGGCAGCAAGCTGCGCCAGCGGCTCTGCGAGGCACCTGAAATCGTATTCGCAGTAGATGTCGCCATTGACCACGGCAAAGACCTCGCTATCGATCAGCGGCAGCGCAGTGGCGATGCCGCCCGCCGTTTCCAGCGCGCTGATTTCGCGCGAATAGTCGATCGACACGCCGAATGCCTCACCGTTCCCCAGCGCCGCCTCGAACTGCTCGCCGAGATGAGCATGATTGATGACGATGTGCGTGTAGCCCGCCACACGCAGGCGCTCAATGTGCCAGACGATGAGCGGCTTGCCGCCGACCGCCAGCAGGGGCTTGGGCGTATGGTCGGTTAGCGGGCGCATGCGTTCGCCGCGCCCGGCAGCGAGGATCATCGCCGTGGCAGCGCTCAAAATGTGTACCCCACCTGCGGCTGCTTGTCCTGCAGCGCATCGATGAGAAACAGCAGCGGCTTGAGTTCGTCGTAGCGCTCACAGACCTTGCGCAGATAGTGCATCACCAGCGGCATGTCCTTCAGGTAGCCGTCCTTGCCGTCGCGGTGATACAACCGCGCGAAGATGCCGAGCACCTTGATGTGGCGTTGCGCGCCCATCCATTCGAAGTCGCGCCAGAATGCTCCAAAGTCCTCAGGCACCGGCAGGCGGGCGGCGCGTGCCTTTTCCCAGTAGCGGATCACCCAGTCAAGCTGCATCTCCTCCTCCCACTGGATGTAGGCATCGCGGTAGATCGAGGCAAGATCGTAGGTGATGGGGCCGTAGACGGCGTCCTGGAAATCCAGGATGCCGGGATTGGGATCGGCAACCATCAGATTGCGCGAATGCCAGTCGCGATGCACGTAGACCTGCGGCTGGGCCAGATTGTTGGCAAGGATGCGGCCGAAAACGGTATCGAGGATCTCCGCCTGCTGCGGCGTCATGGTCGCGCCCAGATGCCTGGTCACGTACCACTCCGGGAACAGCATCATTTCGCGCAGCAGCAGAGTGCGGTCGTATTCCGGCAGCACGCCAGGACGGCTGGCCTGCTGGATGCGGATCAGGGCATCGTTGGCGTCAAGATACAGATTGCGCGCCGTGGCAGGATTCAGCGCCGCCAGATAGGTTGTGTCGCCGAGATCGCTCAGCAGCAGAAAACCCTGCTGCAGATCCTGCGCCAGCACTCGCGGCACATGCACGCCGGCATCGGCAAACAGGCGCGCCACCTTGACGAATGGCCGGCAGTCCTCGTGTGCCGGGGGGGCGTCCATGACGATATAATGTCCGCCTTGTCGGGTGACGCGGAAATAACGGCGGAAACTGGCGTCCGCCGAGGCGGGGGCGATGTCGAACGAATCCGCTCCGAGTTCCCGCGAAACCCAGTGCTCCAATGCCTGAAAACGATCCACTGCCCGACAGCTCCATACAAACGAATTCTTGGGATTTTACATCCTTGTCCAACCCGCCCGCCCTTGCATGGATCGCATTATTGCTCAGTGCCAGCTTACCGGCCGGAGCCGAGAGCCTGCTGCTGAAGAGGGATGAAGTGCTGAGCCGTCCGGAAGTGGCGGGAGCCGATGCGCCCCTGTTCTTCAGCGCCGACCACCTGGAAACCGTGGAAACCAACGTGATCGAGGCCCGCGGGAATGTGGAAATCCGCCATGCGGGGCGAAACCTGTTCGCCGAGTGGCTGCGCTACGACATGAACTTGAACCAGGTCGAAGCACGCGACGACATCAGGCTTGAAACAGCCTTGCTGTTTGTCGAGGGCGACTACATGCGTCTCGACCTCGACGACTACAGCGGCATGCTGACCCACCCCGTCTACCAACTGCAGGGGCAGCCCGGCCGCGGCAGCGCAGAACAGATCGACTTCCTCGACAAGGGCCGTTACAAGCTGAAGGATGCCCGCTACACCACCTGCCCGGTCGACAACGACGACTGGTTTATCAAGGTGGGCGAACTTGAAATCGACCGGACACGCGAGGTGGCAACAGCCCGCAACCTGTCTCTCAACCTCCTCGGCAAACCCATCCTATATGCGCCCTGGGCGGACTTCCCTCTCAGCGATGCGCGCAAGTCGGGCATGCTCCCCCCGACCTTCGGCACCACGGAAAGCGGCGGCCTGGAAGTCCTGGCCCCCTACTACTTCAACCTCGCGCCCAATTACGACGCCACGCTTTACCCGCGCATCCTGTCCAAGCGCGGCTTCCAGCTTGGCGGCGAATTCCGGTACCTGACAGAAAGCCTGCAAGGCGAGAACCGCGCCCAGTATCTGGCGGATGACAGGGTCGCGGACCGTTCGCGCTGGAGCCTGGCGCTCGACAACACTTACCGTCTGAACCCCCAGACCCAAATGGGCATCCGTTACGACCGGGTCTCGGACGACGACTACTTCCGTGATCTTTCCAACCAGATCTCCATCACTTCGCTCACCAACCTTAATCAGGAGTTCTGGCTGATGACGAAACATGCCAACTGGCAGGCCGTGGTGGGCGCGCAGGACTTCCAGACCTTGCAGGACTCCTCCGCGCTCGAGCCGATCGTCGAACCTTATGCGCGTCTTCCGTATGCGCGGCTGGGTCTGAACCAGTACTTTGCCAACAGCCTGCAGTTCAAGCTGGAGACGGAGGCCACGCGCTTCGCCCACTCCACCCTGACCGAGGGCACAAGGGTCCTGGCCTATCCCATCCTGCGCATGCCGATGGCCAATTCATATGGATTCTTCACCCCGCAGATCGGCTGGCACAGCACCTATTACTGGCTAGACGACTCGCAACCTGACCAGCGTATCTCGCGCAATCTGCCGATCCTGAGCCTGGACAGCGGAATCGTCCTCGAACGCCCGTTCAGCTTTTCCGGCCGCGCCTATGAACAGACCCTCGAGCCACGTGTCTATTACGTCTACGCACCCTATCGCGACCAGAACGATATCCCTATATTCGACACGGCGCAGCTGGATTTCAGCTACGCCCAGATGTTCACGGAAAACCAGTTCATCGGTGGCGACCGCGTCAACGATGCCAACCAGTTGACGATTGCACTGACCAGCCGCTTGATAGAAGCGGATAGCGGACTGGAAAGAGTGGAGTTGACCCTCGGCCAGCGCTATTACTTCAGCAACCAGCTCGTCACCCTGCCCGGCGTCGCTCCGCGTGACAAGGCCGCAACCGATCTGCTTGCGACCATCAGCGGGCAGGTTAACCGGCAACTGAGGGTGGATGCAGGCGTGCAGTTCGACACCGACAGCGGAAACACCATCCGTCAGAACCTCGGCCTGTCCTATCGCCCCGCTCCCGGGAAAACTTTGAACTTTGGTTATCGTTTCATTGACCAAAGCACGGAGCAAATTGATCTTTCTGGCCAATGGCCCCTATCCAGCCGCTGGTATGGCGTATTCCGCTACAACTACTCGATCGAGGACAGCAAGCTGGTGGAGGGATTGGCCGGCCTTGAATACAATGGGGGGTGCTGGGCATTGCGCGGCGTCGTCCAGCGGCTCGCCACCAAAGAGGACAGTTCGACCGATTCGTTCTTCCTGCAACTCGAACTGAGCGGCATGGGCCGCATCGGTATCAACCCACTCGACGTTTTGAAACAAAGTGTTCCCGGATACAGGTCTAGCAATGAGCTTACGGAAAATCCCTGAGAAATATCTCGCGACGGCGCTGCTTGCGCTGTCGTTGCTGATGGCCGCACCGGGTCAAGCAGCCGTAACCCCGATCGACCATATCGTCGCCGTCGTCAACGAGGAGGTCATCACGCGGCAGGAGCTGGCCCGACGCTACAACGAGGTGGTGCAAAACCTGGCGCAGCAGAATACCCCGTTGCCTTCGCGTGCCGTGCTCGAAAAGCAGGTGCTCGAACGCATGATCACGGAGTACGCACTGCAGCAGCATGCCCGCAATACCGGGGTCCGGGCCGACCCGGTTCAGATAGAGCGCACGCTGCAGCGCATCGCAGCCCAAAACAAGCTCGACATGAATGGCTTGAAGGCTGCGCTGGAAAAGCAGGGGCAAAGTATCGACAGGATGCGCGAGAATATTCAAAACGAAATCCTGATCGGACGTGCTCGCGAGCGCGATGTCGACAACAGGATCTCGGTAAGTGACGCCGAAATCGAGGGATTCCTGCAGACCCAGGCGCAGATCGGCACCGACACAGAATATGATTTCGCCCACATCCTGATCACTGTCCAGGAAAACGCTTCTCCCGAACAGATTCAGACACGCCGCGCCCGGGCTCAGGACATCCTCGAAGAACTGGCAAAAGGCGCGGACTTCGCCCAGCTATCGGCGAGTTTTTCGGATGCGCCGAACGCCATGCAGGGCGGGCGATCGGGCTGGCGTCCGAGCGGGCAGATCCCTTCACTCTTCGTCGATGTGCTCAAACCGCTCCGGCCCGGGGATGTCGCCCCCCTTTTGAAAAGCAGCAACGGCTTTCACATCCTCAAGCTGCTGGACAAGCGCGGCCTTGATGTCGCCCTCAGCGTGACTCAAACGCGTACCCGCCACATCCTGATCAAGACCAACGAACTGACCTCGGAAAACGACGCGCGCAGCCGCCTGCTGCAGCTGAGAGAACGTATCGTCAACGGTACCCCTTTCGAAAATCTGGCGCGCCTGCACTCGGAAGACGCCAGCGCCTCCAAGGGGGGGGATCTCGGCTGGATCAACCCCGGCGACACTGTCCCGGATTTCGAGAAAGCCATGAATGATTTGCAGGCTGGCGAGATCAGCCAGCCAATCCGTTCACCCTTCGGCATGCACCTGATACAGGTTCTGGAGCGTCGTTCGCAGGACGTGACCCAGGAACGCCAGAAGTTTCTGGCGCGTCAGGCCATCCGTGAACGCAAGTCTGAAGAAGCTTTCCAGGACTGGGTGAGACAGATCCGCGATTCGGCCTACGTTGAATTGCGGCCAATCGATTGAGTCTTCCCACTCTCGCAATCACCTCGGGCGAGCCTGCCGGCATCGGTCCCGACCTGTGCATTGCGCTTGCCAAGCACACCCTGCCTGCGCGGGTGGTGGTGTTGGGCGACGCTGACCTTCTGCGTGAACGCGCGTCGCGGCTTGGCGTCACACTCGATATTCATATTTCCTCCGCCGACGCGGCCTGCAAACCCGGATCGCTCTGCGTCGAACATATTCCCGCGGTCATCCCGTCAGTGCCGGGTCAGTTGAATCGCTGCAACAGCTCCTACGTCCTGGCCCTTCTCGACGCAGCCATCACTGGTTGCCTCAACGGACGGTTTGATGCCATGGTCACGGCACCGGTCCACAAGGGCATCATCAATGATGCAGGCATCCCCTTTACCGGCCACACCGAATACCTGGCGGAAAAAACCGCAACCCGCAAGGTCGTCATGATGCTTGCTGGCGGCGGTCTGCGCGTCGCCTTGGCGACCACGCATTTGCCGCTCAGCGCGGTGCCTGACGCCATTACGCAAGAACTGCTGCTGGAAGTCATTCCCATCCTGCATGAAGGGCTGCGAATCCGGTTCGGCATCGCCCAGCCTCGTATCCTGGTTGCCGGGCTCAACCCTCACGCCGGCGAATCGGGCCACCTGGGCCGTGAGGAGATCGAAATCATCGAACCGGTTCTGCAACAACTCCAGGCACAGGGCATGAACCTGATCGGTCCACTACCCGCCGATACCCTGTTCTCGCGCATTCGACACGAGCCATGCGATGCCGTGCTGACGATGTACCATGACCAGGGCCTGCCGGTGCTCAAGTACGCCAGTTTCGGTGAGGGCGTCAACATCACCCTTGGGCTGCCACTGATCCGCACTTCAGTCGATCATGGCACAGCACTCGATCTTGCCGGGACCGGCAATGCGGATGTCGGGAGTCTGCTGGCAGCCATTGAGGCCGCCGCCGAAATGGCTACGCGGTGATTCGCTTCTGCAATCCTTGAAGGCGCTTGCGTGACAACCGAACGAAACGCTTCGCTTACCCTCTCCCCAACCCTCCCCCCAGATGGGGGAGGGAGCAAACGTGATGCCCAAATCGAGCGCTTCGCTTACCCTCTCCCCAACCCTCCCCCCAGATGGGGGAGGGAGCAAACGTGATGCCCAAATCGATTAACCACATCCCGCGCAAGCGTTTCGGCCAGAACTTTCTGGTCGATCAGTCCGTCATCAACGCCATCGTCAACGCCATTCATCCGCAACCAGGTGAAACTGTCGTTGAAATCGGTCCCGGGCTTGGTGCGCTTACCCGCCCCCTGCTTGAGCGTCTGCCTCATCTGCACGTGATAGAGCTCGACCGTGACCTGGTCGCCAGGCTACAGAAATCCTGGTCGCCCGAAAGGCTTACGGTACACGCCGGGGATGCATTGAAATTTGATTTCTCTCAGTTGGGAAATGAGCTGCGCATTGTCGGCAACCTGCCCTACAACATTTCCAGCCCCTTGCTGTTCCATCTGCTCTCTTTCGCTGCGCATATCTGCGACATGCATTTCATGCTGCAAAAGGAAGTGGTCGCGCGCATGGTGGCGGCACCGTCGACAGGAGATTATGGACGGCTGTCGATCATGCTGCAGCGACGCTGCCATCTCGAATGGCTGCTGGATGTTCCGGCCGCGTCATTCAGCCCCCCACCAAAAGTTGAATCCGCAGTCGTGCGGCTGACTCCCAAACCCGAACATGACATCGCCCCACTTGATGAAGCACTGTTTGCAAAAGTTGTAGCAACCGCTTTTTCCCAGCGCCGCAAAACCCTGCGCAACACCCTCGCCAGCTTGGTTAAACAGGAGGTATTTGAAGCTCTGGGAGTCGACCCGCGCCTGCGCGCTGAAAATCTGGCGCTCGCCGATTATGAAAACATAACCCGCTATTTAGAGGCATCCTGAAGCAGAGGGAAAACAAAAACGGCCTGCATAAAGCTGGCCGTTTTTGTTTGTTTGGTGGGTCGGGCGAGATTCGAACTCGCGACCAACGGATTAAAAGTCCGCTGCTCTACCAGCTGAGCTACCGACCCTGGAGAAGCGCGAAATTATACCCGAAGGCGCCAACGCGTCAAACTCCTGAAGCGCTTTAAGTGCTGTTACCGCGTATTCCGTGGGACGGCTTTCGGATCCGGCCGTATCTGAAGGAAGATGCTGCCGTACCACTCAATTACCTTCACGCGCATCAATGAAGAAGGGCGGTTAAGACCGCCCTTCTTCATTGATGTGAAAATCCGAGTGCTATTTCAATACTGGGTTATTTTTTTTTTGTCCTGCGATGCACTAGAGTGCGTCGCCTTTTTGATCCCGGACTTGGATGGGGTTGATGCAACAGCATCTGGTTCTGTTGATTTGTTGGCAATTGCCGAAGGATTGCTTTGCTCGAACTGGCTCATGAATGCAGTCAATTTCTGCTTGCTGATCACGCCAGGCACAAACATCACGATCTCACCGTTCGGCGCATAGAGATAAGAGGTTGGATAGTAGTCTACCGGTCCGACCTGCATCGAGGGGTTGCCCGGCTCGCGACGATTTCCACCAAGGATGTTCGGGAAGCGAAGGTTGTAGCGCTGAATGGTGCTATGGGCAGAATTCACATCGATACCATAGTCCATGACGACCCCAATGACGACAAAGTCACTACGTGCGTCCATGTCATTCAGATCTGGAAACTCCATCTTGCAACGCGGACACCATGGCGCCCAGAAATTGACCAGCACCCACTTACCCGCATAGTCGGATAACTGGTGCGTCTTGCCCTTGGTATCTGTGAAGTTGAAATTCATCGCCTTCGACGCATAAGCCTGAGACGCAAAGGCTGCTGCCACGGCAAAACAGATTACGCTGAACCACTTTTTCAATGTCTGTCCTTCAAGGCCTTAGGGCCACTGTGTCACCGTAACAATCGAATTGAAGATGGTCAAGGTTCTTTTTGACCATGCCGTCAAATAATGCCGGCGTTGTGGCTTTTAGCCTTCACGCATCATCAAGATGTACTGAATTTTCATGGTGATAGCCGCTCCGATAATAATGGCAGCCACCACCACGAATGAGGAAATCGCCAGTGTGGATATACCTGTGATGCCTTGACCGATGGTGCACCCGACAGCAGTCACCCCCCCAAAACCCATCAGGATGGCACCGACGATGTGACGAAACATGTCCTGGGGGGAATTGAAGGACTCCCAGCGGAAGGTTCGGTGCGTCACGCCATAGAAGAATGATCCGACGATGACCCCGAACACGCTTGCCACGCCAAAGGTGACGATAGTCGCCGAGTCGGTCCAGTAGGCAAAAAGATTCATGGTATAGCCCAGCGGCGCGACAAAGGTCATCGACTCGGCCAGATGTGAATTGGTACCCAAGTAAACCAGTTCCAGTGTGTCAGGATCTTCACCGAAACCGAATCGACCGGTGACATACCAGCCGGCAACCACGATCAGGCCAATCACGATCCCCGCCAGAATGTTGTCGTGGTTCTGACGGAATTCCTTGTTGAGGAAAACGAACAGCAACAGCGCCACCCCGACGGCCATTCCAATCATCAGGGCCCCTGTCTGCGAAGCCACTCCCAACAACGACGGCAAGGTCTGCATGCCATCAAGGAATACCGTGACCGAGGGAGCCTGCAGGACACTGACGCGAAACGCACCGAAGATTCCGGAAAGTGTCACCAACGCTGCGTAACCCATGAAAATGAATACCACGATCGACTTCAGGTTGCCTCCCCCCAGACGCACAAGGGTTCGCTGGCCGCAGCCACCCGCCAGAGTCATGCCAACACCGAAGGTCAGTCCACCGACCAGGGCTGCAAGCCAATAGAAATTGGAGCCGGTATAAATTGTTTTTGAGACATCAATCTGTCCACCGAAGACCAGCAGGCTGGTGCCGATGATCGCAACCGCGATGGCCAGCATCCATGCTCGCATGCGGTCCCAGTGATTCATGTTTACGATATCGGATACTGCGCCCATGGTGCAGAAGTGGGTCTTGTTGCCGACGTAACCGAATATGAACGCAAGAATGAATCCCAGCCAAGCCACTGAACGAGTTTTCACCATTGCATCCTCGGCATCCCATCCCAGCGCCATCAGCACCTGGCTGATCAAATCAAATCCTTCCATTCCCTGTCTTCTCCGTTTGTTAGTGCGTGTGGCTGTTTAATTAAGCGAAGGGATTATTCCCCGAGCACGGGTGCATAAGCAAGCACCATAACTATATTAGGATTTATATATATTTAGTCGGGTCGCTCAAACCGGCCTGTTCAAACCCGGCGCGACGCAGGCGACAGGCATCGCAGCGGCCGCATGCGCGCCCTGTGGCATCGGCCTGATAGCAGCTCACTGTCTGTGAGTAATCCACCCCTAGCCCATGGCCCCGCAGAATGATCTCGGATTTCGAGAGGTGCTGCAGCGGGGCGTGCACCCGCAAGTGCTTGCCCTCGACGCCGGCTTTGGTCGCCAGATTGGCAAGACGCTCGAAGGCCGCGATGAATTCGGGACGGCAGTCCGGATAACCGGAGTAGTCGACCGCGTTCACGCCGATGAATATGTCCCGGGCGCTCAGCACTTCTGCCCAGGCAAGCGCAAGAGAAAGCATCACGGTATTGCGCGCTGGCACGTAGGTAACGGGAATGCCCTCGGTTGGATGCTCGGGAACGGCTATCGCCGCATCAGTAAGCGCCGATCCGCCGAACTCTCCGAGCCCCAGCCGGATGACGCGATGTTCGATCGCGCCCAGACTGTGCGCAACCCGCTTGGCTGCTTCGAGTTCGGAGTCATGACGTTGGCCATAGTCGACACTCAAGGCATGGCATCCATAACCCTGCTGACTCGCGATGGCCAGCACGGTTGCAGAATCGAGACCACCTGAAAGCAGGATGACGGCAGGCGGGTTCATTTTCCTCGAGCATTTCCCCAGAGGATCTTGTGCATCTGTACCTGCATCCGGACTGGCAGACGATCCGCCAAAATCCACTCCGCGAGCTGTTGCGGATCCAACTCACCCTGTACCGGGGATAACAGGACTGGGCAGCGCCCAATCAATTCATGCCGGCGAATGGCCTCACGTGCCCAGTCGTAATCGGCGCGGTTGGCGAGAACGAATTTCACCTCATCACGCGAGTTCAAAAGGGGAATGTTGTCCCAGCGATTTCGTTCACTCTCGCCGGATTCAGGCGGCTTGATATCGACGATGCGCGACACCCTGGGGTCCACCAACGCAATGTCGTAGGCGCCGCTGGTTTCCAGCGACACACTGTAGCCAAGGTCAGACAGGGCTGTGAGCAGGGTCGGGCAAGCCTTTTGAGCCAATGGCTCTCCGCCGGTCACGCACACCGTGCCGACATTAAATGCAGCGACCCGCTGCAAGAGATCATCAAGCGCAAGCGTTTCGCCACCCTGAAAGCTGTAGGTCGTGTCGCACCAGCGACAGCGCAGCGGGCAACCCGTAAGACGAATGAAAACAGTGGGGAGACCGGTCCGGCTAGTTTCCCCCTGAATCGACAGGAATATCTCCGTAACACGGAGGCTGACTGCTTCGGCCATGCCCCGGCCGCTTTAATTCAGCACGGCCAGACGCCGGGCGGCCAGAGTGGCGGCATGGGTACCGGGATATTTGGCGACCAGGTCGGAGAGTGTTTTGCGTGCGCTGGCCAGATCGTCCATGCTGATCTGGTTGGTCGCAATATTGAACAGCGCATCTGGCACTTTGGCACTGTCCGGATAAGCCAGCAGCAGCTTCTGCTGTTGGGCCAGCGCGGTCTTGTAGTCTTTCAGCACGTAGTAGGAATAACCGACCCAGTATTGAGCGTTGGACGCCAGGGCGCTATCCGGATAGGCCTTGAGAAACCCCTTGAAGCCAGCTATGGCGCCGGCGTAATTACCGGCGCGAAAGTTGTTCAGGGCAGCCTCGTAGGTTCGCGACTCCAGCAGCGGGTCAAGTTGCGGCCCAGCCTGCGCAGGCTGGGTCTTGGACGGCGGTGCGGTAGCGACGGCACCAGGTGCGGGTTGCGATGTTTTTTCCGGGGTGGATTGCGCAGCTTCTTCTGTGCCGGATGGTGCGGACACGGGACTGGCCACTTCAGCGGATGACTGCCGGGGGGCTGCGGCCACAGGTACAGCAGCGGGCGGATTCAGCGACTTGTTGAGGTTGGCGAGGCGTTGGTCGAGGTCGACATACAGGTCGTTCTGGCGTTTGCCCAGCGTATCCATCTGATGCAGCTGGACCTCGGCCTGACCGCGAAGCTTCGCCACCTCGGCCTTGAGAGTCTCGACTTCCTTGAGTAGGCCGAGCAGTTGCTGGTTCTGCTGCAGACTCGACTCCAGCTTCTGGATGCGGCTATCGAGAACACGGGTCGCCTGCTGCAATTCAAGCAACTGTCGAGTGAGTTGCTCGGTATTAGCGGAGACGGGCTGGACCAGCCCCAACAATACAACAATCAGCCAGAGTCGCTGCATATCTGAAGCTTATTCGTCCGTGTAAACCACATCCGTGCGTCGGTTTTCGGAATGCGCTTCTTCCGTTTCGCCTTCGTTGCGCAGTTTTTCCTCGCCGAAGCTGACGGCTTCCATTTGATCTTCGCCGACACCCAGCACTCCCAGCGCACGCCGCACCGCCTCGGCCCGCTTCTGCCCCAAAGCCAGGTTGTATTCGCGGCTGCCACGCTCGTCCGTGTTGCCCTGAAGGATGACCCGCGCGTCGCGACGCGTGAGCAGGTAACCGGCATGTGCTTCGAGGACAGGACGATATTCGTCCTTGACGATGAAACTGTCGAAATCAAAGAAAATGCTGCGACTGGACAGCGGGCTGGCAGGATCCTTGCGCGGATCGCCGATGAAGCTAGTGCTGCCGCCATCCAGTTGTTTGCCCTCAAGGCCGGCACCCGATACATCGGCGCCTGTCAGCGCCGTGGTTTCGGCGCCTCGGGTGGCACCTGTGCCTGCAGTGGCAGAATCAGCTCCCGTGACAGCAGAAGAGACTGCGGCCTTGTCTCCGGTACGATCCTCGATGGTTGCCTGCTTGTCTGTTGTGGTACCACAGGCAGACAGTGCCAGGGTGAGCAAAACAGGCCAAAAAATTTTGTTCATCAAATTTCCTCCTTATTAGTTGATCGTCAACCGCCGGCACATCATCACAAACGATACATCGCCCGCCTAGGTAATCTTGTGCCTGATGTGTTCAGGCATGCGAAAGGCCGTTACAGAGGACCAGTCAGATCTAGGCTTACGGCCCCCAGGCCGGCTCGCGGGCATCCACCCCGGATTCGGACAACCGTGCGCGCGTCCGGCCATCGAGACTGACCGTCCCCAGAACACCGCGGCCACCCTGCACTGTCGCGTACAACACGTTTTGTCCATTGGGGGCAAAGCTGGGCGACTCGTCTCGAGCGCTATCGGTCAGCACCCGGGTCTGGCCCGTGGAAAGATCCAGAAGCACGACCCGGAAACGTCCGCTATCACGGCTGATGTAGGCAAGATGCCTGCCATTCGGACTGATGGCGGGCGAAACGTTGTAGCTGCCCTCGAAGGTCACCCTGCGGGGTTCGCCACCGCTTCCGGGTATGCGATAAATCTGCGGGCTGCCGCCACGGTCAGAAGTGAAGTAAATCGTCTGGCCATCGGGCGAAAACATCGGTTCGGTGTCGATATTGCCGCCCTGGGTCAACCGGACCAACCCGCTGCCATCGACGTTGATGAGATAAATCTGAGAGGCTTCGTCGCGGGTCAGCACCACCGCAAGCCGTTTTCCGTCTGGTGACCAGGCCGGTGCGGAATTGGAGCCCTTGAAGGCAGCCACCTTGCTGCGACTGCCATCGCTCAGAGACTGCACATATACGACCGGCTTCTTGTCCTCGAACGAGACATAGGCCAGACGGCTGCCGTCGTACGAGAACATCGGAGAGATGATGGGTTCCCCGGAACGGACGACGGTGCGGGGATTTTCGCCATCGGCGTCGGCCACCCGCAATTCGTAGCGCTTGCCCTGCTTCTGCACATAGGCGATGCGACTGCTGAAGGCGCCTTTCACTCCGGTCAGTTTCTCGTAGACGATATCCGCAATCTGATGCCCGGTGGCGCGCCACTGCTCGGGGGAGATGTTGTAGCTGAAACCGGCAACCTGTGCCTGCTTCACCACATCCATGAGCCGGAAGCGAACCTCAAAACGTCCGCCCGGCAGATTGATGACCTGGCCGATGACCATGGCTTCCGCGCCGCGCTCGCGCCACACCTTGTAATCGATCTGCGCCGGCTCTATGGGCTGTTGAACGCCGCTGGTATCGACAAGACGAAACTGTCCGCTGCGATTCAGGTCGTTGCCTGCAATCTGGGTCAGCGCCGGCTGTGGCTGACCCTGCGCACCACGGAACGGCACCATGGCAATGGAGATTCTGCTGGAGGCACCACCGAAGACCTGGATTTCCATCGCCGCCTGAGCGGGAAAATGGCCAAACAACAATCCGAGCAGAAGCAGGCGGAACAACAAAAAAGCACGGTTCATCAGGAATAAGGGGCGCAGTAAAGAGCCTTGTGAAAACAAAGAAATTTTAGCACATGGGGAAAGAACTCACCCCGTAACCGGACAGCCTTGAGCACCGCTTGATGCACAAGAGCTATTAGTTATCTTTGGGGCGATGCAGGAAAGAAAGTTCCGGCAGAAATTCTGCTCGAGCATCTCTGTCTTCAGGCAGGGGCAGGGGCGAAGATTTTTCGATCGCCAGCAGCACCGCCTCGTCGTATGCCTTGTTGCCGCTCGATTGGACCACACGAACTTCCTGGACCTCACCGGTAGGCAGCAACCTGACAAGACACCGAACCTGCGGATTGCCCTGCAGGTCATCCGGCAGGCGGGTATGACCGCGCACCTTGGCGCTGATCATGTCGCGATGCTGTCCGACGATACGGGACACTTCAGACTGGCGTTTCGCTGCCGCCGCTGCAGCCTGGGCCTGGGCTTGAGCCAGCGCCTTATCCGACTGGATCCGCCGCGACTCGCTCGCCAATTCTTCTCTCATCATCTGCTGCATCAGCTCCTCCTCTTCCATCTGTCGAAGCTGTTCGCGTCTTTTTTGCTCAGCCAATTGCTGGTCGCGAGCCTTTTTCATCTGTTCGGCTTCTGCTCGTGCAGAATCGGCCAGCGCCTTTTCCTCGGCTTCCTGCATCAACTTGAGCTTCTGCAAACGTTCAGTCTCGGCCTTCCTTTTTTCCAGGGCAATGTCAGGCGCCTTGGGCGCAGGGGGAACTTTGGCCTGCGGCATCGGATCCGGTTGAGGAGGTTTCGGAGCCGGCGTAGGCGGGACAGGCTTGGGCTGAGGGGGCGGTTCCGGTTGCGGTGGTAGTGGCTCCGGCTTGGGCGGCGGCGCGGGTGCTGGCGGCATGGGCAATGCGTCCCACAGATCGACCATGACCGGGGCGGGATGCTGGGTTTGCCAGGACATGCCAAACACCAGCAACATGATGAACACGGCGTGTACGCCAAGCGCCAGCAGGCCCGCCACAACACTCGAGCTGCGTCTGGGGATGAACGGAGCATCGGCGGCAAGACTCATGACGCCGGTCAGGTCAGGGTGCAGGTCGCGCAAGCAGGCCGATGCGCGAAATCTGGGCGTTTTGCAGGACGGTCATGGTATTCATGACCTCTTCGTAACGGACGTTCTTATCGGCCGCGATCACCACCGGCTGGTCGGGACGCGCAAGATGCAGTTCGCGAATCTCAGCGGCCAGCCGTGCTTTCGGGATGATCCGTTCAGTTCCATCTCCGGCGCGGTCGCGCAGCAGGTATTCACCCGATTCCTTGATGATGACCTCCAGCGGCTGGGAGGGCGTCTGGGCGGTCTGGCCGACACTGGGCAGATCGACCTGCCCCGGATTGATGAAGGGGGCGGTGATCATGAAAACCACAAGCAGCACCAGCATGACGTCGATCAACGGAACGACGTTGATCTGGGCCATCTGTTTACGGGCGCGTGCCATCGATCAGGAGGGTTTGGTGGCCTGCCGCTGCAGAATGTTGGAAAACTCCTCCATGAAGCTTTCCATGCGATTGGCCAGACGGTCGATATCGTGGGTGTAGCGGTTGTAGCTGACCACGGCGGGGATCGCCGCGAACAAGCCCATCGCGGTGGCGATCAGCGCTTCGGCGATGCCCGGCGCCACCTGCGCCAGGGTTGCCTGAGAAACCGATGCCAGGCTCTGGAACGCCAGCATGATTCCCCATACCGTGCCGAACAGTCCGATGTAGGGCGATACCGAACCCACCGTGGCGAGGAAAGAGAGATGCGATTCCAGGCTGTCGAGTTCGCGCTGATAGGTTGCGCGCATGGCGCGCCGCGTGCCGTCCATGATGACGTTGACCGAGACGCCGGTCTGTCGCCTCAGCTTGAGGAATTCGCGGAAGCCGGCCTCGAATATCCGCTCCATCTCGCCCGCCCCTTCGCGCTCCGCGGCCACCCGCTGGTACATCGCATTGATGTCGCCGCCGCCCCAGAATTCACGTTCGAAACTCTCGGTCACGCGTGCCGCGCGCTTCAGCGCGAACAGCTTGATGAAGATGTACCACCACGACATCATCGAGGCGATGACCAGCAGGACCATGACTCCCTGGACCGGAATCGAGGCATGGATGATGAGGTGAAGCAGGGACAGGTCTTGACTGAGATCGGGATTCACGGCTGCCGGGTAATTTGTTGAAAGAGGTCCGCGGGTATTTTAGCGGGTTTGAAGCGTGCCGCGTCGACGCAGACCAGCTTGACCGACGCAAAAGCCAACCGGGTTGGTCCAACCGCGATGTCCTGTTCCACATCGATGCTGGCGCGCCCTGTTTCGAGCAGCCTGACCGACACGTCAAGCAGGTCGTTGAAGCGTGCCGGCGCCAGGTAATCGATCACGACCCGGCGTACCACGAACACCACCCCGGCTTCATCGCGCAACTGGTCCTGTTCGAAACCCAGTCCGCGCAGCCACTCGGAGCGCGCGCGCTCCATGAAGCGGAGGTAGTTGGCGTAGTACACCACGCCGCCGGCGTCGGTGTCTTCCCAGTAGACCCTCACCGGCAGGCTGAACATGACCTAAAAAAGGCCGGCCGCGGAATCGGATGACGGCATCGCCAGGCCGAAATGCCGGTAGGTCAGCGCGGTGGCGATACGCCCGCGCGGGGTGCGCTGCAGGTAGCCCTGCTGGATCAGGTAGGGCTCCAGCACATCCTCGATGGTGTCGCGTGCCTCGCCGATCGCCGCTGCCAGGTTGTCCAGGCCCACCGGACCGCCCATGAACTTGTCTACCACCGCCGACAGCAGCTTGCGGTCCATCACGTCGAGTCCGGCATGGTCGACATCGAGCATCACCAGAGCCGCGTCCGCCACCGCGCCGGTGGCATGTCCTTCCGCCTTGACCTCGGCATAGTCACGCACCCGCCGCAGCAAGCGGTTGGCGATGCGCGGCGTGCCGCGTGAACGCCGTGCGATTTCAAGTGCACCCGCTTCGTCCAGATCCATTTTGAGCAGCCCGGCCGAGCGATGGACGATGAAGCCGAGTTCTTCCGGGGTGTAGAACTCCAGCCGTGCGACGATGCCGAAGCGGTCGCGCAGTGGATTGGTCAGCATGCCGGCGCGGGTGGTCGCGCCGATCAGGGTGAAAGGCGGCAGGTCGAGCTTGACCGAACGCGCCGCCGGACCCTCGCCGATCATGATGTCGATCTGGAAATCCTCCAGCGCCGGGTAGAGTACCTCCTCGACCACCGGCGACAGACGGTGAATCTCGTCGATAAACAGCACGTCGTGCGGCTCGAGGTTGGTCAGGAGCGCGGCCAGATCGCCGGCGCGCTCCAGCACCGGGCCGGAAGTCTGGCGCAGATTGACCCCCATCTCGCGGGCGATGATGTGCGCCAGGGTAGTCTTGCCCAGGCCAGGCGGGCCGAACAACAACACATGGTCGAGCGCCTCGCTGCGCTTTCTGGCGGCGTGAATGAAGATTTCCAGCTGTTCGCGCGCCTTCACCTGGCCAACGTATTCCGCCAGGGTGCGGGGCCGCAGTGCGCGCTCGATCTGCTCCTCCTGCACACTGACGGGTTCGGGGGCGATGAGGCGGTCGGTTTCGATCATTGCGTTAGCTTATCAGGCCTTGGACAGGAGTTTGAGGGCATGGCGGATGGCATCCTGCACCGGCAGGTCAGCCGGCACCTGGCGCAGCGACTCGGTCGCCTCGCGCTCGTTGTAGCCCAGTGCCAAGAGCGCCTGGCGCACGTCGTCGGACACGCTGACCGATCCCATGGCAGCGATCGCCCCGGAGAATACCGGTCTGCCCTTGAGTTCCAGCAGCAGGCGCTCTGCGGTCTTCTTGCCGATGCCGGGGACCTTGACGATGCGCCCGGCCTCCTGCGCCGCAATCGCCGCCGACAGGTCGTTGACCGACAGTCCGGAGAGCACCGACAGCGCAGTCTTGGCACCGATGCCGGAGACCTTGAGCAATTCGCGGAAGGCCGTGCGCTCGGTTTCCGATTCGAAGCCGTACAGCAGATGTGCGTCCTCGCGGATCGCCAGATGGGTGAGCAGGCTGACTTTTTCGCCGATGGCCGGCAGGTTGTAGAAGGTGCTCATCGGCACGTCGACCTCGTAGCCGATGCCGCCGACGTCTACCAGCACTTGCGGCGGATGCTTGGCGGCGAGGATGCCGGTAATGCGTCCAATCATGGTGTCCGTCCGTTCATGCCGGAGTCTCGGTCAGCAGCAGTGTCGCCGCCAGCAACAAGGGCAACAGATGGGCTGCGAGCAGCGTAAGCCGGATTGCAGGGGCGAGATGCTCGGGCGTGGCAGCGAGGCGCTGCAGTTGACGCCAGGCCAGCAGTGCCGGCAGCAGCGCGAACAGTCCCACCACGCCCGCCCTTGGTAGCGTGCCGTTGACGATGCTGAACAACAGGGCGAACCCTGCCAGCAATAGAATCAGTCCATACCCCCGGGCGGCGATTTCGGGCTGCAGGCGCGCCACCCAGTGCAGCTTGCCGCTGGCAAGATCGGCATCCCGGTCGGGAAACTGGTTGATGAAAAGAATGTTCGTGACCAGCAACGCATAGGGCAACGCCACCAGCCATGGCAAGGCCGCAAAGCCGCCGCGCTGGACGTAATCGGCGCCGGCGACGATCAGCAGGAAACCGCTGGCCACACAGAGCTCGCCGAGTCCGCGGCTGTTCAGCTGCAACGGCGGTGCGGAGTAGGCCCAGCCGATGGCCAGACCGGCCAGGCCGATCCAGAACAGGCCCATTCCCGACATGCCGAGCAGCCACAGACCGCCCGCCATGGTGAGGACAAAGAGCACGATGGCCAGGCCCAGCACCTGGGATGGAGTCAGCACGCCGTTCTGGATGAAGCGCGAACCGCCGGTGAACGGATAGATGCGCCGCGTGTTGCGTTCGTCGGTGCCATTGAGGTGATCGCAATAGTCGTTGAGGACGTTGATCCCGGCGTGCGCCAGCAGGGCCAGCAGCAGAGTGACGATGGCGAGCATCCAGCTGAACGGCACGCCCCCCGCCAGCGCCGTGGCAAAACCCAGCAGGCAGCCGGCCAGGGTGATGCTGAGAAAGGCCGGCCGTGTCGCCAGCAGATAGCGGACAGCCGGATTGTTCAGCCGCTCGGGAGTGGGTTCAGGCACCGAAGGAGTCGGGTTCAAATGATCCGTCCTCCACGCACGCGCCTGCCGGCCGTCGCCAGCGCGCCCAGCCCCATTCCGCCGTGCGCGTGGGCGATGGCGCAGGCCAGCGCGTCGGCGGCGTCAGCCGTCGGGGCAACCGGCAGATTGAGCAGGCGCTTCACCATCTCCTGCACCTGTTCCTTGGCCGCCTTGCCGTGGCCAACCACCGCCTGTTTGACTTGCAGCGCAGTGTATTCGGACACCGGCAGTTGCTGGCTGACGGCCGCGCAGATCGCCGCGCCGCGTGCCTGCCCGAGCAGCAGCGTCGACTGCGGGTTGACGTTGACGAATACGATTTCGACTGCGCAAGTATCGGGGCGATGGGCATGAATGAGTTCGGTCAGGCCGGCAAACAGCACCCCGAGGCGTTGCGGCAATTCGCCCTCACCGCTCCTGATCACCCCGCTGCTCACGTAGGACAGCTTCTGCCCCGATTTCTCGATCAGGCCGAAGCCGGTAATGCGCAGACCAGGGTCGATTCCGAGGATGCGCATACAGATGGTCAGTCCGGCAGCACGGCGTTGGTATAGACCTCCTGCACGTCATCCAGCGACTCCAGTGCGTCGAGGATCTTCTGCATCTTCACCGCATCGTCGCCGGCGAGTTCGGTCTCGGCTTCGGGGCGCATGGTGATCTCGGCCACCACCGGCTTGAAGGCGGCCTTTTCAAGCGCCTCCTTCACCGCCTCGAAGGCCTTAGGATCAGGCGAGGTCAGCACCTCGATCGAGCCATCCTCGTTGGGGATGATGTCGTCGGCACCGGCGTCCAGCGCCACTTCCATGACCGCGTCTTCGCTCCCGCCCGGCTCGAGGATGATCTGCCCGCAGTGCTTGAACTGGAACGCGACGCAGCCGTCGGTGCCCATGTTGCCGCCGTGCTTGGTGAAAGCGTGGCGCACGTCGGCGACGGTACGCGTCTTGTTGTCGGTGAGGCAGTCGACCATCACCGCGACGCCGCCGATGCCATAGCCTTCGTAGCGCACTTCCTCATAGTTCACGCCTTCGAGCTGGCCGGTTCCGCGCTTGATCGCGTTCTCGATGTTGTCCTTCGGCATCGACTCGGCCTTGCCCTTCTCGATCGCCAACCGCAGCCGCGGGTTCATCGCGGGGTCGCCGCCACCCATCTTGGCAGCCACGGTGATTTCCTTGATAAGCTTGGTGAAGATCTTGCCGCGCTTGGCATCCTGACGCCCCTTTCGGTGCTGGATGTTGGCCCATTTGGAATGTCCTGCCATGTTTCTTCCAACGCAAAAATAATGCGCGATTCTACCCCTTCCCTCCGCCTAGGCGTCGATCTCGGCGGCAGCAAGATCGAACTCATCGCGCTCGACACCGATGGCCACGAAATCCTGCGCCGCCGGATTTCCACGCCGCAGAACGATTACCCGGCCACGGTGGCAGCGGTCGCCACGCTGGTGCATCAGGCCGAAGCCGAGCTGGGGCGAACCGGCAGCGTAGGTGTCGGCACGCCCGGCGCCGTTTCGCCCGCCAGCGGTCTGATGAAAAACTGCAATTCGACCTGCCTCAACGGCAAGCCGCTGCAGCAGGACATCGAGCGAGCGCTGGGACGAGAAGTCAGATTCGCCAACGATGCCAACTGCTTCGCGCTGTCTGAAGCCAGCGACGGCGCCGCCGCCGGCGCCGAAACCGTATTCGGGGTGATCATCGGCACCGGCGTCGGTGGCGGTGTGGTGGTGCGCGGACAGGTGCTCGAGGGTACCAATGCGATCGCCGGCGAATGGGGACACTCGCCGCTGCCCTACTTCCAGTTTGCCCACGCCCAGGCCGACCGCGCCGCCACCGGTCAGCATCCCGCCACCGGCGAGGCGATCCTGCATCCCTGGCCGACCCCACGCGAACTCGAGGCCGCACCGGCCTGCTATTGCGGCAAGAAGGGCTGCATCGAGACCTGGCTGTCGGGCCCGGCGCTGGCCGCCGACCATGTGCGCTTTGGCGGTGAAGACCTGCCCGCACACGAGATCGTGCAACTGGCTAACGCCGGCTACGGCCCCTGCAGCACCACCCTGGCACGCTACGAGGAAAGACTGGCACGCGCACTCGCCGGCGTCATCAACCTGCTCGACCCCGAGGTCATCGTGCTCGGAGGCGGGCTTTCCAACGTCGCCAGGCTATATGACACTGTGCCGCGACTGTGGCCGCGCTACGTCTTTTCCGATCGTATCGACACACGCCTAGTGCCGCCGCAATACGGCGACTCCAGCGGAGTCCGCGGCGCGGCCTGGCTGTGGAACGCAAACTAGCCGCGCACCGTGCGTGGCATGCTGAATCATCAAACGTCATGGAGGCAAAATGTCCGAACCGCTGCTGATCGCCAAGAACGATCACACTGAGATTTACCTTCTGCCGCAAATGGCCAACCGCCACGGCCTGATCACCGGGGCTACCGGCACCGGAAAAACCGTCACCCTGCAGGTACTGGCCGAGCATTTTTCCAGCATCGGCGTGCCCTGTTTCATGTCGGACGTCAAAGGCGACCTGTCCGGGATTTCCCGGGCCGGTGGCGGCAACGCCAAGGTCGATGCACGGGTCGCCCAGCTCGGACTCGACGATTTCAGCCATTGCGATTTTCCGGTCACCTTCTGGGACGTCTGGGGAGAACAGGGCCATCCGGTTCGCGCCACCGTTTCCGACATGGGTCCGTTGCTGCTGTCGCGCCTGTTGAATCTCAACGACACCCAGGCCGGCGTGCTGCATCTGGTGTTCAAGATCGCCGACGACAACGGCCTGTTGCTGCTCGACATGAAGGATCTGCGCTCGATGCTGCAGTTCGTCGGCGACAACGCCAGGAGTTTCACCACCGAATACGGCAACGTCTCGGCGGCCTCGATCGGCGCAATCCAGCGCGGCCTGCTCGCGCTCGAATCGCAGGGTGGTGACCACCTGTTCGGCGAGCCCATGCTCGACATCGACGACCTGATGCAGACCGACCGCGGACGCGGGGTGGTCAACATCCTGGCCGCTGACAAGCTGATGAACGCGCCCAAGGTCTACTCCACCCTGCTGCTGTGGCTGCTATCGGAACTGTTCGAGAACCTGCCCGAGGCCGGCGATCTGGACAAGCCCAAACTGGTGTTCTTCTTCGACGAGGCGCACCTCCTGTTCGACGATGCCCCACCCGCGCTGGTCGACAAGATCGAGTTGGTGGTGCGGCTGATCCGCTCCAAGGGGGTCGGGGTGTTTTTCGTCACCCAGAATCCGGCCGACGTCCCCGACAAGGTCGCGGCGCAACTCGGCAACCGCGTACAACATGCCCTGCGCGCCTTCACCCCGCGTGACCAGAAAGCGGTGCGAGCCGCCGCCGAAACCATGCGCGACAACCCCGACCTCGACGAAGCCGCCGCCATCATGGAACTCGGCGTCGGCGAAGCACTGGTATCGATGCTCGACGTTAAGGGCAAGCCCGGCGTCACCGAGCGTTGCCTGATCCTGCCGCCGCGCGCACAGATCGGCCCGATTTCCGCTGCCGAGCGCAGCGCGACAATCCGCGGGTCGCTGATTGCCGGTCATTATGAAAAGCAGGTCGACCGCGAATCCGCCCATGAAATATTGAAGGCACGGGCTGCCGAAGCCGAACGGGCAGCCGAGGCTGCTGCAGCGGAAAAAACGGCGGCGACTGAACGTGCCAGCGCACAACACGGTGGTGGGCTGCTGGGCGGTCTCCTTGGCGGCAGTGGCCGCCGCGAAGGTGTCGCCGAAGCACTGGCCAAATCCGCTGCACGCGCCATCGGCGGTCAGGTCGGTCGCTCCCTGGTTCGCGGCGTACTCGGAAGCCTGCTGGGCGGCAAACGCTAGCGGTGGCAGAACAAGGCGAAGCCTGGCGTCCCGTGCATATCTGGGTTGACGCCGACGCCTGCCCGGCGGTGATCAAGGACATTCTCTACCGCGCCGCCGACCGGCTGCAGCTGCCACTGACGCTGGTGGCCAACAAGCTTCTGCGGGTTCCACCTTCGCCCCATATCCGGGCGCTGCAGGTGCCGATGGGTTTCGATGTGGCCGACAGCCATCTCGTGAATGTCGTCGCTGCCGGCGATCTGGTCATCACCGCGGATATACCGCTGGCAGCGCAGCTTGTCGCCAAGGGGGCACGGGTGCTCGATCCGCGCGGCGAGGTCTACAGCGCGGATAATATTCAGGAGCGGCTGGCGATGCGCAACCTGATGGAAGGCCTGCGTGGCGCGGGGGTGACGCTGTCGGGTCCATCGTCCTTGTCGCAGGGAGATCGGCAGGCCTTCGCACGCCAGCTCGAGCGCCTGCTGGCGCGCAGCCGGAATTGAGAA
>Ga0105097_10000262_pt1 | contig 23251 bp, 17 predicted proteins | sample PPLLak12cMay2015_FD_87035 | JGI IMG/M metagenome (GOLD analysis project Ga0105097, IMG submission 87035) | Freshwater sediment microbial communities from Prairie Pothole Lake near Jamestown, North Dakota, USA - PPLs Lake P7 Core (1) Depth... | ecosystem: Environmental > Aquatic > Freshwater >...
AGGTACGGCGCCGCCGCTCGCCGCGCTTCAGCGCCGGCGCCGACTGGAAGATGACCGTGGTCTTGGTCCGATGATGCGCGGGCAGGGCCTGTGCCGCGAGCTCCTGCAGTACCACCAGGCGGTCGGCGAGCGCGAGTGATCGCTGTGCCTCGCGGTTGGCCGGCAAGTCACGGTAAAGATCGGTGCCGGTGAGCACGACCCCGAGGCCGCGGTCCGGATAGGCGGCGCGGAATGCCGCGATCGAATCGGCCGAGCGCCGCGCATGCAGCGCAATCATGACATCGCAGGGCTTGCCGTCCCACTCCTGGAGTATCCGCACGCGATGGTCCGGCCGCAGGAAGCGCGCCCAGCGCGCGGCGGTGTGCCAGTTGCCGGTGTTCGCTTCGCGCGACGCCGGTGTGACGATGCAGACGGAAGGTCGGGGAGTGTTCAAAGCAGGGGGCAGGATCGGCGCGCTCGACAGGCCGGCCCAGGCTCGTGATTGCCTTGGTGAGTATAGGGAGGCCGGGTCCGGCCGGCAGCCGTCCGATCGGTCGATATGCGGTCAGGTGGCTGGCGCGCCGCAGCGATCGGGTGCGTGGGATTCCTGTTTTGAAGCGGCGCCGGTTTCCGGAATACTCCGCGCCATGAAAGAACGATTGCGCTTCCCATCCGGCTTGCGGTCGAAGCTGCTGGCCGCTTGCCTGTTGTTGTTCGGATCGGGCCTGCAGGCGCAGGCGCCTACGAACGGCGAACTGGCGAGCAGCTACGTTGAGGCGCAGGAGCTGGGCCGCCGCGACGAGTCAGATGCCGCGACGCGCGACTATCACCGCGATGTCCTGTTGCCGCAGTTCAGCGCGCGCTACCGCGCGCACTTCCGGGACTGCACCGCAAGCGTGCCGCAGCCGGAGTCGACGCCCTTTTCATTCGTGGCGGCGATCGGCGCCGATGGCCGGGTGCTGCGCCTGTGGAGCGATCGCAGCACGAACGTGTACCAGTGCATGCGCGGGCGTCTGCTGTTTGACCGCTTTGCGCCGCCGCCGCGTGCACCGTTCTACCTCTACATCCACATGCGCTTCGTGAACTGAGGGCGGGCTCTGACAGCAACGCGAACCCGCCGGCCAACCATGCGCTCGATGGCCTGGGCCGTTCTTGGTCTGTGGTCGATGGTCTGCGGCGTCACGGAGGCAGCCGACCCGGTCCAGGCCGTTTCGTCGCCGCCGATATCTGTCGTTGCGGCGGGCGACATCGCGGACTGCGGCTCGGATGGCCTGCTGTTTCCGAACGCCTTCCGCACTGCCGACCTGGTCGCGCCATCGGACACGGTGGTGCTGACACTGGGTGACAACACCTATCCCGTCGGCGCGCCGGCGGAGTTCGCCAACTGCTTCCAGGCGACCTGGGGCCGGTTCAAAGAGCGGATCCGGCCCAGCCCCGGCAATCACGACTACATGTCGACAGATGCCGATGCCTACTTCGACTACTTCGGCGCCGCGGCCGGGCCCGACCGGCGCGGCTACTACAGCTTCGATGCCGGCGGCTGGCACTTCATCTCACTGAACAGCAACGCGGACGCGGGCGTCGGGTCGGCGCAGTACGTGTGGCTGCAGGCCGATCTCGCTGCTAACTCAGACACGTTGTGCACGCTCGCCTACTGGCATCACCCGGTGTTCAGTTCGGGGCCGCACGGCAATGATCGGCGCATGGCCGACGCGTTCCAGCTGCTGCACGCCGCCGGCGCGGAGATCGTGCTGGTCAGCCATGACCACATCTATGAGCGGTTCGCGCTGCAGGATGCCACGGGCAACGCGGATCCGGACCGAGGAGTCCGCAGCTTCACGGTTGGAACCGGAGGCGCTCGTCTGTACTCCCTGCGCAAGCCGCGGCCGAACAGCGAAGTGCGCGACGCGTCGTCGCACGGCGTGTTGCGCCTGACGCTGAGTTCAACTGACTATCGCTGGGCGTTCGTACCGGTTGACGGAGTCGCACCGCGTGACGAAGGATCGGCGCCCTGCCACCGTTGAGCTATTGAGTCTTGCGCCGTCGGCGCATGGCGCCTCCGTCCCGCAAACGCGGGCGTGCCAGCCGCCTGCCGTGGATCCGACAATTCCCGCTGCCGCGAATCCGGGCGGCGACGCATCTCTGACGGAGGTATCGAACATGGAAGGTCAACCGCCGTATCCACCGTATCCGCCATATCCACCGTACCCGCCGGTCGTTATCTACCCACCACAGTCCTGTTGCTGCTGCCAAGGACATGCGCACGGTCCTTCCGGCTACTACGGGGCGCAACCGACACCTGCCGGACCGGGCGTGGTCGTTGCGCCGCCGCCGGGCGGTGCAGGTACAGGAGGTGTTGCTCCGGGTGGCAAGCAGCCCGGTGGCTCGCGGTTGCCCAATCCGCTTGAGGTCCTCCTCGGGCCAGCAGCCGGGCTTGCCGGCGGACTGGCCGGCTTCGCAGGCGACGCGGCCGGAGTCGTCGGCGGTGCGGCCGACGCCGTCGGCGATTTTCTCGACTCGATTTTCTGAGGAGGCGTGATGGCCACCACTTTCACGCCCCGCCAGCAACTGATACGCACCGTTGTGGCCGGGCTCTCGCCCGCTCAGTTCGCCGGACTTCGCTCCTACCTAGATGCGGTCCGGGTGCAGACCGATGCGAGGCTCGCGCAACTCGATGCCGAGCGCACGGTGTTGCTGGCGCGCAAGCAGAAGCTGGACACGGCGCTGCAGCGCTTTGCGCGCAACGACGCTTTCGATGCTCTGCGGACTGCCCTGCAACGCGGTGAGCGCCTGCGTCCGGCCGGCTCACGTCCCGTGGTCGTAAAGACGCCCAGGGTCACGGCAAAGCCGGGCAAACGTCCCGCCAAACGACCTGGCAAGCGGCCTGGCGGGTAGTCGTTGCAGCTTTCGCCTGAGAGCGACCGTCGCGGCGGCGACCGGTGCGGTCGCTTCGTGGCGAAGCACAGGACTTGCCTTTGTGCAGGCAGCTCGCCGTGACGCCGCTGGTGAACGCGGGAACGCAGAAATCAGAACGAGCTACGACAGCACCTGGTTCTGACGGATGTCGAACTTCAGCACGACCGCCGGTCCGAAGCTGCCGTTGGCGAGCTGAGGCCGATACGTGTACTCGAAGACGGCGCAGGCGAGGGTGACGGATTCGAGCGGCGGCTGCGTGTCGGCCGACGCGTCGGCGACGTTCACCGAGGTGATCATCACGTCGGTCATGCGCAGCGTGAGGTAGTCGCCGACCGTCGTCATGGGCCGTGCCACGCTCAGGATGCCTTCCGCGATGTGCTGTCCCGTGACACACGCGCGCCACAGCGGTGGGGACGCCGTATCCACGCGGTGGGTGAATGTGAACGGCGTGAAAGTGGGCCGGCTCACGCTGCTGCCGCCACCCCCGGGGGCCGGCGGCGTCACGGCCACGCCCCAGCTCCAGCTTTCGACGACGATCTCGTCGCGGTGCCGCTTCGAGGTGGACTCGCCCTTGATACCGGTCAGGCTGAGGTGGATTGCATCGGCCATGTGGGTGCTCCGAGAAAGATTGCGGCCACGTTAGTCGAACGTGCCGGCACCGCACATGCCATGAATCGAGCTTGGCCCGTTGGTGCGGCGCGCACCCGGCGCGAATTACGGGATCTGGATCTTGCCGCCACCGCCCAGGCCGCCCGGAGGGAACCCGGCGCCGCCCTGGCCCGGCAGTACGATCGAGGACGCGGCCTGGCGGCGCATATCCTGCAGCTCCCTGACCGTACGCTCGACGGCGATCTTTGCCGCGGCGGCGTAGCCTGCAACCGCTTCGGCGAGCGACTTGGCTTCGATGTCGAAGTTGATCGGCAGCGGCCCCATCTGCGTCATGATCTGAGCCTCCCCGGTGTAGACGACAGGGCGCGCACCGTCCGTTGCGCCGAGCGTGGTGACAGGCACCAGCGCACGGATCGTCCCGATCTTGCGGTCGGTGTAGATCTCTTCGCGATACAGCGAAGAGGCGTCCATCGAGATGTCGAGGTCGGCGTTCGAAGCCATGGCATTCTCCAGCGGGGGTTGCAGTCAGCGGCCTTCAGATGACCCCAGTCGGGGCCTGACCTGGGCTGGTGCCAACTGCGCGGCCGTCGAGTATAGGGGAGGGACGTAATCCGCCGCCGCTGACCCGGATCAATTACGCCAACGGGTGCCGGGCTAGCCTGCCGGTTTTTCCAGGGGAAGCCAGGGTGCAACGAGTACTCGCCGGGGGCCTGCGCCCATTGCGACTACGGGGCCGCGAGCTGCTGCCCATCGTCCAGGGGGGCATGGGGGTCGGCGTGTCGGCGCACCGACTCGCCTCGGCGGTGGCGCGCGAGGACGCGCTCGGCACGATCGCCTCGGTCGACCTTCGGCATCACCATCCTGACCTGATGGCGCAATGCAAGGACGTGCGTGACCGCGCCGTGCTGGACCGACTGAACCTGATCGCACTGGATCGGGAGATCCGTCTCGCGCGGGAACAGTCGCAGGGTCGCGGCGCGATTGCCGTCAACGTGATGAAGGCCGTCGACCAGCACGTGGCGCTGATTCGCCAGTCGTGTGAATCGGGAGCGGATGCCATCGTCATGGGCGCCGGCCTGCCGCTGGATCTGCCGGACCTTTGCGCCGATTTCCCGAACGTGGCGCTGATTCCGATCCTGTCCGATGCGCGCGGCGTGTCCATCGTGCTACGCCGCTGGCTGCGCAAGAACCGGACGCCCGACGCGATCGTCATCGAGCATCCGCGCTATGCCGGTGGTCACCTCGGCGCGACGCGCATCGATGACCTCAACGATCCCCGTTTCGACTTCGACCGCGTGATCGAAGACGTGTCGCTGACGCTGCGCGACCTGAAGCTCGAAGCCGAGAGGATTCCGCTCATCGCGGCCGGCGGCATCAACTCCCACGCGAAGATGCGCGACGTACTTGCGCTGGGCTACGCGGCGGTGCAGATCGGTACCGCGTTCGCGGTGACGACGGAAGGCGATGCCCATCCGAACTTCAAGAAGGTTCTGGCCGAAGCGCAGCCGCGCGACATCGTTGAATTCATGAGCGTCGCGGGCCTGCCGGCGCGCGCCGTCCGCTCGGTCTGGCTGGATCGCTATCTGCGTCGCGAGTCGGTGCTGCAACAGGAGGCGGCTGAGTGGACGGCAAAGAGGTTGCCGCCCGACCCTGTCGGCAAGTGCAGTGGAGCGCTGCAATGCCTGACGACGTGCGGGCTGCGCGACAGCATCGCGAGCATCGGCCAGTTCTGCATCGACACCCAGCTCGCCGCCGCACTGCGCGGCGAACTTGCGCGCGGACTGTTTTTCAGGGGTGCAGCGACGGTGCCGTTCGGCACGGCGATCCGGCCCGTGCGCGAACTGATCGACTACTTCCTGAGCGGGCGGATGCCGGCGGGCGTTGCCGCCGCCTGAGCGCTACTCCAGGCCGGTCGGGATGCCCATCACGGCATTGAAGCCGCAGTCGACGTGCGTTATCTCGGCGGTGACGCCGGCGGCGAGGTCGGACAGCAGGAAGGCCGCCACGTTGCCGACATCCTCGATCGTCACGTTGCGTCGCATCGGGGCTGTGCTTTCCACGACTGAAAAGATCTTCGAGAAGCCCTTGATGCCGGCTGCCGCCAGCGTCTTGATCGGGCCGGCGGAAATGCCGTTGACGCGGATGCCGCGCGGGCCGAGGCTCGCCGCGAGGTAGCGCACGCTGGCCTCGAGGCTCGCCTTGGCGAGCCCCATCGTGTTGTAGCTCGGCACGGCGCGCTCGGCGCCGAGGTAGGTCAGCGTCAACAGCGAGGCGTTGCGGCCTTCCATAAGCGGCAGCGCCGCCTTGGCAAGCGCGGGGAAGCTGTAGGCGGAGATGTCGTGCGCGATGCGGAAGCCTTCGCGTGACAGCCCGTCGACGAAGTCGCCGGCAATGGCTTCGCGGGGCGCGAAGCCGATCGAGTGCACCAGCCCGTCAAGCGCAGGCCAGCGCTGCTTCAGCGCATCGAAGGCGGCGTTGATCTGGGCATCGTTCGACACGTCCATGTCGAACACGAGATCGGAGCCGAACTCGGACGCGATCTCGGTGATCCGCTCCTTGAAGCGATCGCCGACGTAGGTGAACGCGAGTTCGGCGCCTTCGCGCTTGCAGGCGTGCGCGATGCCGTAGGCGATCGAGCGGTTGGAAAGCACACCGGTAATCAGCAGTCGCTTGCCGGACAGGAAGCCCATGTTGTGTCGTCAGTCGCCGTGCCGTGGAGTCGGGCGGGCAGTATAGGGGGTCGTGGGCAACCGTTGCCGGCGTCCCGCACTCACGGCCGGTCAGCGAACGTTGGCGACGACTTTGCCCGCGCTGGAGGTGGAGGACTTGTGCGCCGCCTTGGGCGCGGTCTTGCCTGACTTGGCGGCAACCGCGTTGGCGGATGTCTTGGGCTTGCCGCGTTTGGCGCTGCTGGTCGCCGCCAACGGCACCGTCATTTCCAGGCGCTGACCCGCGAAGAGTGTGGGGCCTGTCAGCTGGTTCCAGACGATGACATCCTTCTCGCTGACCCGGTAGCGGCGCGCAACGGAATGCAATGTGTCGCCGCGGCGCACGCGGTAGGTGACCTTGCGCAGGTTGGAGGCCTCCGGCACCAGCGCAAAGCGCGCATCCAGGCTGGTGGCCGCGATGTCCTCCATCGTTTCGTCGCGCGGAACCAGGATCGTCGAGCCCGGTGCGAGGCGATAACGCGGCGGAATCCGGTTGGCTTCGCGCAGTTGCTGTTCCGCGATGCCGGCGCGCTGCGAGACCGAGGCCAGCGTGTCGGCCGGCTTCATCTTATAGGTCGACCAGCTGGCGAGCGGCTGGCCGGTGGCCTCCCACGCCGCGAGGTTCGCATTGAACGTATCCAGCCGATTCGCGGGCAGCAGCAGTGTTGGCGAGGCCGCGCCGACGATGACAGGCCGGTTGAACTGTGGATTGAGCGCCTTGAATTCCTCCGGCGACATCTCCGCCAGCCTGGCCGCGGTCTGCACGTCGATGTCGCGCGACTTCTGCACGGCAACGAAGTACGGCGAATTCGGCACCGGCGGAAGTTCGATGCCGAATTTTTCGGGCTCGGCGACGATGTTCTTCACCGCCTGCAGCTTCGGCACGTAGTGCTGCGTCTCGGCCGGCATCTTGAGACTGGTGTAGCCGACCGGCTTCCCGGCGCGCCGGTTCTTCTCGATCGCGCGCGAGACCGAGCCTTCGCCCCAGTTGTAGGCGGCGAGGGCGAGGTGCCAGTCACCGAACATCTCGTGCAGCTTCTCCAGGTAATCGAGGGCCGCGCGCGTGGAGTCGATGACCGAGCGGCGTTCGTCCTTCCACACGCTCTGCTCGAGGTCATAGTCCTTGCCGGTCGACGGAATGAACTGCCACAGACCGGCGGCCTTGGCGCTCGATACCGCCTCGGCCTGGAAGGCACTTTCGACGAACGGCAGCAGTGCCAGCTCGGTCGGCATGCCACGACGTTCGATCTCGGCGACGATGAAGTAGAGGTACCGGCTCGAGCGCTGCGTCATGCGCGCGAAGTAGTCGACCTGCTCCGCGTACCAGCGCGTGCGCTGGTCGGCCAGGCGTGTGTCGAGGTCGGGCATCCCGAAGCCGGCACGGATGCGCTGCCACAGGTCGATCGAGGGCGCCGCGACCAGCGGAGTCCGCCGGGTGGTCACGCTATCGAGCGGGGCCAGCTCGGGCATGTACTCGAGTATTACGTCGAGCGGGATGTCGTTTGCGTCCAGCGCCGAAGGCGCCGCGATGGCAGCTGCCGGTGCAGCGGCGGCTGGCGACTGGCCGTCGGATGCGCCGGGCGTAGTCTCGCTCGCACCTGCCATGGCAAAGCCGAAGGCAAGCACCGCAGGGAGCAGGCGGAGCGCGTTGTGCATGTTTCTCGATGGGGGGATGCAAGGCGCAGTGTAGGCAACGGTCCTCGCAGGGACAAGTCGAACGACCGGGCTAGCGGAAATCGTTCTTCCAGGCCCGGATCGTGGCGAACGTCGCAGCGCGATCGGCCGCGCCTGTCGCACCGGCACGCACACGGGCTGCGGCCTGGATCGCAGCTATGTCGCTGCGCAGGAACGGATTCGTCGCCAGTTCCAGAGCAATCGTCGACGGAATCGTGGGTTCGCCGCGCGCACGCAATGCGGTGGCCTCGAGTGCGCGCCGCTGCAGGTCGGCGTTACCTGGTTCGACCACAAGCGCGAAGCGGATATTGGCCAGCGTGTATTCGTGCGCGCAGTAAACGCGTGTCGCCGCGGGCAAGGCTGACAGGCGATCGAGCGAATCGAGCATCTGCGCCGGCGTTCCCTCGAAGAGCCGTCCGCAACCGCAGGCAAACAGCGTGTCGCCGCAGAAGAGCACCGGCGGATCGAAGGCGGACGAATAGTAGGCGACATGGCCCGCCGTGTGGCCAGGCACTTCTATGACACTGAACGGCGCGCCAAGCACCGTGATCACGTCGCCCGCACGCAGCCGGACATCGACGCCGTCGATGCTTTCCCCGCTTGGCCCGTAGACTCGGGCTCCGGTGGCGCGCAACGCAGCTACGCCGCCGACGTGGTCACCGTGATGATGGGTGACTAGAATCGCGTCCAGCGTCAGTCCGCGCGTGTTGAGCGCATGCTGCACCGGCGCGGGGTCGCCCGGATCGACGATCGCCGCGTGGCCGTCGCGGTTGAGCAGCCACAGGTAGTTGTCGCTGAAGGCGGGTAGCGGGGTGATCGAGATTTCGGCAGCGCTGACCATGGTGGACGTCACGTGAATTCGAGCGGTTCGATTGTGAAGCTATCCGAGTTCCTGTGCTCGCCGCCCGGGCGCTACGTGCTCGACTGGGAGCAGTTGCATCTCGACGCCGCGGTGGTCGACATCTTCGGCTACCACGCGCTGCAGCTCGGGCTGCCGGAGATCGACGCGCTGCGCGAGAACCGCATGCCGTTGCGCTTCTGCGCCGCGGACCGCCAGCTCGAAGTCGGTGCGGAAAAGGGGGAACGCCGGGTTGCCATCATCAACCGCTATGACGAACTGCCGTTCGCCACGCATTCGATCGACCTCGTCGTGATGCCGCACATCCTAGAGTTTGCGCCTGATCCGCACCAGGTGCTGCGCGAGGTCGAGCGCGTGCTGGTGCCCGAAGGCCACGTTGTCATCACCGGCTTCAATCCGGCCAGCATGTGGGGGCTGCGGCAGTTCTGCACGCGACTCGGCGCGTCGCCCTTCCTGCCGCGGGAAGGGCACTTCATTTCGCTGCCGCGTGTGAAGGACTGGCTCAAGTTGCTGTCGTTCGACTTCGCGCGTGGCCGCTTTGGCTGCTACGCCCCGTCGGCGCGCTCGGCCACCTGGCTCAATCGCTGGCGCTTCATGGAGAAGGCCGGCGATCGCTGGTGGCCCGTGCTGGGCGCCGTCTACATGCTGACTGCGGTGAAGCGCGTGCGTGGCATGCGGCTGGTGGGCAAGGTGTGGAAGCACAGCGAGGAACGCGTGCGCCAGCTGACGCCGGTGGCAACCACGCGCATCGCGCTGGCGACCGGCGAGGCCCACAGTGCCGTGGTGCTTGATGACCACGACGCGGCCAACGACCCACGTCCGCGTGCACAGCGCGGATGAGGCACGCGAAGAGCGTCGCGCTCACCCCGGGGCATGCGGGCGAGGCCGCGGCGAGTGTCGAGATCTGGACCGACGGCGCTTGCAAGGGCAATCCGGGGCCGGGCGGCTGGGGCGCATTGCTCAAGTATGGTGACCACGAGCGGGAATTGTTCGGCGGCGAGGCCCTGACCACCAACAATCGCATGGAACTGACCGCCGTCATCCAGGCGCTCTCGTCACTGAAGCGTCGCTGCCGCGTCGTGCTGCACACCGACTCGAAGTACGTGCAGCTCGGCATCACGGAGTGGCTGCCGAACTGGGTACGGCGCGGCTGGAAGACGGCGGACAAGAAACCCGTGAAGAACGCCGACCTGTGGCAGCAGTTGCAGGCCGCGGCGGCCCGTCACGACATCGATTGGCGCTGGGTCAAGGGCCACGCCGGGCACGACGGCAACGAACGGGCCGACGAACTGGCGAACCGCGGGGTCGATTCGTTGTCCTAACGTGCTGATCAGTCCTGAGAGCAACAGTCGCGAATGCTAAAGTCGCGCCTCTTTGCTGTCCCCTCCGTCCAAGCCAGTTTCCGATGAAGCATCGAGTCACGATCATTGCGATCGGCGCGCTGGTCGCCGTCGGCGCCGCCGCGTACTACGCGCGTGATCGGCTGGCGCCGGGCCCGGGCCCGGTGGCAGGGGGCAAGACTGATGCGAAGGCCGCCGGCACGGCGGACCCCAAGGGCGCGCCGGGCAAGGGCGGACCGGGAGGGCCGACGCCGGTGGAAGTGGTGAGCCTCGCTACCTCCGTGGTCAAGGAAGACCTGCAGGCCGTTGGTTCGCTGCGTTCGAACGAGAGCGTGATCCTGCGGCCTGAGGTGTCCGGCCGCATCGCAGCGATCGGTTTCAAGGATGGCGCCATCGTGCGCAAGGGCCAGCTGCTGATCCAGCTCGACGCGACCCTCAACGAGGCCGAGGTCGCGCAGACCAAAGCGGAATACGACCTTGCGCTGTCAAACCTCAAGCGCAGCGAGGACCTTGCCAGCCGCCAGTTCATCAGTTCGAGCGCCCAGGAGACCGCCGCATCGAACGCGCAGGTGGCCGAGGCCAAGCTCAAGCTGGCACAGGCCCGCCTTTCGAAGATGCGAATCGTTGCGCCGTTCGACGGATCGGTCGGCATCCGCAACGTCAGCCTCGGCGACTACGTGAAGGACGGTACCGATCTCGTGAACGTCGAGGATCTCCGCGTTCTCAAGGTCGACTTCCGCCTGCCCGAGCGGAACTATTCCCAGGTCCACGTGGGCCAGACGATCGAGGTGGTCGCCGACGCGCTGCCGAGCGAGGTGTGGCAGGGCCAGATCGAAGCGATCAACCCGAAGGTCGACGCCAACGGCCGGTCGCTCGAGATCCGCGGCCGGCTCGAAAACACCAGCGGCAAGCTGCGACCGGGCATGTTCGTGCGGGTACGCGTGATCGTCGGTGAACGTACTGATGCACTGCTGGTGCCGGAGGAGTCGATCGTGCCACAGGGCGGGGAGTTCTACGTCTACAAGGTGGTCGACGGCACGGCGCGGCGCGTGCCGGTGACGATCGGCGTGCGGCGCGATGCCAAGGTCGAGATCCTGCGGGGACTGGCCGCCGGGGACCAGGTGGTGACCGCGGGCATGCGCCTGTCGCGCGACGGCCAGCCGGTGCGCGTGCTGTCGGGAGCGCCCGCCGGCACGGACGCCGCCAAGGCCGCGCAGTCCAAGGGCGGACCTGCGCCGGCGAGCGGCGTTGCACCGAAGTCCGATAGCACGAAGGGCAGCGGCTCGTCCTGAGCGCCCACCTGCCGAGACTGCGATGAGCCTGTTCGAACTGTGCATCCGCCGCCCCGTCCTGTCGACGGTGCTGTCGCTGCTGGTGCTGGTGATCGGCCTGATTTCGTATTCACGGCTGGCGGTGCGCGAGTATCCGAAGATCGACGAACCGGTCGTCAGTGTCTCGACCACCTATCCGGGTGCGTCGGCCGACGTCATGGAGTCGCAGGTCACCAAGGTGCTGGAGGATTCGCTGGCCGGCATCGAAGGCGTCGAGCTGCTGACCTCGTCGAGCCGCTCCGAGCGCAGCAACATCAACGTGCGCTTCCGCATCACGCGTGATCCGGACTCCGCCGCTGCGGACGTGCGCGACAAGGTGGCGCGTGTGCGCGCGCGCCTGCCCGACAACGTCGACGAGCCGGTGATCGCCAAGGTCGAAGCGGATTCGTTCCCCGTGATTTGGATGGCGGTCACGGCCGGCAACAAGACACCACTGGAGGTCTCCGACTACCTGAACCGCTACGTCAAGCCGCGGCTGTCGGTGCTGCCCGGTGCCGCCGACGTCTGGATCTTCGGCGAGCGCAAGACGTCGATGCGCATCAACGTCGACCGCGACCGGCTCGCCGCCTACCGGCTGACGCCGGGCGACGTCGAGGACGCTCTGCGCCGCCAGAACATCGAACTGCCGTCGGGCCGCATCGAGTCCGCCCAGCGCGAGTTCCCGATCGTGGCCGCCACCGACGTCAGCACGCGCGAGCAGTTCGAGAACCTGATCATCGCCGTATCCAGCGGCTACCCGGTTCGGCTGCGCGACGTGGCCGACGTTGCGGTCGGACCGGCCGAAGAGCGGGTCATCGCGCGCTTCCGCGGCGAACCATCGGTCAACATGGGCCTGGTCAAGCAGGCCACCGGCAATCCGCTTGAACTGTCGCGCGCGCTGCGCGCCGAGGTCGACAAGATCAACGAGACGCTGCCGGAAGGGATGCGGATCAACGTCGCCTACGACTCATCGGTCTTCATCGACCGTTCGATCGATTCGGTGTTCAAGACCATCGGCGAGGCCGTGATATTGGTGGTGCTGGTGATCTTCTTCTTCCTGCGCAACCTGCGGGCGACGCTGATTCCGCTGGTGACGATCCCGCTGTCGCTGGTGGGCTCGTTCGCGCTGATGTACGTGTTCGGCTTCACCATCAACACGCTGACGCTGTTGGCGATGGTGCTGGCGATCGGCCTTGTCGTCGACGATGCGATCGTCGTTCTGGAGAACATCTACCGCAACATCGAGGAAGGCATGGACCGCGTGGCCGCCTCGATCAAGGGCATCAAGGAGATCGGCTTCGCGGTGGTCGCGATGACCCTGACGCTGACGGCCGTCTACGCGCCTCTGGCGTTCGCGACGGGGCGGACGGGACGGCTATTCATCGAGTTCGCGCTGGCGCTGGCCGGGGCGGTTCTGGTGTCGGGTTTCGTCGCGCTGACGCTGTCGCCGATGATGTGCAGCAAGCTGCTCAAGCACGAGCCGCAGCACGGCCGGCTGTTCACCCTGGTCGAGGGCTGGTTGAACAGCCTGACGCGCGGGTACTCGCGCTCGCTGGCGTGGGTCCTGGATCGACGCTGGCTAGTGGTCGTCCTGTGGGCCGTGGTCGCCGGCCTCGGCGGACTGTTCTTCTCGCTGCTGCGCTCCGAACTGGCACCGCTGGAGGACCGCGGCGTGATCTTCGGGCGGCTGCAGTCGCCGCCCGGCTCGACGGTGCAGTACACCTCGGAGCAGCTGCGGGCCGTCGAAAGTTACTACGAAACCATTCCCGAGGCATCCGCCTACAACGCCGTGGCCGGCTTTCCGACGGTGGACTTCGGCAACGCGATCCTGCGGCTGAAGCCATGGGAGGAGCGCACCCGCAAGCAGCAGGACATCGCGCGCGAGCTGAACGCAAAGTTCTCGCAGCTGCCGGGCGTGATCGGCTTCGCGGTCAATCCGCCGTCGCTTGGGCAATCGCCGCGCTCCCTGCCGATCGAGTACGTGATCATGGCCCAGGTGTCGTACCCCGAGCTCGACCGCATGGTGCAGAACTTCATCGCCGAGATCAGCAAGACGGGCATCGTTTTGAGCCCGCAGTCCGACCTGCGGCTCAATACGCCCGAGCTGAAGGTGGCGGTCAACCGCGACAAGCTGGGTGACGTGGGCGTCTCGGTGGAGACCGTCGGCCGAACGCTGCAGACCATGCTGGGCGGCCGCCAGGTCACTCGCTTCAAGAAGGACGGCGAGCAGTACGACGTGATCGTTCAGGTGGCGCCACGCGACCGCAGCCGGCCGAACGACATCAGTGACATCTACGTGCGGGGGCGCGACGGCACCATGGTGCAACTCGCCAATGTGGTCGACGTCGTCGAGGGCGTGTCGCCGCAGTCGCTCAATCACTTCCAGCGCCTGCGCTCGGTCACGATCAGCGCGCAGGTGGCGCCCGGCTACGCGCTCGGCGACGCGCTGAAGATGATGGACGAAACCGCCAAGCGCGTGCTGCCGCAAGGCGCGCTGACCGACCTCGATGGCGTCTCGCGCGAGTTCCGCGCCTCGCAGGGCTCGATCTACCTGACCTTCGTGCTGGCACTGGTGTTCATCTACCTGGTGCTGGCCGCGCAGTTCGAGAGCTTCGCCGATCCGTTCGTCATCATGCTGTCGGTGCCGCTGTCAATGACGGGCGCGTTGTTCGCACTGTGGGTGACCGGTGGCACCTGGAACATCTACAGCCAGATCGGCATCATCACGCTGGTCGGACTGATCACCAAGCACGGCATCCTGATCGTCGAGTTCGCCAACCAGTTGCAGGAGCGGGGTCAGGGCATCGTCGAGGCAGTCAAGCAGGCGGCCGAAATGCGGCTGCGGCCGATTCTGATGACCACCGGCGCCATGGTGCTGGGCGCCGTGCCGCTGGCGCTGTCGGTCGGCGCTGGCGCCGAAAGCCGCATCCAGATCGGCTGGGTGATCGTCGGCGGACTCACGTTCGGCACACTGCTGACGCTGTACGTCGTGCCCACGATGTACACGCTGATGGAACAGTGGCTGGGCAAGTGGATGGGTACGCATCACCATCACGATGTCGATGAGGAACGCGACGACGGGCCAGTGGCCGAGCCTGCGCGCCACCCCGCCGGAGCGGAGTGAGGGGATGACCCGGCTGGTCGTGCTCGATACCGAGACCACGGGTCTCGAAGCCAAGGAAGGCCATCGCATCATCGAGGTCGGCGCCATCGAAGTCGTCGGCCGCCGTATCACGGAGCGGCGCTTTCACCACTACGTGAATCCGGAGCGCGACAGCGACGAAGGTGCACTCGCCGTGCACGGCCTGACGCGGCACTTCCTCGAGGACAAGCCAAAGTTCACCGAGATCGTCGACGACCTGGTTGCCTTCGTGAAGGAGGCGGAAGTCGTCATTCATAACGCCGCATTCGACCTCGAGTTCCTCGACGCCGAACTGGCCCGCCTGGGACGGCCGCCATTCGTGCAGCATTGCCTGAAGGTGACCGACTCACTGCAGCTGGCGCGCGAGCAGCATCCTGGCAAGCGCAACTCGCTCGACGCGCTGTGCGAGCGCTACCAGGTCTCGAACGCGCACCGCACACTGCACGGCGCGCTGCTGGACGCCGGGCTGCTGGCCGAGGTCTATCTTGCAATGACGCGCGGGCAGGACAGCCTGACGATTGACGTGCTCGCCGACGAAGGTCTGCTGGCGAGCTATGGCCCGGTGGATCCGGGCGAACTGATCGTGCTGCCGGCCACGGCGGAGGAGATCGCTGCGCACGAGGCGGTGCTGGCGGGCATCGAGAAGGAATCGAAAGCGGTGCCCGTGTGGCGCGCCGCGCCGGCCGCTACGCCGGCCTGATCAGTTCGCGCAGCTCGCGCTTCAGCACCTTGCCGGTCTCGTTCTTCGGCAGCTCGTCGACGAACACATAGCGCTTCGGCCGCTTGAACCGGGCGATGCGCTCGAGGCAGAAGAGATCCAGCTCCTCTTCGTCCGGCGTGTGGCCGGCTTCCTTGACCAGCACGGCGACGACGGCTTCGCCCCACTCGGGGTGCGGTTCGCCGATGATGGCGGCTTCCTTCACGGCCGGGTGCATCAGCAGCACTTCCTCGACTTCACGCGGATAGATGTTCGATCCGCCCGAAATGATGAGGTCCTTGCTGCGGTCGACCAGCGTCAGGTAACCCGCGGCATCGAAGCGGCCGAGGTCGCCGGTGTGCAGCCAGCCGCTGCGCAACGCCTCGGCCGTGGCCTGCGGGTTGTGCAGGTAGCCCGCCATGACGGTGTCGCCGCGCACGCAGACCTCGCCGATGGCGCCGGCGGCCACCGGCTGATCGCGCTCGTCCAGCACCGCAACCTCGACGCCGAGCTGCGGGCGCCCGACCGAGCCGACGCGTTCGGCTCGACGGCCGTCGTGGTCGTCGACGTGCTCGGCGGCCGTCAGCACGGTGATCGTCATCGGCGATTCGCCCTGGCCGTAGATCTGCACCAGGCGTGGTCCGAGAACGTCGAGCGCACGCAGGCTGTCGGCGACGTACATCGGTCCGCCGCCGTAGATGATCGTCTTCAGGTGCGCCGGCGCGGTGCCGCGTGCGGCATAGGCGTCGACCAGCCGCATCACCATCGTCGGCGCGGCGAAGAACTTCGTGGCTGGCGTATAGGCGAGGATGTGCTGCAGTTCGTCGATGTCGAAGCCCCGCGTCGCCGGCACCAGCTGTGTTGCGCCGACCGCGACATTCGGAATCGTGTAGAGACCGGAGCCGTGCGACATCGGCGCGGCATGCAGCAGGTGATCGCCGACCTCGGCGCGATCGACGTCCGCGAGGTAGTTCAGCGTCATTGCGAGCAGGTTGCGGTGTGTCAGCACGACGCCCTTCGGCCGACCGGTCGTGCCGCTGGTGTAAAAGAGCCACGCCGATTCGTTCACGCTCGGCTCACGGCGCGGCGACACCGCACCCGACTTGAACAGGCGCCGATAGTCGCCGTCATCGACGTCGATGAAGTCCGTGCGGCCGGCGGTGCGCGCGGCGTCGATGCCGGCTGCGTCGGCCTCCGCCGTGATGAAGCACAGGCGCGCACGCGCATCGTCGAGGATAAACGCGACCTCGCGGGCGTGCAGCCGCGCGTTGATCGGGATCGCGCAGGCGCCGATCGCCCAGCACGCGTACAGAAGCTCGACATACTGCGCGCAGTTCTTCATCAGCATGCCGACGTGGTCGCCCGAGCGAACCCCCATCGCCTGCAGCCCGCCGGCAAGGTTGAGCACCCGGGTGGCGAGTTGCTCGTAGGACAGCTCCGTGCGATCACGCTCGATGACCGCAATCGCACGCGGCAGCCGGCGCGCCGTGCGGAACAGGGTGTAGGCGAGGTTCAAGTTAGTCTCCGGAGCCTTCGCATATGCTAGTCGGACGGCAGCCGGCCAGTATTGTTATGCAATAATCCGCGCCCTCGGCGACCCTCGCCGAAAGCTTCCCGAACCAGCGGGGTGGTTAGCTCAGCGGTAGAGCACTGCCTTCACACGGCAGGGGTCACAGGTTCGAACCCTGTACCACCCACCAGATCACACGGCTCCCAAGCGGATCAGTGCGGAATCCGGACCGCCGGGTCGCCGATGATGACGTAGCCACGCGCGTCGTTGTTGGCAGTCCAGAGGTTCGCGAGTGCGACCTGGTCTGCCTTCGCTCCGAACTTGAGGTTCTCCAGTTCGCCGTTGAGGTTGACCGCCAGGTCGGCGTGCCGGGCAGAGAACGCCTCCAGCGCCGGGCCCAGCCGTGATCCGTCCATCAGCGCGCCGAGGCAGTTCTCGAACGTATCGGTCTGGTTGCCTGCCCCGGGCCACATGAACGAGTAGCCCCAGGCGCGTTCCACATGCCCCACCGCGGCCAGGGCTCCACCGCCCGGCAGGCCCAGCATGCGCCGGGGCAGGTCGGCGACGAACGCATTCGGCGCGATCTGCTCGCGCACGTTGTTCCGATGTGCGTAGTCGTCGAGCTTGGGCGTGCCGGCGCTGTAGCAGGCGAAGTGGAATGCGATCATTCCTCCGAGCTGAGTGGTATCGGACAGATCGTCGGCGGAGAAATAGAACTCGGGCGGCACGGCACCGCGGTGCGCGCGCGGCCCGGGCCACTCCTGGCAGAGCAGTGCACCCTGGTGACGCTCCTGGAGCGCATGGCTTTTGGGAAAACCCATGCCATGGCTCGCCGTGAACAGCAGACTCGGTGGCTCGCCGCCATTCAACAGCGCCTGCAGGTTCGTCCGGGTGGCATCGTTGGCGAGCATGCGTTGTACTTGCCAGCCTGAGCCGGCGCGGGCCGACTCTAGCGCGGCTGCCAGCGGTTCGATCAGCCGCTCGGCACTCATCGTCGTCGCCTGGTCGTCGGCATTGCGAACGCCGAAGAAGCAAGCCCTTCTGCCCGTGGTGCGCGTGGCTGCAGGGTCATGCGTGACGACTGTCGAGGCGTAGCGCAGGTACTCGTCGACGGCGTCGAAGAAGATGCGACCGACCGCGTAGTTCAGGCCGAGTTCGTACTGCAAGCGGAAGGAAATGGACTCGGGATCACCGACGACGAGCAGGTAATACGGCACCTTCTTTACCTGCGGCTGGCCGGGACCAACCCCCTGTCGGGCCAGCCAGGTGCGCGCGGTGTCGTCGGGTCGAACGCCGGCGGTGCCGCCGAACTCCTTGTAGCGTGCGCCAGCCTGGTCGGTGCGCAGTTTCAGCAACGCGGCGAGCGCGGTCCGAAGCTGCGGGTCGGCGTCGTGCGCAAACACAACGCCCCAGCCTGCCTGGGCGAGATCCTGGGCGTCCACGCCCCAGGGCACGCCCATGGTCTGGGTCGTCTGGGCCTCGTGCCGCGCCCGGAGCTCGTCCAAACGCTGCGCATCGAGCGTTTCGCCCTGCGCGAGCTGGGCGACCTGCTCCGCGGACAGCGCCGGGGTCAGATACGACCCGGTCGCCGCGTCGACTCCGTTGAAGACGAAACTGTCCGTGGACATGCCGGTATCAGGTCACCCTGGCATAACGCGCACGATCCGCCGGGTCGCTCCGCACGGTCAATGAGTGCTCCGGAAACGCTGCGCGCTTTCTTTCATGACGGCACGATCAAAGTCCCAGACGAGTAGCTGGTCGCCGGCCGTGACCAGGAACTGCCCGTCCGCGCGCAGTGCCATGGCTTCGAGCGGACGATCATCCGCGAAGGCAATCGGTGTTGCCGGGCCCCCGAGCGTGCCCTGGCTCCATTCGAAAATCGCGCCGCCCCAGTCGGCCGACACGAGAATCGTGCGGCCGTCGGGTGCGCCTTTGGCGCGGTCTGCCAGTGCGATGCCCGATACGCCGCGCTGGTGGCGCTCACTCGACGCGCCCTTCTTCAGCGCAGGCAGCGACCACTCGGAGATGACACCGTCCTTGCCACCCGAGAGGAACGCGGATCCGTCAGGCAGGATGGCCAGCGAGATGACAGCGCTGCCGCTGTCGACCGATGCTGTGCGGAAGCCAGTGGCGGGCGCTCCGTCGTTGATGTCCAGCAAGCGGACGCGACCGGAATCTCCGCCGGCGGCCAGCAGATCAGACGCGGCGCTGAAGGTCAGGCTCGTAATCCGGTCCCTTCGGGTCGACGGGGCGCCGGGCTCGTCGCCGATGTCGTCATCGAAGGCGCCATCGAAGCGCTGCTCCCAGGCGCCCCCGGTCGTCCGCGACCAGAGCCTCAGGCGCGGACCCTTGGCTGCCGCGACGAACACGCCATCGCGGCTGAACACCGGAGTCGTCGCGGGGCAGGGCAGAGCCTGGCTTTCTCCCTTGGTAATCAGCGTCGGCACTGGCGGCTTGCCTTCTTCAAGTTGCCAGCTCCTCACTTCACCGCTGCATGTGGCTGTCACGAGGATCAAGCCATTGGGATGGAGTGCGAAGCGCGTGCCCTTGCCGGCATCGATTTTCCACTCGGGCACAGGCTCGACGCCTGCCGGCCGGCGGCGCCAGAACTCGATGACGTTGTCGCCGCGCGCCGCGGCGATCGTGGACCCCGGTGGATCCATCGCGACGGCATGCCATCGACCCGTCGCACCGTCGCTGTAGGCGAGCGGGCTCGCCAGCAGCGTGCCGCGCTGCTCCATATTCACCAGTTCGATGTTGCGCTTGCCGCCCGTGACCACGACGCCTTTGCGCGAGGGGTGATAGGCAACGCTGTAGAGTCGTTCGCCCAGTCCCGGAACGCGCTCGACGACGATCCGGTCCGCCAGATCGGTCAGGTCCTTGGTCCCGCCGGGAAGGATCCATCGCAGCAGCAGTCCGTCGACTCCGACGCTTGCGAACTCGCGCCCGTCGGGCGCAAACGCGATGTCGTAGATGTGCGTCAGCACGTTGTCCTGCCCGTGCCGGCCTTTCGTCAGCCGTATGCCGCGGACGTCCTGCGGGCCGGCCGGCTGCAGGTCCCAGAGGTAAACGTTGCCTTCCGAATCGCCCGCGACCAGGTAGCGTCCTTCCGGACTGGCTGCCACGCTGTACAGACCGATTCTTCTTTGCTGAATGTCGCTCACGGCGAACGATCGCTCGAGCTTGACTCCGCCCGGTGCCGAAGGCGCGTTCGGCGAGATGCGCCAGATGGCGACCTTGCCTTCGAGATCGGTCGATGCCAGCCGTTGCCCCTGCGCGTCATCGGGCAGGAACACGATGCGCTGGATCGGGGCAAAGTGATACTTGGACCCGAACGCGGCCACGGGCGACGGCTCGGCCGGGTTCGTGACGTCCCACAGCAGGATCTGCTTGTCCCAGCCCGCGGTAGCCAGCAGCGTTCCAGCGCGATTGAAGCCGGCGGTCGTGACCTGCTTGCGGTAACCGGAGTGCTCGGCATTGAGGACCTTGAGCCGTTCCAGTCCGGTATCCGTAACGCGCCACAGGATGATCCTTCCGTCCAGGTAGGTCGAGGCCAGCACCCGCGTTGCTTCGTGGTGTGCGGTGGCGTAGGTCTCGGCATCCTGATCCTCGCTGGCGAGTGGTTCGGTGCCAGGTTGATCGAGCCGCCACACCGAAGTGGTCCCGTCCCATGATCCGGCGACCAGGCGCTTGCCGTCGGCCGTGAAGACGAGCGACCGGACGATGTCTTCACGGCTGCCGATCTTTCGTTCCAGCGAACGAGGAAGCTTCTGCAGGGTCTCGCGCAGCGTGTTGTCGAAAAAACGCCAAAGGGTGGTGACCTGCGACTCGACGATCTCGTCATGGACCTGGATCAGCTCCCGGATGGACTCGGCGGGGGGCTTTCCGACTTCGCGCGCGCTCGAGATCTCGCGGCGGAGCTTCGAGCGCCGGACATCTTCCTCGAGCTTCTTGTTCGTCGCGCTGATCAGGTCCGCGTTCTGCTTCGTGACGGCTGCGTTTTCTGCCGTAATTCTTGAATTGTTGAGGATCAGCCCGCCGAGGATGACGAAAACGGCTGCGCCGGTGATCAGCAGGTACTGCTTGCGCTGGCGCTCTTTCGCCAGGCGGTCGCGCTCTTCGCGGGAGTCCTTCAGGAACTTGCGTTCGTCTTCATTGATTTCGTCGGGGTGCGCGGCGGCGAAGCGCTCGGCTTCGATCAGTTCGTCGCCCCAGAACAGCATCTCCTTGTGCGACTGTCCGGTGCTTGCGTAAAGCTCCGCCTGCCGCTGAAAGGGCTTGAGGTTGCGGCTGCGCCATCTTCGATTGGCGGCGCGCAGCGGCGCGACCAGGCGGTCATGCGCGAGCTCGATCCACTCGCGGTCGTTGCGCTTGTCCGAGCGGATCAGGCGCGCTTCGATCAGTGCGCCGATGGCACCGTCGACCTTGCCCAGAACGACCGGCTCCCGGAGAGCCTGCGCACGGATGCCGGTTGAGGTGATGAGGTTGTCTTCGATCCAGTCGCGCAGCACCTTTTCCGACATCGGGGCGGCTTGCGCGGCCTTCGCCAGGGCAGCATCGACGTAATCGCTCAACGCCTGCTCGATCTCCGCCTGGTCGACGTCTTCAGGCTTGATGGTCCGCTGCTCGCCGCCGACGATCTTGTCCCAGAGCCGCAGGCAGACGACCTGCAGTTGCACCGGCTCCACGAAGCGCCCCGCGCGCGACACCTCCTTGCCTTCCGGAGTGCGCAACTGGATGGTGAGCAGACTCTCGACCAGGCGGGGTGCTGTGGCGGGATCCATTGCGGTACCGGCTGGCCTCGCCACCGGATCGAGCGCCCGCTCGCGCTCGAGCAGATCGATCCGGTAGCGGAATGCCAGACCGGTCGGAATCAGATCCAGGAATGGCTGCAACTCGGCGACATAGTCCTCCCGCATCGAGAACAGCGTCCACAGCGTGGGTGGCGCGGCACCGGCGGGTTCCTCCGTATCGGCCCGGACGCCGGCCAGGACGTTGCCGAGCTCCTCCAAGAACTGCCGCTTCTTGGCGACATCGAGCGGATCGAGCGTAAAGAGCTCCTCGAACTGGTCGAGGACGAGTACCCAGTGCTGGCGGGGCGCGCCGTCGGGGGCGACGGGAAATCGCCTTTCGAAGTAGGCGCCGAGCGACAGTTCCGCAAGCTGCTCGTCCGTGTAGCGCTGCTCGGCCGGGAAGTGCGCCTCGAGCGACCGCATGGTCGAAAGCGAATAGCGGTTGACGTCCGTGCGCTGGTTGATCTCGTCGTTACGGTAGGTCAGGCGTATGGTCGGCAGGGCCTGCAGTTTGTAGCGGTCGCGCAGCCTCGGGATCAGCGCCGCCTGAATCAGCGACGTCTTGCCGGCACCGGAGGGCGCGATCAGCAGGACGATGCGCTTGCTGACGAGCAGGTCGACCAGCTCCTCGGTTTCCTTTTCCCGGCCATAGAGCTTCTGGCCCTCGCGAAAGGCAACCGGGCCGACGTACGGGTTCGACAGCGGGCCGCTCGTCTCGATGTTTGTCATTCCAGCTCCAGCGCTGCCGCGCGGATCGTTCGCGGGTCCTGGCGGATCATTTGGCGATGATCTCTTCTTTTTCGCACAGCTCGATCAGGCGCGCGAGAAACTGTTCTGCCGAGCCCAGGTAAAGGCCGATCTGCGCCTGCTGCGTGAAGAAACTGCTGAGGTACTGGACGGCCCGGTTGGGGTCGATGATGCCCGCCTCGCTGGGGTCCATCTGGATGGCGACCCGGGCGCGCAGGTACGACAGCGCTGCCCCAGGCTGCTTCAGCAGGCTGCTGAAAAGGACCCGGAAGTCCCAGTCGTCGACGTGGAAGCCCAGCAGCAGCAGGCCCGACGTTGCCAGCGCCGAACTCACCTTGGACGTCACACTCATCGTGGCGAGCGCCTCGTTGCGAGTGACTGCGACGAGGAAGTCGAAGTAGTCGTCTTCCGTAAGCACGAGGCTCGCAGGAAATTCGAAGTTGCCGAAGACGTGAAAGATCAGCGGCTGTTCGATGCTCGGTTCATACCCGGGCGGGAGCGCCGGTCCGACTGGAAGCGGCTTGTTGTTGCTGGTGCGCCAGGTGCAGAGCTGAACCTGCGGCGGGCGCTTCTGCTCACGGAGCGCATCGCGCAGCAGGTTGTCGCGGTTGGCATTGACGTAGATCTTCGCGGGCAGCCGCGCCAGCAGGCGGTGGACGTCATTCGGGTTGCTGGCCCGCTGCAGCGCCCCGACGTGTGACACGAGTTCGTCGATCACCCCGGGTTTCAGCGGCTTGTCCCGCAACTCCGGAGGCAGCTGCTCGCCAAACTTCTTCCGCATGAAGCGGGTCAGGTAGCCGCGCAGCTGTTCCAGCGTGTACATCGGCGTCTGCCGGTACCGGAGGTACTGGGCGACCTGTGCCAGGTCGTCCCGATTGCGCGGGGCGAGCGGAAACTCGTACGTTTCCGCCCACTGCTGCGCAATTTCCCGCGTCGAACCGAAGATCGGCTCGACGAGACTCGGACC
>Ga0105097_10000265_pt1 | contig 23126 bp, 14 predicted proteins | sample PPLLak12cMay2015_FD_87035 | JGI IMG/M metagenome (GOLD analysis project Ga0105097, IMG submission 87035) | Freshwater sediment microbial communities from Prairie Pothole Lake near Jamestown, North Dakota, USA - PPLs Lake P7 Core (1) Depth... | ecosystem: Environmental > Aquatic > Freshwater >...
ATTACCCCCTTTTCCGACCCAGGCTGACACCCCACCATGCTGATTCCTGTCATCCTCTCCGGCGGCTCCGGCACCCGCCTCTGGCCCCTCTCTCGCGAGTTGTATCCGAAGCAGCTGCTGCCGCTGGTTGGCAACCGTACGATGCTGCAGGAAACCGCCGCACGGGTGGACGGGATCGCGGACGTCGGCGCGCCGATGGTGGTTTGCAACGAGAGTCACCGCTTCATGGTCGCCGAGCAGCTGCGCGCACTGGGCGCTGCTCCGGGTGCGATTCTCCTCGAGCCGGTGGGGCGCAATACGGCGCCAGCCGTCGCCGTCGCGGCGCTGGTCGCATTGGAAGCCGCGCACGAGAGCGGCGCCGCAGGGAGTGGCGACCCTGTCCTGCTCGTGCTGCCCGCCGATCACGTGATCCGCGATGTCACGGCGTTCCAGGCCGCCGTGGCCGCCGGGCGCGTTGCGGCGGAAGCCGGCAAGCTGGTCACGTTCGGCATCGTGCCGGATCGACCCGAGACCGGCTACGGCTATATTCGCCGTGCGAAGGGCGACGGCCCGACATTCCCGGTGGCCGAGTTCGTCGAGAAGCCGGATCTCGCGACGGCCGTCCGCTACGTGCAATCCGGCGAGTACTACTGGAACAGCGGCATGTTCATGTTCCGAGCGAGCACGTATCTCGCGGAGCTGAAGCAGTTCGCGCCGGCGATGCTGGGCGCGTGCGAGGCTGCGGTCGGCGCCGCCACGCGCGATCTGGACTTCACGCGGCTTGCAGCGGACTCGTTCGGCGCCTGCCCCGGTGATTCGATCGACTACGCCGTCATGGAGAAGACCCGCTCGGCCGTGGTCGTTCCGCTCGACGCTGGCTGGAGCGACGTGGGTTCGTGGTCGGCATTGCAGGACGCACTGCCGCGGGACGCCAGCGGCAACGTGACCGCGGGCGATGTCATCGCGGAAGGCACCACGGGCAGTTACCTGCATTCCACCAGCCGCCTCATCGCGGCTGTCGGACTCACGGATCACGTGGTGGTCGAGACTAAGGACGCCGTCCTCGTCGCTCCGCGCGACAAGGTGCAGGACGTCAAGGCGCTCGTAAGCCAATTGAAGGCCCAGGGACGCTACGAGACATCGCTGCACCGCGAGGTCTTCCGTCCGTGGGGCAGCTACGACAGCATCGACAACGGCGACCGCTTCCAGGTTAAGCGCCTGGTCGTCAAGCCGGGCGCATCGATGTCGTTGCAGTTGCACCATCACCGTGCCGAGCACTGGATCGTCGTGTCCGGCACCGCCCGCATCACGCGCGGCGAGGAAACGTTCCTGCTCGGCGAGAACGAGTCGACTTTCATTCCGATGGGCACCAAGCACCGGATCGAGAATCCGGGCAAGGTCACACTGCACATCATCGAGGTGCAGTCGGGTGGCTACCTGGGCGAGGATGACATCGTGCGTTTCGAGGACATCTACGGTCGCGAGGGATCGAACAAATGAACCCCATTACCATCAGCGGCTTCAAGGCCTACGACCTGCGCGGCCGCATCCCGAGCGAGCTCAACGAAGACGTCGCTTACCGCGTGGGGCGCGCCTACGCAGAGTTCGTCAAGCCGAAGAAGGTGATCGTCGGCCGCGACATCCGGCTCTCGAGCGAGGAGCTCGGCAAGGCCCTTGAGCAGGGGCTGCTGGACTCTGGCGTGGACGTCTACGACATCGGCCTGTGCGGCACCGAGGTCGTCTACTTCGCGACGTTCTTCAAGCAGATGGACGGCGGCATCATGGTCACGGCGAGCCATAATCCGCCGGACTACAACGGCATGAAGTTCGTGCGCGAGGGTTCGCGGCCGATCAGCGGCGACAATGGCCTGCAGGAGATCCGCGCGATCGCCGAAGCCGGCAAGTTCACGCCGCCGGCGCGGATCGGTGAGCGGTTCGCCGTGGACATCATGCCGGAGTACATCCAGCATCTTCTGTCGTACGTGGACCGTGCGAGGCTCAAGCCGCTGCGCGTCGTCGTGCATGCGGGCAACGGCGGAGCAGGGCTGATCGTCGACAAGCTCGAGCCTTACCTGCCGTTCGAGTTCGTCAAGGTGCACCACGAGCCGGACGGCACGTTTCCGCACGGCGTCCCGAACCCGATGCTGGTCGAGAACCATCGTGCCCCGGTCGAGGCGCTCAGGAAGCACACCGCCGACTGCGCGATCTCGTGGGACGGCGATTTCGATCGCTGCTTCCTGTTCGACGAGCACGGCGGGTTCATCGAGGGCTACTACATCGTCGGCCTGCTCGCCTCCGTGTTCCTGCAGCGCTACCCCGGCAGCCGCATCGTCCACGACCCCCGCCTGACGTGGAACACTCTCGACATCGTGGCAGCGGGCGGGGGAGAGGCCGTGCAGTCGAAGTCCGGCCACGCATTCATCAAGCAGGTGATGCGCGAAGTGGACGGTGTCTACGGCGGCGAGATGAGCGCGCACCATTATTTCCGCGATTTCGCGTACTGCGACAGTGGCATGATCCCGTGGCTGCTGGTGACGCAGATCATGAGCGACACCGGCAAGAGCCTGTCGCAGCTGGTGGGCGAGCGGATGAAGGCCTTTCCGACCAGCGGGGAAATCAATCGCCGGGTGCCGGACGCCAGGTTGACCATTGCCGCGGTCCTCGCGAAGTACCAGCCTGCTGCGAAGAGCGTCGACTTCATGGACGGCGTGAGCGTAGAGTTCGAGCAGTGGCGCTTCAACCTGCGCTCGTCGAATACCGAGCCGCTGATCCGCCTCAACGTCGAGAGCCGGGGTGACGAAGCTCTGATGCGGGAGAAGACCGCCGAGCTTCTGGCGCTGATCGGCGGCGAGCCGGGTTGACGCACAGGCCGCGCGTCCCGGCACTTCGGATGCGGGTCGCGTCCAGGTTGCTGACGTGACGGGTCGATATCTCCTTTGGGCCTTCCTAAGCCCGTCCCAGTTGATCCTGATCGGACTACTGGTCGGGGTCGGCCTGCTGCTCGCGGGCTGGTTGCGAACTGGCCGGATGGTTGCGTCCACCGCGGGCCTGGCCCTCGTCGTTTTTGGCCTGCTGCCCAGCGCAGACTATCTCCTGGCCCCTCTGGAGCGGCGCTTTCCGCAGCCGGACCTGCCGTCGCACGTCACCGGAATCGTCCTGCTCTCCGGTGCAGAGCGCGCGGAGGCCTCGGCGACGCACGGAGTGCCGCAGATCGGCAAGCACGGGGATCGTTACGTCACGATGCTGCGACTCGCGACGCGCTTCCCTGAGGCACGAATCGTCTTCACGGGCGATGCTCTCGTGCAGCCGGGCAGGGGTTCGCTGGGAACCCAGTCCGCGGTGGCAGCCGCTACCCTGGCCGGTCTCGGCCTCGATTCCAGTCGCGTCACGTTCGAGTCGGAGTCGAACGATACCTGCGAGAACGCCGCCAACACGCGTGCGCTTGTCCGGCCGCAACCGGGCGAGGCCTGGGTAGTGGTGACCTCAGCCGGGCACATGCCACGCACGATCGCCTGCTTTCGGGCCGCAGGGTGGCCCGAGGTCATTGCACAGCCAGCCGATTACCAGGCGATGCCCGGTTTCCGCAGTGCCGGTGCGTTCCGCATCGTCGGCAATCTTGCGCTGCTCGATCTCGCGACCCACGAGTGGCTAGGCCTTGCCTACTATCGCCTGCTGGGACGGACGCGGGAGTTCTTTCCGGCGCCCTGACGGGAATCCAGATTCTGTGACGCCATCGACGTAGTTGCCGTTTCGGCACTCTTAAGATTGTCTGGCGTACGGTACTGCCGTGATACGCCACGGTTCGAGAACGGAGCAGGGCAATGACGTCGATAAGATCATGGCGGTGGCTGCGGAGCCTGGCCTGCCTGCTGGCGATGGTGGCCTTCCAGCAAGCTCAGGCCGTTCCGATCACCCTCGACCTCGTGCAGGCCGGCCCCGACACGCTCGGGCCACCGGGAGCGAGTTCTCCGTGTGTCATTGCGGGAACTCGCTGTCAGAATCCGGCCGGTTTCGGTTACACGAACTACTCGCAGGGCGGCAACATCGAGTCGTTCGATGAGAGCAGCCCGGTCTACAGGATCGACGCGATGCCGTTCCGGACATTCGACGTCGGCGTCGACGTCAATTCGGCCAGGCGAGGCGAGATACTCGAATTCTTCCGCGTGCTCGTCGATCTCGACGGCGCCGGTGTTGGTGACTTCCAGACCCTTTACGAGTACTCGGGAGCCGGGCGCATCGGTAGCGCCACGAACCACGGTGCGGGTTCGGCCGACTGGGTGCTCGGCACAGTCGACCTGCGCTCGCTCGGCGATTCGGCCTTTGTCCGATTCGACGCCCGGTGGACCGGCGCCAGCGGCGGTCCCGAATCGTTCTACCTGAGCGCCGCAGATGTCGCAGATGTCACGGCTGTCGCCGAACCCGCGACGTTCGTATTGTTCGCGGCAGGCATGCTCGCAGCGCTACTCGTGAGTCGGGCGCGCCGGCGGCCGGCACCGCTGCGGACGCAATAGGCCGCGGTTTGACCCTCGCGTGGCCTGACCCTAGAATGCGCGACTTCCCGGGCGGTTAGCTCAGCGGTAGAGCACTGCTTTCACACGGCAGGGGTCGATGGTTCGATCCCATCACCGCCCACCAGACACTGCGCCGGCCCTCGTGGCCGGCGCGGTTTTTTTTGGGGGCCTTTGCCATGTCCGTCCGAACCCGCTTCGCGCCGAGCCCGACCGGCATGCTGCACATCGGCGGCGTGCGCACGGCGCTCTTCTGCTGGCTCTACGCGCGCCGGCACGGCGGCACGTTCATCCTGCGCATCGAGGACACGGACCGCGAGCGGTCGACGCCCGAGGCGCTGACGGCGATTATCGACGGTATGAAGTGGCTCGGCCTCGATCACGACGAGGGGCCCTTCTACCAGAGCCAGCGCATGGCACGGTATGGCGAGGTCATCGAGCAGTTCCTCCGCGAGGGCAAGGCCTATCACTGCTACTGCAGCAAGGAAACGCTCGACGCGATGCGGTCCGAGCAGACCCTGCACAAGGAAAAGCCGCGCTACGACGGGCGTTGCCGGCACCGCACGTCGCCGGAGCCGGGCGTGAATCCGGTCGTCCGTTTCCGCAATCCGGACGAGGGGCAGGTTGTCGTGAACGACGTCGTCCACGGTCCGATCACGTTCGACAGCGGCGAACTCGACGACCTGATCATTGCCCGCTCGGATGGCACGCCCACCTACAATTTCTGCGTCGTCGTCGACGACTACGACATGAAGGTCACGCACGTGATCCGCGGCGACGACCACATCAACAACACGCCGCGGCAGATCAACATGCTGAAGGCGCTCGGCGTCGAGCCGCCGCTCTACGCTCACGTGCCGATGATCCTGGGGCCCGACGGCGCCAAGCTCTCCAAGCGCCACGGCGCGGTCAGCGTGCTGCAGTACCGCGACGACGGCTTCCTGCCCGAGGCGCTGCTCAATTACCTCGGCCGGCTCGGCTGGTCGCACGGCGACCAGGAGATTTTCACGCTGGATGAGATGACGCGGCTGTTCGACATCACCGACGTCAATAAGTCCGCCTCGGCGCTGAACCTGGACAAGATGCTGTGGACCAACCAGCAGCACATGCTCCGTTCGAGCCCCGAGCACCTCGCGAGATACCTCAAGCCGCAGCTCGAGGCACTGGGGCTCGCAGCAGACGAGATGGCGAAGGTCGCGGCCGTGGCGAAGGCCCAGCAGGAGCGGGCGAAGACGCTCAAGGAAATGGCTGCCAACAGCGTCTTTTTCTTCCAGGACGTCACGGCATACGAACCCAAGGCTGCAGCAAAGAACCTGACTGCAGAGACGTTGCCCGTCCTCGAGGCCGTGCAAGCCCAGCTCGCCGCGCTGCCCGAATGGCAGGCACCGGCCATCCACACGGCGATCATGGCCGTCGCGGAGCAGCAGGGCGTCGGGCTCGGCAGGGTGGCTCAACCGATCCGCGTCGCGGTATCCGGCGGCACCGTTTCGCCGCCCATCGACGCGACGCTCGAGATCCTGGGGCGCGATGCGACGATCGCGCGGCTGGGGCGCGCGATCGCTTCGATCCAGGGCACCGGTCGCTGACACGCGACCGGCACGATCCTTACTGGATCGTCTTGCTGGCGATGTTCGAGAAGCTGCTTTCCACGTTCGACGTGTTGTAGGCCTTCAACGCGAAGTACCAGGTCGCGGGCGACAGGTTCTCGACGACTGCGCGCGTCGTGCCCGAATTCGGTATGTCGAGCACCGTGTTCAGGTTGCTCGAACTGGTGCCGTAGTACACGCGATAGCCCCGCAGGTTCGTGATCGCCGTGCCGTCCTCGTTCAGGGTCGGCGGAGTCCAGCTCAATGTCGCCGAGCCCGTCTGGACGTCTGCCACGGTGATCGAAAAGGCGGGCAGCGACGCACTGAGCGTGCCGTCGGTCACCGTGATGACGATTCCCGAGTACGTCCCGACCTGGCTGGCCGTGGGCGTGCCGGAGAGGCGTCCCGTCGCAGTGCTGAACGTGGCCCAGGAGGGTCGGTTTGCAATCGAAAACGTCAGCGTCTGGCCGCTGTCGGGGTCGGAGGCCGTCGGTGTGAAGCCGTAGGCCTGCCCTGCGGTCACCGAGGTCGTCGGCGCGCCGCTGATCACGGGCGCCCGGTTCGCCGCTGCGACTGTGAGCGTGAATGGCGGCAGCGCGGCCGTCGCGGCACCATCCGTCACCGAGATGACGACGTTGCTATAGATACCCGCGTTTGCGGCTGCAGGCGTGCCCGACAGGCGCCCGGTCGCGGTGTTGAACGCGGCCCAGGAAGGGCGGTTGGCGATCGCGAACGTCAGCGTCTGGCCGCCGTCGGAGTCCGACGCTGTCGGCGTGAAGCTGTACGACTGGCCGACCGCCACGGATGTCGGCGGTGTGCCACTGATCCGCGGCGGGGAATTGGCCGCGAGCACCGTGATGGCGAAGGCGGGCAGTGAGGCGCTCGCCTGGCCGTCGGAAACCGAGATGACGATACCGGTCGTCTGTCCAACATGCGCGGATCCGGGGGTGCCGCTGAGTTCACCCGTCGCTCCATTGAAGCTTGCCCAGGCCGGCGCATTGGCAATCGTGAATGTCAGGCTCTGACCATCCGGATCCGACGCTGTCGGACGGAAGACATAGGCCTGCGCAGTCGTGACGGCGGCTGCGGGTGTTCCCGAGATTGTCGGCGCGCGATTGCCGGTGCCAGGGGCCGTGCCACCGGTGACGGTGATGTCGAAAGCAGGCAGGGTGGCCTGCGCGGTTCCGTCGGAGACCGAGATCGTGATTGCGGAAAAAACACCCACCTGGTTCGCGGCCGGAGTGCCCGACAGGCGACCCGTCACGCTGTCGAACTGCGCCCACGTGGGTCGGTTGACGATACTGTAAGCCAGCACCTGTCCGTCCGGGTCGCTGCCGACCGGCGCGAAATCATAGGTATTGCCGGCTACGACGCTGGTCGTCGGCGTTCCGCTGATCGTCGGGGGCGAGTTTCCGGGGGTCTGCTGTCCTGGTTGAACCGTCAGGTTGAAGGCCGGCAAGGACACGGTTTCCCTGCCGTCGGTGACGCTGATCTGGATTTCCGCATACGACGGCTGGGCGGCAGCGGTCGGCGTGCCGCGCAGCCTGCCGGTCGTCGGGCTGAAGGTGGCCCAGTCCGGGCGGTTGATGATGCCGAACGTCAGCGTGTCGCCATCGGCGTCGTAGGCGCTCGGCTCGAACAGGTATTCCTGTCCAACCATCGCCACGGCCGCGGGCGCACCAGAGAGCGCGGGCGGTGAGTTGAACGAGCTCTCGCCCTGGTCCGGCTCTCCCGACCTGTCGCTGCCTGTGCTGCCGCACGCGGCCAATGCCAGGCAGGTCGCCAGGACCGAGAATCGACGCCACGGAATGAAAAAATTCATAGCTGAGATTGCCCTCTAGCAACCTCAGGCCACGCAGATCGGATCGAAGGAAGAGGGTATCGGAGACCGGCTTGCGCTCGCCCATGGGATGCGACTGCTGCCCGGTTCCGGCAACCCCGCTATCCTGGGTACTGATCCCACGGACCGGAGGCTTTGCGTCCCTGCCTTGCGACAGGTTTGCCGTTGTCTAGAACCTAACGCGCCGAATTATGACTACTCCTCGAGTGACTACAAGCTAAGCGACTGTCTCCGTTTGGCGACTGTGACGCGGTCGAAATTTCCTGCCGGCTGTGATCAACCATCGCTCGCTCAGTCGCTTGCGCGGCATCCTTCACAGGGACTACATGATCGTCTTGGATGCCTCGTTCGACAGGTCGCTCTCCACGCCGGCTCGCGTGTAAGCCTTGACCGCGAAGTACCACGTGGCAGGCAGGAGATTCTCGATCACCGCCGAGGAAATCCCGGAGGTCGGTATGTCGATCGTTTCCGTGTACTGGCGCGACACCTGGCCGTAGACGACGCGGAATCCGGCCAGGTCGACCAGCGAACTGCCGTCGGAATTAGTCGTGGGGGGGTTCCAGCTCAGCGTGACCGAACCGTTGGCGCTCTGCATCACGGCAATCGAGAAGGCGCCGAGGCTTGCGCTGGACGTACCGTCGCTGACGGAAATCGTGATGGCGCTATAGGTTCCGACGTCGCCGGCGGCCGGCGTGCCCGAAAGGCGTCCCGTCGAGCTGCTGAACGTCGCCCAGGCAGGCTTGTTCGAAATCGAAAAGGTCAACGTGTTGCCGTCGGGGTCGGACGCGCTCGGCTGGAATGCGTAGGCTTGTCCAGCCGTCGCCGATGTGGTCGGCGAGCCTGAGATCGTCGGCGGCCGGTTCGTGCTCTGCACGGTGATTGCGAAGGGCGCGAGCGAGGCGCCCTGCGAGCCATCCGAGACCGAGATCGTGATCCCGCTATAGGTGCCGGCCTGCGTGCTGCTCGGCGTTCCGGCCAGCCGGCCAGTCGAACTGCTGAACGTAGCCCAGACGGGCTTATTGGTGATCGAGAAAGTCAGCGTATCGCCGTCCGGGTCCGAGCCGGTCGGCTGGAACGCGTAAGACTGCCCGGCGGTGACGGACGTCGGAGCCGTGCCGTTGATGACCGGAGGCCGGTTACCCGTTTCGACGGCGATCGAGAACGCCGGCAGGGCGGCGCTTGCGACGCCGTCCGAGACGGAGATCGTGATGCCGCTGAACGTGATGCCGGCCAAGCTGGTGCTCGGCGTGCCGGACAGCCGCCCGGTCGAACTGCTGAACGTCGCCCAGGCTGGCTTATTGGCGATGGAGTAGGTCAGCGCGTCGCCGTCCGGGTCGGAGGCGCTGGGCTGGAAGCTGTACGCCTGCCCGGCGATGACTGCACCGGCCGGGGAGCCGCTGATGACCGGCGACTGGTTGGGCGCGCTCTCCACGGTGACCGAGAACGAGGGAAGAGTGCTGGTGGTCGTGCCGTCCGACGCCTGGATCACGATGTTCGAATAGACGCCAGCATCGGAGCGGGCAGGGGTGCCGCGCAGTCCGCCGGTCGCCGAATTGAAGCCTGCCCACGCGGGCCTGTTCGAAATGCTGAACGTGATCGGATCCCCGTCCGGGTCCGAGGCCGCTGGTACGAAATCGTAGGTCGTTTCGACGATGGCCGTCGTCGGCGGCGTGCCGGCGAGCTGCGGTGGAGAATTGACGGCCGCCTTGACGCTGATCGAGAAGGCCGGCAGCGCGACCCAGGTATTGCCCCGTTTGCCGTCTGAAACGGAGATCAGGATGTTGGAGTAGGTTCCCGCATCCGTTACGGATGGCCTGCCAGACAGCTTGCCCGAGGTCGAATCGAACGATGCCCAGCCCGGCCGACCCTGGATCTTGAACCGCAGCGTATCTCGGTCCGCGTCGCTGGCGGTCGGCTGGAACGCGTAGGGCATGCCGATCTCGGCGAGGGAGGGCGGACTGCCGGAAATCTGCGGCAGCGTATTGCTCCCTTTGGTGGGCGGGGCGGCCTGTACTACCGTCAAGCCGACCAGAAGAAGGCTGGCGATTGCCAGTGACTTTGCGGAATTGACGCGCGCGCGACGCTGCGTGTGCATTACGAGGCACCCTCCCGGTAGCCCCGCTATCCGCGCCTGCGGACCGGAGGCTTTGCGTCCCCGCCTTGCGACGGGTTTGCCATTGTTGAAACGTGGCCCTGCGGCCCTCTAGCCCTTTGGCCTGCGCGCGAGTATCCGGCACGCTGTCGCCCGGACCAAGGGACATGTCGAACGACGATTCGGAACTGTGACGCAGTTCAAGGGGAGGTCATGAATCTGTGATGGACCGTCGAGGCCGGATTCCTGTTGACAGGTCGTGAGGTGCAGCCTACATTTCGCGCGCCTGATCGGGGCCATAGCTCAGCTGGGAGAGCGCCTGCATGGCATGCAGGAGGTCGACGGTTCGATCCCGTCTGGCTCCACCATATTTCCCGGGTGCCGCCTCGCGCCCGGACCTGATTCGCGTCCCCATCGTCTAGAGGCCTAGGACACAACCCTTTCACGGTTGCGACCGGGGTTCGAATCCCCGTGGGGACGCCACCTTTTCCTTGCGACCGGGCAAGATCTGCGGACTGCTTCACGAGCGTCCTGCGCTTGACGCGATAGACTTGGTTACGTTAAACGCGATTTCAAGCGCGATTTCGTTCGCAAGTCCCGGCAATCCCTGAAAAACTAGCACCTGGTCGTGGCCGAAACCGTTCACGGGGGGGCGGTCTTCGCGATTCAGGAAAGGATCCAGCGCGGTGTCGATTAGATTTTTCAACCTGCACCTGAAGGTCCCGATCCTGCTGCTGGCAGCGATCGAGTCGGCGCTGTTTTTTTTCGCGATCTACCTCGCCGGAGCCATCCGCCTCGGATCCATGGCGCGGCAGAGCGCGACGCCGAGTGGCGAAATGTGGCCGACGGCGCTGGTGTTCGCCGTGTCCGCGCTGGCGAGCATGTTTTCGATGGGGCTTTATTCCCCGCGACAGCGCTCGGGCCGCACCGGGCTCGCGCTGCGGATCGTCGCAGGCGCGCTGTTTGCCGGGGCACTTTGCGCACTCGTCTTTTACCTGTTGCCATCGATCAAGGTCGGCCCCGATCTGCTGGGCCTGGCGGTTGGCCTGACCGTCGTCAGCAGCATCTCGGTGCGTCTGCTGGTCGAACGCGTGCTCGACCAGGACGTGTTCAAGCGTCGGGTGCTGGTCTATGGGGCCGGACAACGCGCGGCGAGCCTGCTGGAGCTGCGGCGTCGCATCGACCAGAGGGGCTTCAAGCTCGTAGCGTTCGTTGCTACCGAGGGCGATATGGTCACGGCCGCGCCGGACCGCCTGACCGCCCGCCCGCCCGACCTGCATTCCTGGGCCAACGAGTTTGAGATTGACGAGATCGTCGTCGCGATGGACGACCGGAGGCAGGGATTCCCGATCAATGAGTTCCTCGATTGCCGCCTGGCCGGCATCGAGGTCGTCGAGTTGCCGACCTTTCTCGAACGCGAGACCGGCAAGGTGCGTCTCGACGTCACGAGCCCGAGCTGGTTCATCTTCGGCGAGGGGTTCCGGACATCCCCGGTGCAGCAAGGGCTCGAGCGTGCGTTCGACCTCCTCGCCAGCCTCGGGCTGCTTACCGTGGCGTCGCCCTTCGTCGTGCTCACTGCGCTCGCGATCAAGCTCGAGGACGGCTTCCGCGCACCGGTGCTCTATCGACAGCGTCGTGTCGGCCGCCACGGCACCATTTTCGAGGTGCTGAAGTTCCGCAGCATGCGAGTGGATGCGGAGAAGCCGGGAGAAGCCCGTTGGGCGACCTCAAACGATCCTCGTGCGACCCGCGTCGGGGCGATCATCCGCAAGACGCGCATCGACGAGCTTCCGCAGCTGTTCAACGTGCTGCGCGGCGACATGAGCTTCGTCGGTCCGCGTCCGGAGCGCCCGGAGTTCGTCGAGAAGCTGGAGCAGGTGATCCCGTATTATCGTGAGCGGCACTCGGTCAAGCCCGGCATCACAGGCTGGGCGCAACTCTGCTACCCGTATGGCGCTTCCGATAAGGATGCCCTCGAAAAGCTGCAGTACGACCTGTACTACGTGAAGAACCGCAGCCTGCTGTTCGACCTTGCCATCCTCGTACAGACGGTCGAAGTCGTACTCTGGGGCAAGGGCGCGCGCTGACGCGGCCATGTCCATCGCGGTTTTTGGTGCCTTTGCTTACGGGGTTGCCAGCGCGGCCTTCCTGCTGCTGACGCTGCTGCTGCTGACGAGCTGGGAAGGCCGGGCGCAAGGCGCCCGCCTGGTCATCGCCTCCGGCACGACGACGCTCTGGGCGGCGCTGCTCGCTTACGATTCGTGGGTCCAGGGCCTGCCAGTCGCGGCCATCGCCCTCGCAGAGTTCCTGCGTGATGCGGCCTGGCTCCTCGTCCTCACGGGCCTGACCCGCCTGCCCGGACACTGGGCGACGCTCTCACGGGTCACGCTTTTGCTCGCCGGGTCTGCGATCGCGCTGGCCGCGGCAGAGCTGCTGATCGAGCCGGTCGCGGCCGCTGGGTATTCTGCCCTCGCGCTGCTGATGATCGGCGGGCTGGTCCTGTCGCTGGTCGCAATGGTGCTGCTCGAGCAGGTTTACCGCAACGCCAATGCCGCCGGCCGCTATGCGCTCAAGTTCCTCGTCATCGGCGTGGGCGGCCTGTTTGCCTACGACCTGTTCCTGTATTCCCAGGCGCAGCTCCTGAGGGCGATCGAGCCGGCGTCCTGGGCCGCCCGCGGGCTGGTCGTCGCCCTGACCGTGCCGATGATTGCACTCGCGGCGCGGCACAATCCGCAGTGGTCGTTGCAGGTCTTCGTTTCCAGGCACGTCGTCTTCTATACGACTTCGTTCCTCGCCATCGGCGCATACCTGCTGTTGATGTCCGCGGGCGGCTACGTGATCCGCCTTTACGGAGGCACGTGGGGACGCGTTGCCCAGCTCGTGTTCTTCGCGGGCGCGGGCATGGTGCTGTTCGTGCTGATGACGTCGGCCAATCTGCGGCGCCGCCTGCGGGTCTTCCTGAACAAGCACTTCTACCGCAACAAGTACGACTATCGAATCGAATGGCTGAGGTTCATCGACACGCTGTCGCGCCGGGACGTGGACGCGGACGTGCGGGGGAACGCAGTTCGTTCGATCGCGCAGATCATCGGCAGCCCGGGCGGCGCGCTCTACCTGCACGGAGATGCCGACGTCGGATTCGTCGCTGCTGCGGCCTGGCCGGCGCACGAATTCCCCGTGTCTGGCTTTCCGCCGGTGGCCGCCGACGGGGACCTGCCGCAGTTCCTGCTGCACAAGAAGTGGGTCGTGGACTTGCGCGAGCACCAGCGTTCGCCGGACGTGTACCAGAACTTTACGCTGCCGGCGTTCGATGCTGCGGAAGGACGGCTCAGGCTCATCGTGCCGCTGGTGCTCGAAGAAGAGTTGCTCGGCTTCGTCGTGCTGGCGGATCCGCCGCCGCCCTTCGACACCACCTACGAGGACCGCGACCTGCTCAAGACCGTGGGCCGCGACGTGGCCATGCACCTCGCGCAGCACGAAGCGGATCGGCAGCTGGCCGAGAGCCGCCAGTTCGAGGCCTATCACCGCCTGACGGCGTTCGTGATGCACGACCTCAAGAATCTTGCGGCGCAGCTGTCCATGATCGTCGGCAACGCCGACAAGCACCGGCGCAATCCCGAATTCGTCGACGACGCGATCAGCACGATTGCCCACTCCGCCGCGAGGATGCAGCGCCTCATCGAACAGTTGCAGGGTCGCGAGGCCCAGACGGCGATCCGGCGCATCAGCCTGTCGGACATCGCCCGCGAAGCCTGCAGCCGCTGTGCGATGCGACAACCCGCTCCGACCTGCGGCTCGCTCGATCCCGGAGCGATGGTGCACGCCGATCCGGAGCGTCTCGGGATGATGGTCGAGCACCTGATTCGCAACGCTCAGGATGCCACTGCGGAGGCGGGGACGGTCCGGGTCGAAGTGTCGTTGGAGCGCAACGTTGAGGTGGACCCGCTCGGCTCATCCGGCGTGTTTCCGGTGCTGCAGGCCGACCCTGCCGCCGCATCCACATCGAATCCGGCCCAGCCCGGCGAGGCGCCGCTGCAACGGCAGAGGCTGGACTTCGCGTGCCTGACGGTGTCCGACAGCGGTTCGGGCATGACTCCGGAGTTCGTCCGGGAGCGGCTGTTCCGGCCGTTCGACACGACCAAGGGCAGCAAGGGCATGGGGATCGGCGCCTATCAGGTGCGCGAGTACGTCCACGGCCTCGACGGGCGCGTCAGGGTGCAGAGTGTGCTCGGGGTGGGCACGACCGTGACCCTGCGCCTGCCGGCCCGCCCCTGAACCCATTTCACAAATTGTGACTCTATCTCCTTGTATGATTACCAGATATTGGTCGGCCGTGCAGCCGACGCCGGAGCAGATATCGCGTGACTGAAGCGAAACCAAGGCTTTTGATCGTCGAGGACGACCTGGGGCTGCAGAAGCAGCTCAAGTGGTGCTTTGACGATTACGAGGTGCTGGTCGCCGACAACCGGGCGGCCGCGCTCGCGGCGCTGCGTCGCTTCGAGCCCCCGGTCGTACTGCAGGACCTTGGCCTGCCGCCAGACCCCGAGGGTGTCTCCGAGGGGTTCGCGACGCTGCTGGAGACGTTGAGGATCGCGCCGCGGACCAAAGTGATCGTCGTGACCGGCCAGCTCGATAAAGCCAACGCGGTCCGCGCGGTCGGTCTCGGAGCCTATGATTTTTACCAGAAGCCGGTCGACAACGACGTGCTGCGCCTGCTCGTCAATCGAGCGCGCTACCTCTACGACCTCGAGGGGCAGAACCGGGCCCTGAGCCAGTACCAGGGTGCGATGCCGGTCGCGGGCGTGATCGCGGTCAGCGAGTCGATGACCCGCGTCTGTCGCATGATCGAGAAAGTCGCGCCGACCATGGCGACGACGCTTCTGCTGGGCGACAGCGGTACGGGCAAGGAACTCCTCGCGCGCGCCCTGCACAACCTCAGCGACCGCCGCGACCAGAAGTTCGTCGCGATCAACTGCGCGGCCATTCCGGAGAACCTGCTCGAAAGCGAGCTCTTCGGCTATGAGAAGGGCGCGTTCACCGGTGCCGTCAAGCAGACGCAGGGCAAATTCGAGCTCGCCGACGGCGGCACGCTGTTCCTCGACGAGATCGGCGACATGCCGCTCTCGTTGCAGGCGAAGCTGCTGCGCTTCCTCCAGGACCGCGTCATCGAGCGTGTCGGTGGCCGGGACCGGATCGCGGTGGACGTGCGCGTCGTTTGCGCCACGAACAAGGACCTGCCCACCCTGATCGAGACCAACGCATTCCGGCAGGATCTCTACTATCGCATCAGTGAAGTCACCGTCCGCATCCCGCCATTGCGGGAACGGCCCGGCGATGCCGCAGTGATCGCACAGGTGATCCTCGAGCGGTATACCGCGGAGCACCGCCGTCCCATCAAGGGCTTCGCCCCGGATGCGCTGCGGGCCATCCATGGCTACCCGTGGCCCGGCAACGTGCGTGAGCTCGAGAATCGGATCAGCGGCGCCGTGATCATGGCCGAAGGCAAGTACATCACTGCGGACGACCTCGGGCTGCCGCCGTCGGAAGCCGGGGTCGAGTGGCTCAATCTGCGCACCGCACGCCAGCGAGCGGAGCGGGAAGCGATCCGCCAGGCGCTGGCCGTCGCGGCGGGAAATCTTTCGCGGGCGGCCGAGCTGCTGGGAATCACGCGGCCGACGCTGTATGACCTGCTCGAGAAGAATGACATCGCGGTGTCCGAACGAATCGCTGAGGGTTGACCGATGAAACTGATCCTGGTGCTGGCGATTGCGACGACCCTGGCAGCGTGCTCGCCGAAGGGCGAGAAATTGCTCGAGCGTGCCGAGGTGAGCCTCGCCAAGGGCGAATACCGCGCGGCGATGATCGACCTGCAGAACTACGTCGCCGCTCATCCGCAGGATGCGTCGGCTCGTGCCCGCCTGGGCACCGTGCTGCTGGACCTCGGCGACGGGCGGGGTGCGGAAGCGGAAATCCGCAAGGCCCGGGAACTCGGCGCAGGCGATGACCTGCTGAGGATGCCTCAGTGCCGCCTGCTCGCCAGTCGCAGCGCCTATGACCGCATTCTCGAGGAATGCAAGGCCGACACGGGCAATGCCGCGACGGACGGCGACTTGCTGATCGTGCGCGGTGAGGCCTTGTTCGGCCTGGGGCGCACCGCCGAGGCGGTCGAGGCGTACAAGGCGGCTGTGCTCGCGCAGCCGGACAAGCTTGCGGCCCATCAAGGGCTGGCAATCGCGACCCTGGCGACCGATGGTGCGCCGGCCGCTCGCAACGTCATGGAGTCGGCCCCGGCCTCGATCAAGGAACAGCCTCGCTACTGGACGGCGCTCGGCGGGGTCGAGTTGCGGGCGCAAGACCTGGCCGCCGCCGAGCAGGCTTTCCAGAAAGCCGTCGATCGGACGGCGAAGGGCGAGCCGGACAATCCGGACCGGTTGGCGGCCCTGGCCGGCCTGACCGAAGTCCAGTTGCGCCGCGGCGACAGCACGGCGGCTGCGGCAACCTCGGAGCAACTGCTCAAGGCTGCGCCGAATGCACCGCTGGCCATGATGCTGCGCGCCCAGGCTGCGGCCGGCTCCGGAGACCTCGCGCAGGCCCGGACGATCCTCGAGGAGTTCGTCAGTCGCAGCCCGGACGATGCCGAGGCCCGCATCCTGCTCGGCCTGGTCAATTTCCAGCTGGGGAACCTCGGCCAGGCCGAGATGCATCTGGCCGGCGTCGTGGCGAAGCAGCCCGAGAACGTCCGTGCGCAACGGCTGCTTGCCGAGATTCGCGGCCGGCTGCAGACCCCGGAAGAGACACTGGCCGCCTTGAAGCCTTCGCTGGCGAAGGCCGGCAACGATCCGGCATTGCTGGCGCTGGCGAGCCAGCTGAGCCTGCAAAGCGGCGATCGCGAAGGCGCGCTGTCGTATCTCGCGCAGGCCGGCGCGTCGGACGTCGCGAAGACGCCGGAGGGGCAACTCGATCTGGCCGGCGGCTACCTGATGGCCGGAGAGCTGGATCGCGCCGTCGAACTGCTGGAGGCGATGCCAGCCGGGCAGGGCGATGCAGCAGTGCGGCGCGAAACGTTGCTGATGATGGCGTTGCTGCAGCAGGGCAAGACGAGCGATGCGGTGAGCCGCGCGGATGCCATGGTCGCGCAGGACCCGGATTCGATTCCGCGGCGAAACCTTGCAGGTGCCGTACATACGGCCGCCGGTAAACTCGACCTCGCGCGCGAACAGTTCGAGGCGGTCGCGCGTCTCAAGCCCGAGGACAAGGGCGCACAGGTCAATCTGGCCCGACTCGACCTCGTGGCAGGCAACATCGATGCCGCGGAGCAGCGCTTCAAGACGCTGCTCGCGACCAACGACAAGAACCTGGTCGCCACGCTGGGCATGTCGGCCATTGCGGGAGCAAGGAAGGACGGCAATGAAGCGGAGCGATGGCTGCTCAAGGCGCAATCGGATCACCCGGAGTCTGTCGAAACGCGGCTGATCGTCGCGCAGTTTTACCTCGGGTCGCGGGATTTCGGCCAGGCCAGTAAGGCTTCCGAGGAAGCGGTCAAGCTGGCACCCGACAACGCGGCCGCGCACAACGCTCTCGGCCTCGCGCGGCTTGGCACGAGCGACGGTTCCGGCGCGCTGGCGAGTTTCTCCAAGGCTGCCCAGCTGGCGCCACGTGCCTACGGATACAGCTTGAACAAGGCCCGGACGTACGTCCTGCAACGGGAGCCGGACGCAGCTCTTGCGACCGTCGATGCAATCCTGAAGGATGCGCCGGGCTATGTGTCCGCGTTGGCCGTGGGTGCCGCCACGGCCCTGCAGTTCGGCAAGATCGAGCAGGCGGCGGGGTACATCGAGCGTCTGCGGCTTGCGGCGCCAACTTCACCGATCCTGCCGCGCCTCGAGGGCGACCTGGCCATGGCGCAGAAGCGCTACAAGGATGCGGTGGCCGATTATGCCCGGGCGGCGACCACGTCCCGGGACACGAGCCTGACGCTCGCGCAGTACCGGGCGGCCAAGCTCGCGGGAGCGGGCGACCCTCGCAAGCCGCTCGAGGACTGGCTCGCGCAGAATCCGCAGGACGTGGCCGCCCGAATCGCGCTGGCGGAAGATCTCCATGCGAGCGGCGCCACGGATCGCGCGATTGCGGAGTACGAGGCGGCCGTCAAGCTCTCGCCCGGAAACGCCGTCGTGTTGAATAATCTCGCGGTCCTCTACCAGAAGAAAGGCGATCCACGCGCACTGCAGACGGCCGAGCGGGCACATTCGGCCGCACCGGACACTGCGGCGATTCAGGACACCTACGGCTGGGTGCTCGTCGAGACGGGCGACGTGGACAAGGGACTCGAGTTGCTGCGGAAGTCGGCCAGGACGTTGCCGGACGTGGCCGAGGTGCAATACCACCTCGGTGCGGCGCTCGCGAAAAAGGGCGAGGCGGACGAGGCCCGACGGCTGTTGCAGAAGGTGGTGTCCGGGCCGGCGCCGGACGACATCAAGGCTGAGGCTCGGCGCGTACTGGCGACGCTCGAGGACTGACGGTTTCACCAAGGTGCAATCAACATGAAAGACGATCTCGGCAAGACGTTCGGTCGGTGCCTGGTCCTGGCGCTGACTGTTTTAGTGGCTGCCTGCGGCGGTGGCACGACGGTCACGGAAGTTCCGCCCATACCACCGGTCGAGCCATCCGAATACCGGATCGGCCCGGGCGACAACCTGCAGGTCTTCGTCTGGAACCACCCGGAACTGTCCGTCACGGTTCCTGTGCGCCCCGACGGCATGATCTCGACACCGCTCATCGAGAACATGCGCGCGGACAGCAAGACGCCGAGCGAGCTGGCCCGGGACATGGAGAAGGCGCTCGCCGACTATGTGCGTTCGCCGACGGTCAACGTCATCGTCACGACGTTCGTCGGCACCTACGGCGACCAGATACGCGTCGTGGGCCAGGCCCAGACACCGCAGTCACTGCCGTACCGGGCGAACATGACCGTGCTCGACGTGATGATCGCCGTGGGCGGCCTGGCGGAGTTCGCCGCGGGCAACCGCGCCTACATCCTGAGGCGAAGCGGCGACCAGGAACAGAGAATCCCGGTCAAGCTGACCTCGCTGCTGAACAGTGGCGATACGTCGGCTAATATCGCGATGCGGCCGGGCGACGTGTTGATCATCCCGGAATCGCGGTTCTAAGCCGGGCACCGTCCCGTGCATTCTGTTAACCCGCTCACGTCGGAGGTCCGGCCGTCGGGCTAAAAGTCCCCAAACGATCGCGGAATCCATCGCATGCAAGAATTCATCGCCCAGCTACTGCAGATCCTCAAGGGAGCCTGGCGTCATCGCTGGCCCGCTGTCGCAACGGCGTGGGCCGTCGCGCTGCTCGGCTGGATCGTCGTGCAGATCGTCCCCGACAAGTTCGAGGCGCGAACCCAGGTGTACGTGGACGCGGAGTCGCTGCTCAAGCCGCTGCTGAAGGATATCGCCGTGCAGCGTGACGTGATGAGCCAGGTCGCGATGATGCAGTCGGTGATGCTGAGTCGACCGAACCTCGAGAAGGTGGCGCGAGCGAACGACCTCTTCCTCAAGGCGGAGACTCGCAAGGAGCAGGAGGAGGTACTCGATACGTTGGAGAAGCGCATCCGGCTCGCGTCGGGCGCCCCTCGACCCGGAGCGCCGGGCGACGCGAATACATTCAACGTCACCTTCGAGGACAAGAGCCCCAAGATTGCTCATGGCGTCGTGCAATCGCTGCTCGACACTTTCATGGAGGACAGTCTGGGCATGAAACGCGACGATGCCGGCGTCGCACAGCGCTTCCTGCTTGCGCAATTGCGCGAGTACGAGCGCAAGCTTCTGGAATCGGAGGCTCGGCTGGCCGATTTCAAACGCGGCAATGTCGGCGCCATGCCGGGCAACGAGGGCGGCTACTATCAGCGGCTCGACGTGGAAATGTCGAAGCTCGAGCAGCTGGGTATCCAGGCGCGGCAGCTGACGGAGCGGCGTGACGAACTGGCACGGCAGATCGATGGCGAAGAGCCGACGTTCGGCCTGATGGGCTCGTCGGTCGGCGGCGGCTCGAGCCCGATCGACGGGCAGATCGCGAATTACCAGGCACGCCTGGACGAACTCGAGATTACATACACCGAGAAGCACCCCGAGGTGATGGCAATCCGCGCGACGATCGAGCGGCTCCAGGAGGAGAAGCAGCGCGGGGTCAAGCTGTCCTCGTCGGTTGCCCCGCCGGGAGCCGGCCCGCGCGCGCGGGATGCCGCACTGGTTCATAGCATCGACGCGAACCCTGTGTACCAGAACATGCGCATCGCATTGAGCCAGGCCGATGCGAACCTCGCCGAGATTCGCGGTCAACTGGCAGCGCAGCAGTCCGTCGTTGCGAACCTGCGTTCGCGTGTGGACGCCATCCCGCAGGTGGAAGCAGAGTTGGCGAGACTCGACCGCGATTATTCGGTCAACAAGAGCCAGTACGACGCACTGCTGCAGCGCCTGGAGTCGGCGCGAATCTCGGAGTCGGCCGACCAGAGCACGGATGACGTCAAGTTCCGGGTCATCGAGCCACCGGTCGTGCCGCTCAAGCCGAGTGCGCCGAACCGGGCGTTGTTCAATTCGCTCGTCCTGCTGGTCGCCCTGGCTGCGGGCCTCGGCCTTGCCTATCTGATGCAGCAACTGCGGCCGACGTTTGCCACCCGCGACTCCCTGCGTGTCGCTACCGGGTTGCCCGTCCTCGGCACGATCACGGCCGCCGTAACGGAGACACTCGCGCCGTGGACAAGGCGGCAGAGTACCGCGGTGGCAGGCGCACTCGGCATGCTGTTGGTCATGTACGCGCTGAACCTGGTGTTTTCGGAGAGCGTCCGGGCGACGCTGCGCGGCCTCGTCGGCTGAGGGAGTTCATATGAGCATAGTCGAACGAGCGCTGCAGAAGGCGAAAGCGCAGCAGGACAAGTCAGCCGAGAAGGCGGAGCTGGCCTCGGCTGCGACCGTGGTCGAGGCAGGCGCAACGAGTCACGCGCCGGCGCCTGCGATTCCGGGTGAGCCTGCCGCTGCGGTTCAGAAGCCCGATCGACGCGCGACGGGTCGTACGGCGCCGATCGTGATCGACGTGATCCGGTTGCGCGAAAGCGGCCGCCTGTCGCCCGCACAGTTCGCGGAGCAGACGGAGGAGGAGTTTCGCAGGGTCAAGTGGCCACTGCTGAACGGCATCCTCGGCAATGGCGCGGCGGCGCCCGCTGCGGCGAACAACGTCGTGCTTGTGACGAGCGCGACCCCCGGCGAGGGGAAGACCTACTGTGCGCTCAATCTCGCGATGAACGTGGCGCGCGACAAGGAACTGACCGTCATCCTGGTGGACGGCGATACGGCCAATCCCGCGCTCAGCGAGGCGCTTGGCGTGCGTGGCGAGCCCGGTCTCACCGAGTTGCTCGGGCGCGGCGGCGTCGGGGTGACCGAAGTGACCTACCCGACCAGCATCGAGGGCTTGATGTTCGTCCCGGCGGGCGGCCGGCGCGAGAACACTCCGGAACTGCTGTCGGGCCAGGGGATGCCGGCAATCATCGATTCGCTGGCGCGCCTGGCAGGACACGGCGTGGTCATCGTGGACTCGCCGCCGCTGCTGGCGACCAACGATGCCCAGGTGATGTCGAGGTACGTCGGGCAGGTCCTGATGGTCGTGCGGGCCGACTATACCGAGCAGCGCGAGGTCGTTGACGCGCTGGCCCTGCTCGACAAGGGCAAGCCGGTCAGCACGATCCTGAATCGCGTGGAGCCCTCGATCGTCAGTCGCTACTACGGCCATTACTACTACGGTTACGGCCGGGAAGCGGGGCGGAAGTGAACCCGCGGTGCCGCATTGTCGGCCTGGCGGTCATCACGGCTGCGGCACTCCCGCAGCTTGCAGGCGCGCAGAGCGCGGGACCCTACACGTCGAGTCTGCGTTCCGAGTTCTCCGCGGGACAGGAGCAACGCGAGGCACTGCGTGGCGGGCTCTTTGAGCCGCGGATCGAGGCTGCGCTTTACTTCGTCAACAACATCGAGCTCACGGACGTGCCGGCCGATGAAGTCGACCTGGCCGGCGTGGAGGCGGCTCCCGGGTTCTATGCCGCATACAACGGCGCGCGCGCAACCGGCGCGATCGACTATTCACTGATCGGGCGAGCCTGGGAGGACAGCGACTATAACGATGTCTCCCACCGCCTGTCGTCCAATGGCGAGTACGCTGTCGTTCCCGAACTGTTCTACATCCAGGGCAGCGCGACCTACGAGGACGCCGTCATCGACCCGGCAGCCGGTGCTAACTACGGCGGCCTCGGAATATTCGGCGATACGAACATCACCGAGGTTGCAACGGCTTCCGTCAGCCCGTACCTGGAGAAGCGGTTCAACGACTTCCAGCTGGATGCCCGCTACAGCTATGGCCGCGTCTGGTACCTCGACAACGAGCCGTCCACGGGGTTGCTGCTGAATTACGACGACTCCGAGGACCAGACGATCCTGCTGAGCGTCTCTACGGCGGAGCAGGACGGCGCAGTGGATGGCCGGGTGTTCTACGAATGGCAGGCCTCAGATTTCGAGCGGTCGGTGCCATATCGATATGAGCGAGCCGGCGCGGAAATGGGCTTCCGCTTGACGGAGACACTGCGTTTCGTCGGCGATGGCGGCATGGAGACCGACCTGGATGTCAGCACTCAGGATGGCGGGCTCGATACTGAATACTGGCATGCGGGCCTGTTGTGGACTCCCGATTCCCGCACCACTGCCGAGGCGCGCTATGGCCAGCGCTTCTTCGGCGATAGCTACCTGTTCCGCCTGTCGCGGGAGGTGCGCGACCTGACGTTCGATCTCTCGTACAGCGAAGATCCCGAGGTCGAGACGCGTCGACTATCGCTTGGGGAAATCGACCCCGGCAATCTTCCGCCGCGTCCCCCCGGTTTTGACCTGAGTTTCGCAAGCTCTTATCCGTTCATTCTGAGGGCTGCCCAGATGACGGTTCGCGCCGAAGGCGCGCGCACGCGGGTGTCCCTCTCTGGCTATGACATCGAGCGAGACTACATCCGGGCCTTCCCGGCGGACGAAACGACGATCGGTACGCAATTGCGGGTCGTGCGCGATTTCACGGCCGACACCTATGGCGAG
>Ga0105097_10000266_pt1 | contig 23119 bp, 15 predicted proteins | sample PPLLak12cMay2015_FD_87035 | JGI IMG/M metagenome (GOLD analysis project Ga0105097, IMG submission 87035) | Freshwater sediment microbial communities from Prairie Pothole Lake near Jamestown, North Dakota, USA - PPLs Lake P7 Core (1) Depth... | ecosystem: Environmental > Aquatic > Freshwater >...
CAACGCCTGAACCTGGGCCTCATAAGCCTTTGCCCTTGCCATACCGACAGCTTCAACCTGTGCACCCTGGGCGGTGCCGGTCTGCTCAATATATGAAGCCTCGCCCCGACCTTCGGCCTCTCGGGCACGGGCATTGTTCGTTTTGATATCGATGCCGACCTGAGATTTTGCAAGCTCTGCCTGCATATCAGCGGTACCGCGTGATTTTTCCGTAAGAATTCTCTGCTCCTGAGCTTCCTGCTGCATCTTGTATGTTGCTTTTTCCTGATTTGCAATTTCCCTGTCCGTCAGGACGGTAACAAGGGCTTCAGGAAGGATGACATCCTGAATATAAACACCCTTGGTTTCTATTTTGTAATCGCGAAGTTTTTCCTCGATGTGTCTGAAGGCCTCCTCCTGCACCTGCTGACGCGTCTCGATAAATTTAATAGCAGGCATACTTTGCATCTTGTCTCTGAAGTGGTTACCGACAGCCGCCTGAAGGACTTCGCTGACCAGATTGGCCATAGTCCCGACGATTGAGATGACCTTTGGCGCCTGTGTATCAGCAACGTGAATCTGGACCTGCAGGTCAATTGTAAAAATGAAACCTTCCCTGCTTTTTGCAACGATTGACTTAAGATGCTGGTCGAGCTTGTGTGCTTCTGAAACGGCCTCGGCCCAGTTAAGGGTCAAAATACAGGTAGGTACAATCTCTGCACTATAACAGTGAGGATTGATTGGATATTTTCCTGTCCTTATCGGCTCTTCCCAGATACCCCGATGTCCAGGCTTTACGAGAGTGCCGAATTTGAATTCGGCACCGGATGTATCTTCTGAAACAAGACCGACATACGACTTAATCACCGCCACCTCGCCCTGCTCGACAACAAGCATTGGGACAAGCTCAACGGATACGAGGAAGGGATTGAGGTTATAGGCACCGTAAAGCAGAGGGTCGTGCTGAAGACCGATTCTGCCTCCGTTTTCAAGAAATGCCTGAAAGTCCTGATAGTTGTTATGCAGCTCGTTTTTGCTGCCGAGGACCGTCTCGATAAGATGTGCATTATCAGCTCCTTCGAGCTCGAGCTTTTCTATATCGGAAAAACCGCCCAATCTTCCGGCAATACTTCCCGGGGGCAGCGGCTGGCCTTCATAAGTTGTAACGATACCAACCATATCAATGGTTTCACCTTCGCGTCCCGACCTCGGCTCTATTCTTTTAACATCCAGTGACATCGGATCCAGCCCGAACGAACGCGGGGAAAGAAATCTGTCGCGTGCCTCAAGCATCCTGAATTCAGTGGATACAGGTGTCCCGTAAACCTGACTTTTAGTTATCACAAGAAATGCAACAGGATGAATCGGCACAAGTGTGCCGGGGGGCAGAACAGGCCTTTGAACGCCCTTTTGCCCTCCTCTTTCGATAAAAAGTCCGAGGTCGGTAAAATTTCCGAATTCCTTTTTATAAACAGCCGATTTCGCACCAATTGGCAGAGGCTGGCCTATCTGTGCCACAACCACACCTATCTGACCGGCGGGAACCTGGACCCATGGGAATTTTTTCACATTATATAGAATCCAGAACTTCCATCTCCATCCGGGCATAAGCAAGTCGGCCTGGTACCCGGCTTCGCCATTGAATGCAACGGGATTATCTTCTTTAAGCTCTTTGAATGAAAATCTCTTTGTCACCAGGCCAATTTCCGTCGGCCCGATTATCCGGATAGAGGGTAAAACAAGAATCAGAACAACCAATCCAATTAAAAGCCAAATCGAGTAACCAAATAATGCAAAGCCTAAAATAGAGTTGAGCACATTCATATTAATTCTCCTTAATCGAATATTCTGTCGCCATTGTTCCATTTCCTCAAATCAAGATTCAACTTCACCGGACAATATACAAGATTACTCAGGACGAATCAAAACAATTTCAGTGAAAAAATTGCCAATACTTTTCTTCAAAATATTATGACTATAATTCGAGGTATAAACCACATCCTCCCATTCCTGGCAACTATATAACCTCTTTTAATTACTTGTTTTATAAAAAGCCTTATTGTAATCGCAGCTACTTTCCTGTATCATTGATCAGCCTTAAAAAAAAATTAAGGGGCTGATAAATAGATATGAAAAAAACCGTGCAAAAATTAGTTTTGCTCACTGCAATTATTGCGGCGGTGATGTTGTTTATTTTATTTCTAAAAACAGACAGCAGGCAGCCATCTGAAAAAGAACAAATTGAACCAGCTTCCGGAAATAAAATTGTAATCGCCGATGATAACAGCACTTGGCCGATATTTCGGGGAGAGCCGAATCTGACAGGCCTGGCAGGGACAAATATTTCGGACTCTCTCGAGCTTGCATGGAAATTTAAGACAGATAATGCGGTCAAATCATCGCCTGTTATCAGTGACAATCTGGTCTTTATCGGCTCAGCAGATTCCAATGTGTACGCAATCGACCTCGAAACAGGGAAGAAAGCCTGGTCATATAAAACCGGCGATGAGATTGAGGCATCCCCCTGCGTTCTTGATGAGACAGTTTTCATAGGTTCCTCTGATTCATTCTTTTATGCTCTCGAAGCAAAAACAGGAAAACTTAAATGGAAATACGAAACAGGCGGCAAAATTTTAGGCTCGGCAAACTGGATTAAATCGAAAGACGGCAAAGCAGCAGGGATAATCTCAGGAAGCTATGATAACCAGTTATACTGTTTTGAACCAGACAGCGGAGAAATCAAATGGACTTTCAGGACAGACAGCTACATAAACGGCTCAGCCGCAGTTGATAACAAAAAAATAATTTTCGGAGGCTGCGATGCTGTAATACATATCGTTTCTGCTGCTGACGGAAACAAAGTGTCTAAGATTGACAGCGGGGCATATATTGCCGGCTCGGGTGCTGCTTCGGAAGGAAGTTTCTATATCGGCAACTATGATAATTTATTTTTGAAGGCAGATATCGAAACAGGACAGGTTCTCTGGAGATATACGGATTCGCAGTCGCCGTATTTTTCTTCCCCTGCCGTCAAAAATGACAGGGTCGTCGTCGGGGGAAGGGACAAACGCATCCACTGTTTGAATACAGCGGACGGCTCGGTCATCTGGAAATTCCCGACGCTCGGTGACGTTGACAGCTCGCCGGTCATTTGCGGCGATAAGGTCATTGTCGGCTGTCAGGATGGTAGAATTTATATGCTCAAGCTCTCCGACGGCAGCAAAATATGGTCCTATGAAATTGGCAAAGCCCTTGATTCTTCACCTGCAGCCGCACGCGGAATGATTGTAATTGGTTGTGACGATGGATTTGTCTATGCTTTCGGTTCAAAAAAATAATTGAGAGCGCGTTATGAAAATTGCACAGTTGACTCCTGGTTCAGGCGATAATTTTTATTGCGAAAATTGTCTTCGTGACACAGAACTTGTCAAGGCCCTAAGAAGACAGGGACATGAAATTCTTCTCATACCGATGTATCTGCCCCTTCAAACTGATACAGAAGAAGAGAAGGTTAGCAATGCGCCGATATTTTTCGGAGGGATTAATGTATATCTGCAGCAAAAGTTTACACTGTTTCGCAAGACGCCGCGATGGCTGGATAGGCTTTTCGATTCTCCGAAACTTTTACATTGGATAGGCCGCAAATCTCATATGACAAGCGCCGAAGAGCTTGGGCAAACTACCGTATCAATGCTTCAGGGTGAAAATGGCAGGCAGATAAAGGAACTTGAAAGGCTTGTAAACTGGCTTGCTGAAAAAGAAAACAAACCCGATGTTGTCTGCCTTTCGAACGCCCTTCTCGCCGGACTTGCAAAGCCGATTAAAGAAACATTACGCGTGCCTGTTGTCTGCCTGCTGCAGGATGAAGATACGTTTCTCGATAAACTGCCCCTGTATTATGCCAAACAGGCCTGGCAAATAATCAGTGAACGCTGCAAACAAATAGATGCCTTTATTTCGGTGAGCAAACATTTTGCCGCTGCTATGCAGCAGATGCTAAAACTCGATAAAAATAAAGTTCATACTATTTATCCTGGTATCGCACTGCAAAATTACCAGCCCCAGGCTTCAAGACCAAAAGTCCCTGCAATCGGATTTCTTTCCTCTATGTCCAAAGACAAAGGGCTTGATATTCTTGTCGAAGCATTTATTTTGCTAAAAAAAATCGAGAAATTCAGGAATGTTCGCCTGCTTGTTTCCGGAGGGCAAACAGGACACGACAAAGCATTTATCAAAAGAATCCGCCGAAAATTAAAAGATTCTAATCTGACAGGTGATGTCGAATTCCTGCCGGATTTTGACCTCAGCGCGAGGCTGGAATTTCTGAAAAATATTTCAGTTCTGTCGGTGCCGGAAAGGCGATCACCTGCATTCGGACTTTATTTCATTGAATCCCTTGCCTGCGGTGTTCCTGTGGCACAGCCGGATACCGGGGTCTTTGCAGAGATACTCGGCCAAATCAGCAAAGATATGCTCTACAAACCGAATAACCCTGAAGCGCTTGCAGAAACACTCGAAAAAATTCTTTCCGATGATAATTATGCCGACAGGCTCGGAAGCGAAGGAAGAAGAGCAGTAATTGAAAAATTCAACGCTGATAAGAGTGCCAGAGAACTCGTGAGTATTTTCGAAAAATTGTAATTCGCCGGGAAAATTTAATATGCTTGAACTAATAAATGTTTCCAAAAGCTATCAATCCCCTACCGCAGGGCAAAACGTCTTCGTCCTCAATAGTATAAACTTGAGAATCGAGAACGGCAAATCCGCAGCAGTTGTCGGCCCATCGGGCAGCGGTAAAAGCACACTGCTGAATATCATAGGCGCCTTAGACAGGCCTGATTCAGGAAAGGTGCTGCTGGACGGTGTAGATTTGTGCGGACTCGGCGATATCGAGCTTGCGAAGATCCGCAACAAGCACATCGGTTTTGTCTTCCAGCTGCATCACCTTCTGCCTCAATGCACTGTTCTCGAAAACGTCCTTGTTCCTACCATAGCATCAGGAAAACAAAATACAAAAGAGGATTTCGAAGACAGGGCCGTCCGGTTATTGGAAAGGGTTGGCCTTAAGGGCTTTTTACTTCACCGGCCGGGCCAGCTCTCCGGCGGACAAAGACAGCGAGTAGCTGTCGTCAGGGCACTGATTAACAAGCCGAAACTGCTGCTGGCTGATGAGCCGACAGGCTCTCTGGATGCTAAATCGGCCCAGACAGTCGCAGAGATTCTTGTTGAGCTTAATAAAAGTGAGAAAGCCACGCTGATTCTAGCGACACATTCACTTAAGCTCGCAGAAATGACTGAGAGACTGCTGACTCTCGATAACGGCACGATAACGGAGAAATAACAAAGCTGATGAATATCTGGAAACTTGCAATAAAAAGCATGCTGTTTTACCGGCGGACAAATATCGCTGTCCTTTGTGCAGTGATTGTCTGCACCGCTGTTTTAACAGGCGCCCTGACCATCGGCGATTCGGTAAACTACAGCCTCAAGCTTATGCTCGATAACAGGCTTGGCAAAATCCAGACAGCACTTGATTGGAAGGACAGGTTTTTTTCAGAAGATTTGGCAAAAAGTCTTACTGAAAAGCTGGATGCACCGACAGCTGCTGTCTTAAAACTTGATGGCCTTATTTCAAACAGTGATGACAGCCTTCGTGCAAACAGAATACAGGTTGTAGGAGTCGCTGAAAGTTTCTTCCGTCTATCACCGCAAGGCAATCCTCTCAATATCAGCAGCGATTCAATCATTCTCAACGAACAACTGGCTGGAAAAATTTCTGTTAAAGCCGGTGACGAGGTAGTCATCAGAATCAGCAAACCCGGCCTTATGCCTCGTGAAATACCACTAACGCCTGTAACAGAGCTTTCAATCAGTTCGAGGTTAATAGTATCGAATATTGCAGATGCCAATGAATTTGGCCTTTTTAATCTTCAGGCCAACCAGATCCCGCCGCTGAATGCCTTCGTTCCGCTAAAGTGGCTGCAGGAACAGCTCAACCTGCCCAGCCAAGCGAATGTGATATTAATCGGACAAAGCAGCAAAGGCGCGATATCTGCACAGAAAGCAAACAAAGAGATACAAAATTGCTGGCAGCTGCAGGATGCTCAACTGCAGGTAAGGCATCTTGACAATAAAATTACCGAGATACGCAGCAGCCGCGTTTTTATCGATGAAGCCATAAGCAATGCAGCAATGAAGGTCGATAAAAATACCATTGGAATTTTGACATATTTTGTAAATGAGCTGCGACACAGTGACAAGATGACGCCATACTCTATGGTAACTGCGATAAGCCCTTCGTCGAATTCCGTGATACCTGCTGGTATGCCTGACGATGAAATTCTTATAAACCAGTGGCTCGCCGATGACCTTGGCGCAAAAGAGGGAGACAATATTCAATTAACTTATTTTGTCGTAACATCAGCGAGAAAACTCGAGGAAAAAACAAGCACATTTCGAATTCGAGATATTCTGCCGATGCAGTGGCCGGCTTTGGATGCAAACCTGATGCCGGATTTTCCGGGACTTTCTGATGCAGAGAACTGCAGGGACTGGAAGCCCGGGATAGATATTGACCTCGACAAGATAAGACCGAAAGATGAGGAATACTGGAATAATTACAAAGGGACACCGAAGGCATTCATCACTCTTGCTGCCGGACAAAAATTATGGGGCAACAGATATGGCAGCCTTACTGCGATTCGTTTCCAATCAGATACAGACGGCGACAAAATCATCGCTCAACTGATGAATAAAATCGAGCCGTCATCGATTGGTTTATATTTCCAGCCGGTCCGGTCAAGCGGGACAAAGGCAAGCGAACAATCTACTGATTTCGGCCAGCTTTTTATCGGTTTTAATTTCTTTATCATCGCTTCTGCCCTTGTTCTTATGGGCCTGCTTTTTATCTTCGGCATCGAGAAACGCACCAGCGAAGCCGGAACACTCCTTGCAGTAGGCATCCTGCCGAAAACAGTAACAAGATGTTTTTTAATCGAGGGACTGCTTATTGCACTTCTCGGTGCAATCGCAGGCGTATTTGCAGGATTGATTTACACCAGGGCTATGATTTTCGGTCTTTCAACCTTATGGCAAACTGCTGTAGTCGGTTCCAAAATAAGTTTCCATGCCGAAACGATTACACTGCTAATTTCAGCAGTTTCGGGGATTGTCATATCCGGTGCTGCGATGTGGTTTACACTATTAAAAAAGCTTCGAAGACAGCCGCGTGAACTGCTCGACGAAAACATCGAATGGGAATATTTCACTTCCAGAAAAATCTCGGAAGGCCGCTTTGGATTATTTTTGGCTCTCATATCTCTGTGCGGTGCTCTTCTTTTAATTTTTGCCGAGTCAACAGGAACAATAAACGAATCTATTGCATTTTTCTCAGCCGGGATATTACTGCTGACAAGTTCGATTGCATTTATCGATTACATTCTTAAAGCAGCAGCAATTAAATTAAAAAAGACAGTAAAAACAATTTCCGGTCTCGGTTTTCGGAACACGACCAGAAGAAGCTCTCGAAGCCTCGCTGTCATTACGATGCTTTCCTGCGGCATTTTTATCATTTTCGCCGTCGGTGCGAACAGGCACAATCCTCTCGAAAATTCGCACCAGCGAGCTTCCGGAACAGGCGGCTTTGCTCTTTTCGGAGAATCTTCAATCGGAATTTTATTTGACCTGAATAGCGCAAGCGCCCGCAAATCACTCGGAATCGAGGCAGGTGACCTTAATGATGTCAAGTTTGTTCAGCTAAGACTGCTTGAAGGTGATGATGCAAGCTGTATGAACCTGAACCGCGCTCAGCAGCCGCAGCTGTTAGGTGTTGACCCGCAGCAATTCAAAGCCCGCAATGCATTTCTCTTTACGAGAACAATTAAAACAGTCGAAAATGGATGGGATTTACTGAACCAAAATTTCGGCGAAGATATTGTTGCCGCTGTTGGTGATGAGGCTACTGTCAGATGGGCACTGGGAAAATCAATAGGCGACGAATTAATTTATTTGGATGAGAAAGGAAACACATTCAGACTGAAAATCACAGGGATGATTAAAAATTCCATACTTCAGGGAAGCCTTCTAATAAGCGAGGAAAATTTTATAAAACATTTCCCGTCTCAAAGCGGCTACAGGACTTTTCTTGTCGATGCACCTGACCAGACAAAAGCAAAAGCTGCTCAAATACTTTCAGGCAGGCTCAGAGACTTCGGGACAGAATTTTCATCAGCAGGCGAAAGGCTCGCGGCATTCAGTGCCGTCGAAGAGACATATCTTTCGATATTTCAGCTATTAGGCTCATTAGGGCTGGTTCTCGGCAGCATCGGCCTTGGATTGGTAGTGATGCGAAATGTACTCGACAGGAGAGGAGAACTGGCGATGATGCGTGCGGTCGGCTTCAATAAATCAGAGCTCAAAGCAATGCTGCTTTATGAACACAGCGGTCTTCTTGCAGCGGGTCTGATTATAGGGATTATAACGGCAATCATCGCAGTCAGCCCGATTTTAAGAACCCCGGAGGCAAAAGTGCCGTATATTGAATTATTGTTCACCGCTGTAATTATTGCTGCCAGCGGTTTTTTATGGATATGGACGGCAGCTTCGGCTGCTTTAAAGGGTAATCTACTTGAAGCATTAAGAAATGAATGACAAATAATATATGAAGCCGACAATTCTCTATAAAATTTTTCCGATTGCCCTTGCCGTCCTCGGCGGATTAGCAATTTACCAGTTGCTGCAAAGCGATGTAACAAGCAGCCTTGCATTGCGTCTTCCCGGTGCCGACAGAAAACCGCAGGATACCAACGAAGCAGAGCCTGCGGAATTCAAAGGCAGTCTCGTCCGCCTCGATGGAATCCCTTCGAAGCTTACAGGCTCCTGGCCAAGATTCAGAGGGACGAACTTCGATGCAATCGCATCGGATGAAACCGTTTTCGCGGAAAGCTGGCCTAAAGAAGGACCGAAACCTCTCTGGTCCATCGATGTCGGAGAGGGATATGCTGGCGCTGCTGTTTTAAATGGCCGTGTTTACATTCACGACTACGACAGAAAAAACAAGGCCGATGTAATCAGGTGCCTGTCTCTGGATGATGGAAAAGATATATGGCGGTATTCATACCCGGTCGATATCAAACGCAATCACGGCATGAGCAGGACCATCCCTGCTGTGACAGAAAAATATATTGTCACGATGGGGCCGAAATGTCACGTTACCTGTCTTGATGCAAACACAGGCGAACTTAAATGGAACACCGATTTGGTAAGAGATTACAAGGCAACAGTGCCTCCGTGGTATGCAGGCCAGTGTCCGCTTATCGACGATGGAAAAGCTATCATTGCCGTCGGCGGCGAGAGTCTTTTAATAGCATTCGACTGCGAAACAGGCAAGGTTCTCTGGAAAAGCCCCAATCCGAACGGCTGGAAAATGACGCATTCATCGATAATACCAGCGGAATTTTTCGGAAAGCGGATGTATATTTATTGTGCCAGCGGAGGCGCTGCGGGGATTTCTGCACAAGACGGCAGTATTTTGTGGCAAACAAGCAACTGGAACATTCGCATTGCAAATATTCCTTCACCCCTGCCGCTCGATAATGGAAAAATCTTCTTTTCCGGAGGCTATAATTCCGGCTCAATGATGATAGAGCTTGAACAGAAAGATGGGCAAATAGCCCCAAAGGTGCTTTTTAAACTTTCCCCTGATGTATTCGGCTCACCGCAGCACACCCCGATTTTTTACAAAGGACATATCTACGGTGTGAGGCCCGACGGTCAGCTTGTTTGCCTCGACACAGGCGGCAATATAATGTGGACAAGCACGAACGCAAATAAATTCGGACTCGGACCATACACAATTATAAACGGACTTATTTACGTGATGGATAGCGAAGGCACTCTCAGCCTGGTCAAAGCCCAGCCTTCATCCTATATACAGCTTGCACGGGCCAAAGTTCTCGAAGGGCCTGATAGCTGGGGACCGATGGCTTTCGCATCAGGAAGGCTGATTTTACGCGACCTTAACAAAATGATTTGTCTTGATATCACAAAACAATAAGCGGTTTCTTTGAAAAAGGCCATTTAATTTACTATAATGAAGAAATAAACATTATTTAAGAGGCATTAGATATGAACATTAAGCCCGGAAAGATAAAAAAAGGAATTTTTACCGCTGTGATTATTGCAATGGCCCTCGTAGTCGCCATTTTTGCTATAATCCGTCTGGATGTTACAGGCAGCGGCGGCAGCGGACTTCCGGAAGAATACGTCTATGACCTTCAAAAAGTAGGGAAAATCGACCCCAACCTGTTTTTGTATAAAGAAACAGATGAACCGATAAACACCCGTTTTAAACAGACCTATGCCCTTGCGGTGGATTCTAAAGGCACAATTTACGTAACCGGCGATGAATCCTTGCGATTGTTTGACGGCTCGGGAACTTTGAAAAAAGAAATTCAAACAGCCCACTTCCCAAGATGCCTAGCTGTATCACAAGATGGAAAAATTTATGTCGGAACACAGGAAAAAATAATCATCTTCGACGATAACTTTAAGGAAATCACAAAATGGCCGGTTTTTAATAAAAATTCTGTCCTGACAAGCATCGCTGTCTCGAAAAATGACATATTCGCAGCAGATGCCGGCAATCGTGTTGTGCTTCGTTATGATACAAACGGCAGGATTGTAAAACAAATTGGCAAAAAAGATGAAAGTAAAAATATCCCAGGCTTTGTGATACCGAGTCCGTATTTCGATTTGGCAATTGGAAGTGACGGCCTTTTGCGGGTCGTAAATCCCGGCAAGCATCAAATCGAGGCCTACACTTTCGATGGAGACCTCGAATTCTCGTGGGGAAAAGCATCGCCGGATATAGAGGGCTTTTGCGGCTGCTGCAATCCTGTCAATTTCGCAATTCTGCCCGATGACAGTTTCATCACCTGTGAAAAAGGATTGCTAAGGGTGAAAATTTACAGTCCTGACGGAAAATTTGCAGGCGTTGCAGCCGGACCAGAACAGCTTGCAAAAGATATTATGGCAGGGATTTGTACCGACCCCGCAAAATGTCAAAAAGGGGGATTTGATGTGGCTGTCGATAATAAGCAGAGAATCCTCGTTCTCGATACCGTTCATAATGTTGTAAGAACTTTTTCAAAAATCAAGACTCAATAATGACAGAGCCGTTTTCGAAAATTCAGAATCGAAGGAAACTATTGACCGATGCCCTGCGGTTTGCAGGTCTCGGCCTGCTTGGCCTGGTCTCCACCTCAGCCGTATTAAAGAGAAGAAGACTGAAATACGATGGATACTGCATCAACAGCAGCATCTGCAGCGATTGCCGCATTTATGAAGATTGCGGACTGCCTCAGGCCCTTTCGAGAAAACAGGCAATGGAAAAAAAGAATAATGGAACGAAGTGAACAGGACATAACAAGAAGAAAATTCCTCAACAGGGGTTTTTTCGGAATTTTAGGAGCTGGCCTTGCTGCCATAGCTGTGTTTTTCGGAAAAAAGAAACATAATCCGAAGATGGTCTGGCAGCTCGACCCGCAAAAATGCATTGCCTGCGGTAATTGCGCCACATTTTGTGTCCTCGAAGAATCTGCGGTGAAATGTGTCCACGCTTATGCGATGTGCGGCTATTGTGATTTGTGCACAGGCTTTTTCGAGCCGAAGCCGAGAGAGCTTGATACAGGCGCTGAAAACCAGCTTTGCCCTGCGGGAGCAATAAAACGAACGTTCGTTGAAGACCCCTACTATGAATATACAATCGATGAAAAACTATGCATCGGCTGCGGCAAATGCGTAAAAGGATGCAACGCCTTCGGCAACGGTTCTCTTTTTCTCCAGGTTCGGCACAACCGCTGTTTAAATTGCAATGCCTGCTCTATCGCTGCTGCCTGTCCTTCGGGGGCATACAAACGCGTCCCAGCCGATGAACCTTATATAATAAAGAGGGTCCAGCACGCCTGATGATAAGTTCAAGATATATTACAATCCCGATAATTTTCCTGCTCTTATGCACACAGACTTTGTGGGCAGTTGAGCGTTTTCCGCCTCCGGATTTTGTCGAAACCGACCATAAACTTCCATCGACAGATTACATAACTGATGTCACCCCGCGTCTTGTGCTTTATGAATACATCGACGTTGCTGTGCTTGCAGGGACACTGTCACTGGCTTCATATCTTGTTTTGAAAAATCGTTCCCGCCGTGCCATATTTGCACTGATGATTTTTTCCCTGCTTTATTTTGGTTTTTGGCGCAAGGGATGCATCTGCTCGATAGGTTCGATACAAAACCTTGTCCTGTCCGTCTTCAGCAATAGTTATGTAATCCCGCTCACTGTGCTGGCCTTCTTTATACTGCCTCTTGCCTTTACATTATTTTTTGGCAGGACATTCTGTGCAGCCGTTTGCCCCCTTGGAGCAATTCAGGATGTCGTACTTTTGCGCCAGCTGGTGCTGCCGAAGTGGCTCGAAAGCGGCCTTCGCTTGTGCGCTTATTTATATCTCGGTGCCGCTGTTCTTTTTGCTTCCACAGACAGTGCCTTTATAATCTGCAGATATGACCCGTTCGTTGCGTTCTTCAGATTGACCGGACGGCTGAATATGATGATCCTGGGTGCGTGCCTTCTTGTAATCGGCGTATTCATCGGCAGACCGTATTGCAGATTCCTGTGTCCTTATGGCGTAATTCTCAGGCAATTCTCCCGGCTTTCGAGATGGCATGCGACCATTACTCCGGATGAATGCATAAAATGCAGGCTGTGCGAGGATGCCTGTCCGTTTAATGCTATAAACACCCCTACCGCTCCCTGGCCTGCATCCAATTACAGAAAAAGTAAAATTGCCATCACATCCATTCTTATCATCTCGCCGGTAATAATATTTCTTGCCGTCCTGCTCGGCGCATCGATAAGCGACAGCTGGTCGAAAATGAACCCTACCGTCAGATTAGCTGAAAGAATCTACCTTGAAAATAATGGTATGGTCGAAGGAACAATAAACGAAAGCGTCGCATTCAGGTCAGCAGGAACACCCGTCAGCGAACTGTATCAGCAGGCTTCCATCATCAAAAATCAGTTTAAGTTCGGCGGAAGACTGCTTGGAGGTTTCATAGGTTTTGTTATCAGCCTGATGCTTATTAATAATTCGATACAAAGACGAAGAGAAGATTATCAGACAGACAGGGCTGGCTGTGTCTCCTGCGGAAGGTGTTTTCAATTTTGCCCGAAAGAACAGGAAAGACTGAAGAAATTGAAGGAGCAATCTGCATAAAATTATGAGTCCCGAGAATCCGGAAATAAACGAAAAATCGTCAAACAAACAAATTCTGCATCAGGCGATATTTAATACCGCGGTGGTAGCTGGGATATTTTCTATCATCGTTTTCGGTCTTCTGGTTGTCAATTATCTCCAGGTTCGGCTGCTCGACCCGATGCGGACAGAAAGGCTGGAATATCTTAAATTACAATTGGCCGAAAAGCCGACCGATGAGCAGATTCTGACACAGATTCGCCAGCTCGATTTGCAGATACGGAAAGATAAAATTTCCCGCCTGAATTTTTCACACCAAGGAGCAATCCTGCTGGTAGCGGGAATAATCATTTTCATCTCAGCAGCAAAAATTGCAGCAGATCTGAAAAGGAAACTCCCGATGCCGCAGCCGGCACACGACATACAAACAAAGCAGGTCCGCCATGTAACTCTTGCACGATGGTCAATTGTTTCATTCCTGGTGCTGACGGGAGTTTTTGCAGTCTTATTTGCTGTTACAAAAAAAGTCGATTTTTCCCAAGGCTCATCGAGCTATCCATCCGAAGAACAAATAAATAAAAACTGGCCTCGTTTCCGCGGCCCGCAGGGAAGCGGAATAAGCTTCTATACCAATATCCCTACAAAATGGGACGGCAAGACCGGCAAAGGCATTATTTGGAAAACCAAAGTCCCCCTGCCGGGAAATAATTCCCCTGTTATATGGGATGATAAAATTTTCCTTTGCGGGGCGAATAAAAATCAAAGGCAGGTTTACTGCTTCGACAGAATAAAGGGAAGGTTGATTTGGCAAAAAGATGTTACGACCGCAATTCCAGATGGAAACATTCCAGATATCGAAGAGGCAACAAGTTATGCTGCCCCGACTATGACAACCGACGGCAAGCGTGTCTTTGCAATCTTTCCGCTGGGCGATGTTGCCTGCTTTGACTTTAAGGGCAAAAACATCTGGAACAAAAATCTCGGCTTGCCCCACAGTATGTATGGCTATGCAACCTCTCTTGAAATGTATCAGAACCTTTTAATAATACAATATGACCAGGCTTCAGCCGATGACGGCAAATCGAGAATTTTTGCCCTCGATGCATTTTCAGGAAACACCGTCTGGGAAGTCAAAAGACCGGTTGGGGGCTCGTGGACGACGCCAATTGTTGCCAAAATCGGAGAACAGCACCAGCTTATAACCTGTGCCGACCCCTGTGTTATTTCATATAATCCTTCTAACGGTGCTGAAATCTGGAGGGCTGAATGTGTAAGCGGAGACCTTGCTCCTTCTCCGATTTATGCAGGCGATTTTGTCTTTGCCGTTTCTCCCTATAATAAGCTTTCTGCAATAAAACCTGATGGCGCAGGCGATGTCACTAAATCACATATTGCCTGGACAGTTGAGGGTGATATTCCGGATATAAGCTCTCCTGTAAGCGATGGCAAATATATTTATCTTGCTACTACCGAAGGCATTTTGTCCTGCATCCAGATTAGTGACGGCAAAAAACTCTGGTTTAAGGACGTCCGCGAAGAGTTCAACGCATCACCGAGTATCGTAGGAAAATACGTGTATCTTATCTGCACAGATGGGACAGCAATAATAATAGAGTCCGCGGAAGAATACAGGGAGATAGCAAGAAACGAGCTTGGCGAAGAAGTTTTTGCATCGCCTGCTTTTGCCGATGGAAGAATTTATATTCGCAGCGAGGAATATTTGTACTGTATAGGAAACACCAACTGATGGAAACAATCGACTTAAAATATGTAGATGACCTGATAGAAAAGACCGGCACCGGCAGGGAAAAGGTCCTGCAGATTCTGCAGGCAATTCAGGCTCATTACGGTTATTTACCTGCTGAAGCGCTTCAGCGCGTGTGCGAGCTTACAGAGATAACACCTGCAGCAATAACAGGAGTATCGAGCTTTTACAATATGTTCAGATATCGTCCCGCAGGAAAGCATATCATTCATATTTGTGTAGGGACTGCCTGCCACGTAAAAGGCGCCGAACTGGTTTACGATGCCTTCAACAGGTATCTGGAAATTCCCGCTGGGCAGGATACCGATGCAAAGAGCTTGTTTACCATTGAGAAGGTCGCCTGTCTTGGCTGCTGCACGCTTGCACCGGCAGTGCAAATCGACCAGGTTACCTATGGTCATTTAACGCCGAATACCGTATCATCTGTAATCGAGGATTTTTTACGACAGCAGGAATTGAAGTCGAAAGTCTTGCCTGTAACAAGTAAACCCTCTGCAGGTTTCAAGGGAGAAATCCGTTTAGGTCTCGGCTCCTGCTGTATCGCACGCGGCAGCGGCAAACTTCAGCAGGCTGTTCAGGATGTGCTTGATGAAACAGGCATTGAAGCGAGAACTAAAAAGGTCGGCTGCGTCGGTATGTGCTATCAAACCCCCCTTCTTGAAATTGTCCTGCCTGATAACAATTCTTTCCTTTATGCAAGGGTGCGCCCTGAAGATGCAAAGCCAATCATTCTGAGGCACTTTAAGATTCCAAAGGTGAAAAAGAAAATATCATATTCTGTGTCGACCATGCTCGATAGATTACTGACTGATAATATTGGCACAAAAACTCTGCGATACCCACTCGATGTAAGAGAAGACCAGGTGGCCGATTTTCTGGGAAAACAAAAACGCATCGCAACAGAACACTGCGGCAACATAGACCCTGTTGACATAGATGAATACATTAAAAGCGGCGGTTTCGATGCGATGAAAAATTGCCTTACAAAATTGTCATCTCAACAAATTATCAGCCAAATTCATATTTCCGGCCTTCGAGGCAGAGGAGGTGCTGGATACAGGACAGACCTGAAATGGATGGCGGTAAAGAATAGTCCTTCAAAGGAAAAATATGTAATCTGCAACGGCGATGAGGGCGACCCCGGCGCTTTTATGGACCGAATGATAATGGAATCATATCCGTTTCGAATCATCGAAGGAATGATTATCGCAGCTTATGTCGTCGATGCACATAAAGGTTATTTCTACATCCGCTCAGAATATCCTCTTGCCTTAAAACGCATAAGCGAAGCAATTGAAAAATGCAAACAGTATGGATTCCTCGGTGATAATATCACCGGAAGCGGTTTTTCACTCGAATTAAAAATTGTTCCCGGCGCTGGTGCGTTCGTATGCGGCGAGGAAACAGCACTTATCGCCAGTATCGAAGGCAGAAGGGGAATGCCCCGTTTGAGACCGCCCTATCCTGCAGAACACGGTCTGTGGGACCATCCGACCCTTATCAACAATGTCGAAACTTATGCCGCTGTCCCCTGGATAATCCGCAATGGAGCAGACGAATATTCGAAACTCGGAACAGAGCACAGCCGCGGCACAAAGGTTTTCGCTCTCGCTGGAAAAATCGCACAAGGCGGCCTGATAGAAGTTCCGATGGGAATATCGATACGCGAAATCATCGAAGACATTGGAGGAGGAATTGGAGGCGGTTTAACATTCAAAGCCGTCCAGATTGGAGGCCCATCCGGCGGCTGCGTCCCGGCTTTGCTTTCACACATACCGGTAGATTACGAATCGCTTCACGATGCAGGAGCGATAATGGGTTCCGGCGGACTTGTTGTCCTCGATGAAACCGATTGCATGGTCGATATCGCAAGATACTTTCTGCAGTTCACACAAAACCAGTCCTGCGGCAGATGCACGTTCTGCAGGGTAGGAACCCGCCGTATGCTGGACATCCTCGACCGTCTCTGTACAGGCGGAGGTAAAAAAGGCGACATAGAAGAACTAGAACATCTTGCCTTAATGATAAAGAAGGCGAGCATCTGCGGGCTTGGCCGGACGGCACCAAATCCCGTTCTGTCAACAATACAATATTTTAGGAGCGAGTACGAAGCACACATCGAAAAACGCTGCCCCGCAGCAAAATGCAAGGCTCTTATCAGCTACTCAGTGACCGACGACTGTATCGGCTGCACATTGTGTGCGCAGAACTGCCCGGTTCAGGCGATAGAAATGAAGCCTTATGAAAAGCACGAAATAGACAAATCAAAATGTATCCGCTGCAACACTTGTAAAATTATATGTCCGCAGGATGCAATCAAGGTTGAATGACAATGCCAAAACTGATTATAGACAACCGCGAAGTTGAAGTCCCAAAAGGCTCGACAATTCTCGAAGCCGCAGCGAAACTCGGCATTGAAATTCCGACGATGTGTTTTCTAAAAGGCATCCGCCCATCGACAAGCTGTATGGTTTGTGTGGTCGAAATTGAGGGAACAGATAAATTACTGCCTGCCTGCGGAACCATTGCCCAGGAAGGAATGCACATTGAAACAAATTCCAGCGAAGTAATCGAGGCCAGAAAAATGGCACTCGAGCTTCTTTTAAGCGACCATCTCGGCGATTGTATGGGCCCCTGCCAGATGATTTGCCCAGCCCATATGGATATTCCGCTTATGATCCGGCAAATTGCTTCAGGACAACTTAAAAGTGCAATTGAAACAGTAAAAAAAGATATCCCCCTTCCGGCAGTATTGGGAAGAATTTGCCCCGCTCCCTGCGAAAAAGGATGCAGAAGGTCTTTCTTCGATAAGCCCCTTTCCATCTGCCTTCTGAAGCGATATGTCGCCGATGTTGATATCGCTGCAGCAGAAAGATATATTCCAATCTGCAGACCGAGCACAGGTAAAAAAGTTGCCATTATAGGTGCAGGCCCCGCTGGATTGTCTTCCGCTTATTATCTTCAGCAAAACGGTATCCAATGCACCGTATTCGATAAGAATGAAAAAGCCGGCGGAATGATTCGATATGCAATTGAACCGGAAAGATTGCCGCCTCAAGTCCTCGATGAGGAAATCGCAATAATCCAGAAGCTCGGCACAGAATTTGTACTCAATAGAAAAATTTCCTCTCCTTCAGAGTTGCTCGATACATTCGATGCCGTCCTCGCAGCAACCGGCCAGGAAAAATTACCAGACTGCAGCCAGCCAGGGATTTTCGCTATAAGCGAAAAAATCGCAAAACAGAAAATGGCTGTCCGCGCCGTTGAGGAAGGTAAAAAGGCAGCGTATATGATTACGTTATTTTTATCTGGAAAACCGGTTGTTGAGCCGCCAAAGCCATTCAATACACGCATAGGAAAAATTGAAGCAGATGAAATAAATGCCTTTATGGGGCTTGTAAGTAAAAATCAAAGGCAAGAACCGAAAACACAATATGCAGGACTAACCGATGAACAGGCAGTTATCGAATCTGTGCGCTGTATGCACTGCGACTGCAGAAAGGCCGATGACTGTAAGTTACGACAGCTTTCCGATGAATTCCATGCACGCCCAGCCAAATATGCCAGCGAACGACGCAAATTCGTTCAGCATATTCAGCACGAGCTTGTGATTTACGAGCCGGGAAAATGCATCAGGTGCGGTCTTTGTATAGAAATCGCAAACGAGGCAAAAGAACCTCTGGGTTTAACTTTTATCGGCCGCGGCTTCGATGTTCAGGTGGCAGTGCCTTTCGATAAATCGCTCGCTGACGGTCTCAAAATTACTGCAGAAAAATGTGCTAATGCCTGTCCTACCGGAGCACTCGCTTTTAAGGAAATTATCAGCGGTTAGGTTTTTTCGATTGAAAAAATAGAGAAAAAAGCTTATAATCCTGTTTCTTTAAACCTTTTATTTTTTAAGGAGTACTTATGAAAACAATAAATAAGGTTTCAAACCACAAAGTTTTGGCAATTTTCATTTTATCATTCTTTATCGCTTCTGCCTGTCTTGCAGGCGACTGGCCGAACTGGCGCGGGCCGAATTACAACGGCATATCAGAAGAAAGCGGCTGGAATGCTAATTGGCCCCCTGAAGGTCCGAAAGTCCTATGGAAAAATTCCATCGGCATAGGCTTCTCTAACGTCGCAGTAAGCAAAGGAAAAGTCTTAGCGATGGGAAACACCAATAACGAGGACTCCGTTTACTGCTTCGACGCAGAGACAGGAAAAGAGATATGGAAAAAGACTTATTCTCAGGCCCTTGACCCGAAATGGTATGAAGGCGGGACACTTTCAAGCCCGGTTGTCGATGCCAACAAAGTTTACACTGTAAGCAAAGACGGCAAAGCTTACTGTTTCGATACAGAAACAGGAAAGATTGTCTGGAACAAAGACCTTCTCGACGAATTGAAAATTAAACGTTCCACCTGGGGCGTTTCAGGTTCGCCTCTGATTATCGATAAGCTGGCCATTTATAACATCGGCTCGAGCGGTCTGGCTTTAAATAAAAATGACGGTTCGGTTGTCTGGCAAAACGGCAGTGGTCCAAGCGGCTACTCGACGCCGCTGCCCTTTAACAACAAAAAGAGCATCGCATTATCCGGCGAAGAAGGAATTTTCGCAGTCGAAACCCAAACAGGTAAACAAATATGGTATCACCCCTGGAAAACTGAAAACGAAGTAATAGCAGCCGACCCGCTTTTTATCGATGAAAACACCCTGTTTGTTTCTTCAGGGTACAACAAGGGATGCGGTCTTCTGAAAATTTCCGGCAATACTGTCAGCGAAGTCTGGACAAATAAAAATATCCGCAACAAAATGAACGGCTCTGTCCTCTGGAAGGAAAACATCTACGGAGTTGATGAGGGTGGTAAGCTTGTCTGTATTGATGTCAACACCGGAAATATGCGATGGTCACAGGAAGGTTTCGGCCAGGGCTGCCTGGGTATCGCAGACGGCAAGCTCCTTGTTATGGCTGAGAAAGGCAATCTTGTTGTTGCCGAGCCATCGACGCAAGGCTACAAAGTCATTTCACAGGCCAAAGTCCTCGATGGGAAATGCTGGACTGTCCCTGTTCTTGCCAATGGCAGAATCTACGTTCGCAATTCAAAGGGCGATTTACTTTGCCTCGACGTAAAAAAAAATGACTCAAATAACAAATCAGCAGCTGTCGATTCAGATACCTTAAAAAAAAACTGGTCTCAATGGCAGGGTCCGAACAGAGATAACAAATCATCAGAAACAGGACTCCTGACACAATGGCCGAAAGATGGACCGAAGCTTTTATGGTCCGCTGAAGGACTCGGAAACGGCTATTCTACCGTATCCATTGCCGATGGTCTTTTATACACCACAGGTATCATAAACAATGAAGGCTTCCTCTTTGCATATGACCTGCAGGGAAACTTAAAGTGGAAGCAATCCTATGGTGCAGAATGGACACAGAACCGTCCCGGCACGCGAGGGACACCGACAGCCAGTGACGGCTTCGTATATGTTATAAGCGGAACTGGCAACGTTTCCTGTTTCAATTCAAAGAGCGGCGAGAAAAAATGGTCCGCCGATGTATTCAAAGAATTTAAGGGCGAACACCCGCAATGGGGAGTTGCAGAATCGCCGCTGATTATCGGCGACCTTCTGATTTGCACCCCCGGCGGCCAGACAGCAACTATGGTTGCACTCGATAAAAAAACGGGAAAAATTGTCTGGGAATCGAAAAGTATCGGCGAGAAAAGCAGCTATTGCACGCCTCAGCTTGTTGAAAAAGGCAATAAGAAGATTATCGTCACAATGACAGATAACTTCATTATTGGCGTCGATGCTAAAGACGGCAATCTTCTCTGGCAATATGACTGCAAAAACTATCAAGGTAAGCCAAAGGATGTAAATCCCAACACTCCCGTTTATCACGACGGATTCCTTTATGTCACAAGCGGTTACGGCAAAGGAGGCGCGAAACTGAAACTTTCTGAAGACGGCACAAAGATTGAATCACAGCCTTGGGCAAACATCACCCTCGATTGCCACCACGGTGGTGTAGTTCTCGTCGACGGATTCATCTATGGTTCTAATATGAAAGGAGATTGGATTTGTCTCAATTGGAATGATGGCACCGTGAAATACGAAACTAAAAGCATTGGAAAAGGTTCTGTCTTCTATGCAGACGGGATGCTTTACTGCTTTGGTGAAAACGGCACTGTTGCCCTTGTGAAAGCCTCGCCGGAAGGTTTTAATGTAGTCAGCTCATTTAAGACCCCCAAGGGCGACGGTATGCTTTGGGCACATCCTGTTATCTGTGACGGCAGACTCTATGTCCGTCACGGCAATGCCATGATGGTATATGATATAAAAAACCAGTAGCATTATACTTTCAAAAAATGTAAAATCTCAATCGGACAGTTATGAAAAATAAAGATTTAATCAGTTGTATCATTTGTGTTTTGCTGGCTGTTTTTTTATGTTCCTGTGCATCTTCTAATGCGGAGAAAAATGTGGGAATAGAAAAAGCTGCATATTCTGTTTTAGAAAAAAAGGGAGCGTTCGAAATAAGACGGTACGAGCCTTGCATAATAGCGGAAACCGTCGTCGAGTCGAATTTCCAAAACGCTGGAAATATAGCATTCAGCAGGCTCTTTAATTATATTTCCGGCCAAAACCGCAAAAAAGAATCCATTGCCATGACGGCACCCGTAAACCAAAAGGCAGCTTCTGAAAAAATTGCTATGACGGCACCCGTCAGTCAGCAAAAGGTCGAGGACAAATGGTCCGTCAGTTTTCTTATGCCCTCGAAATACACTATGAAGACTATCCCTGAACCTCTCGACGCATCGGTTGTTATAAAAGAAATTTCGGCAAGAAAAATGGCCGCTGTCAGATACTCAGGCACTTGGAGCAAAAAACATTATGACAGCCATAAGGCCCTTCTCGATAAATTTATCCAGGAGCGCGGGCTGAAGGCTTGCGGCTCCGACATCTTCGCAAGATATGACCCGCCCTTTCAACTCTTTTTTCTTCGCCGCAACGAAGTCCTTATCCCCGTTGAATGATTTTATATTAGTTTCAAAAACATTTTATGCCGATATGCTCCAAGTTTAATAAGCAATTTAATTAAAAAAGATTGCGATTAAAACCGTCCTAACATTAATTTATTGCCGTATTTATATCGGTTAGAAGCGTTATTTTTGTAAAATTAATACCATTGAAGGACTTTTTAAGCCTGTCGTGGCGTGCTGGTAACAGACAGGTGATTTTATTCAGGCATAATGTTTGAAAAATGGCTTGATAACAAATACCGTTTCGTGGCCAGACTCAAAGGAAACCGGCATTTACAGAGGCTCTACGAAGGTTGCGGGCAATGGCTGCCTCTTCGGGCAGACGAGATTGCTGATATCTACAGTGAAAAGAATGTTGCGAATTAGCTCCGAGAGAACAGGATTTTAATTTTGCTGAATTATGATCCTCCAAGTATTGACTCGAAAGCTCGCAATGCGTAAGTCGTGGTGCGAAAATAATTTAACCGCAGGGTATGCTGAGGACGAAGAGAAAAATGAATCTGATGATGTTATTATAATTTGGGTTCGTTTTGAATTTGTTTTGGCTTCGTTTTCGGTTTGGAGGAAATGACGAATTTCAACATAATTATTTGACATATAAGGGTTTCTGTTAATTTTGGCATTTTTGAAATTGGGTTCGTTTTGAATAATTAATTCGTACTGCGTATGTCGTATTGCGTATGTCGTATTGCGTATTGCGAGTGGAAAATTGATGAAAAGGGATGGGAAGATGGGGGTAAACGAGGGTGAAATGAGGGGAAAATGAGGGAAAAAAAAAGGAAAAAAAAGGAAAAAAGAGGAAAAAAGAAGGTAAAAGAGGGGGAAAAGGGGGAGTTTTGAGGGGAATTTTGAATGAAGAGAACACAGAATGCAGAACACAGAAGAAAATGGGAAAGATGGGTGATATAGGGGCAAAGATGCAAAGGTGCAGAGGCACAAAGAAAATAACCAATAACCAAGATACAAGATCCCAAATAATAACCAATACAGGATGTAGAAAAGTAGGTGAGTATAAGGGTATGAGGGGAGGAGAGCATAAACAACGTTCGATCCCGATGGGACCGGATTTTGTCCAGATAAGTCTGGACTCA
>Ga0105097_10000267_pt1 | contig 23109 bp, 27 predicted proteins | sample PPLLak12cMay2015_FD_87035 | JGI IMG/M metagenome (GOLD analysis project Ga0105097, IMG submission 87035) | Freshwater sediment microbial communities from Prairie Pothole Lake near Jamestown, North Dakota, USA - PPLs Lake P7 Core (1) Depth... | ecosystem: Environmental > Aquatic > Freshwater >...
CCTTAGAAACATAATCGTCTCCAATATCAACAATATTTATATTTTTTCTAACAATTTCAATATACCACCCATTAATAGTAATATCGGCTGCCTTATCAGTTGCTATCCAAATTTCAGCAGGATAATCTCTTATATCAGCACTTCCAATGTCAAAACATACATCTTCACTAACTCTAAACATTGAATTAGTCTTAACTTGACCTTGTGCAATATTCAAGGTAAATTCACTAGCAGAACCAATTCCAAATTTAATATAAAACTTAAACAATTGGTCTATTCCTGATGTTTCAATAAATAAATCAATTCTAAAGTTTATCAAATCCCCTACTGATAATTGACTAAAATCTAATTGATTTGTAACCTCATTATAAACAGACGAAATACCATAAGGTGCGTTTGTTGAATTGGTGTAAGATCCTAAAGCATCATTTAATAACTTTTCATCTACATTTGCAGCTATTGCTTGTGGCGTTGTTTGTGTTGCTAAATCAGCGTAATGAAATGAACCTACTGCGTTTAGGAATTGCTCTGGAGGTGTTGGTTTGTTTTCAAATTCATATCCTGTACCATCAGCTTTAGAAACAACCATTTTACTAGGCACTATGACGCTTGGCATATCTGTCAATTCGGTAGATTTGCTTACATTATGAAATACCACTGTTTCAAGTTTTAACTCGCTTTCATTTACTATAACCGCTTGTCCGTCTTTTCCAAAATAAGAGAAAGTATCAAGCAACTCATCAAATCTATCTACCCCTGTTCCAGTACCACCTCCTAATAACCAATCATAATACCCTACATCGATTAATTTAGAAAGAAACGATGATACAGTAACAAACGTAAACGTACCACTCGCTACAAGTGTTATAGCAGTTACATCTATATTTTGTTTTTTAATGATATTAGCACCGTTAGCTGTTTTAAAGTTACAAACAGTACCTATCGCTAATACATCATTACGCATATTAGTAACTTTAGTAGTGACATCTCCATCTACAATAAAGCTAAAATATCCACCTGTTTCTTTAGTAATTAATAACGTTGCCATATTATACGTTTATTTTCTGAATGAATAATGTAACCATATACGGTTGCATATTTTTATCTGTTCCGCTTACCCCTGTGCTTTCTGTTCCTTGCATATCACCACCTATTATATCGCTTATATAAGGTGTTTCAGGATATTTTGTACCGCTTCCATTTGCTCCGTATTTTATTCCGTGTGTATGCTCTACTACAACTGCATCTTTACTACCACCTGTTGCGCCCATTGTTAGGTAATCAGTTCCGTAGGCTAATGGTACTTTTCCGTTATAATTTCTTGTGCCATTCGCACCATTACATATCGCCCATCCTACTCTTTCTGCTATCCCTAATCCTGTTCCATCGAAGTTCGCTATGATATAAGCATTGAAGCAAGATAGCATCATTACATCGCCTGTTTTGTAACTTCTATTTACTAATTCTGTCAAAATAGCTCTAAACTCCGATGCTGTATTTGGTGTTCCGTCTGCTATATTAGATATTGCTGTGTTTAATGCTGAATCTGTCATACTGTGTATATATTAAAATCTGTTGCTGAAAAATCTGTTGATAAAAAGTCACCTTTACTCGGCACATCTTCTGCATAAGTATCCCATTTTTTAGGACTTATCATAAACTCTATTTGTCCAAAGTTTTGTGATGCTGACAAATCAGGCATTTTAGGTGCTTCATACAAACTTGCTCTAATACCATCTACATACAAATAAGGACTTGATAGTATATCCATTAGCAAGTCTAATGTTTCTAATGGCATTACTTCACTGTAATACTTTTCTAATTTGTTTAGCTTTTGCGAAGTAGTTACTGTTGTTTTTGTTGAGGTTTCGTAATATTGTGTTAACTCCTCATTCCTTTGTATCTGTCTAAACCAGCTTTGCACACCTATACTTTGCATTACATCGCTTTTCTTTGTTTTGTAATGGTATTGTGTCGTTTTGTATTTATTGTAATCTGTAAGCATAAATGGTGTAGAGTAAAAAGTTTCTCCCACCGCTTGTTCTATCTCTAAATACTGCAACTTATATCCAAAATCAAAAGGTACATTGGTTATGCTCCAAAATAATTGTGGGTTTCCATTCAAATCATTCGTCAAACTATCCACAAAAAAGTAATCCGTAATATCCACTTTCGTTCCTTTTGCTACATCCACCACGTTTACAGTCCAATCTTCCAGGTGCATTCCATCCTCAATATCGGTCACTTGTACGTATTTCTGTGTGTTATTTGGCAATAGTTGAACTCCACTACATACATAAAACCTATTCTGCTGACTATCTCTGAAAGATAAAGCATCATTTATGGTTCTTTTTAATTTGATAAGCGGTTCTACCATTGGTTTTTAACAAAAAAATGCACCTCATTTGTTGGGGTGCATTACATTCGATTCAAAGATAAGAATTATTTTAATACAAACTAAATTATTTTTGTACCTAATAATGTCATCCATTCTTCAATAACAGGAATAGTTGGCGCAAATGCTCCATTTATCGTTACAGCATCCCAAAATACAGGGTTAAATAACCTTTCTCTATTCATATCAAACACCGCCAATTTATCATCTTCAATCTTCCATAGCAAGTTATACAACTGAACTTCGCCATTTATTGTGATTATTTTGTTCTCTTTTATGATTGTCATATCAATAGGGTCGTACTTTTCCTCTGCTTTAATGTTTAACTCTTTAGACAAAACATCCCACTTCATATTCACTGGGTATATTTTAATTACTCTATCGTTGTTATCAATACATCGTATAAACCCTCTTTTCGACCTAATCTGTTTTGTCAATTCTAAGTAGTCCTCAAACTCTACATTAGCAAATATAATATCATTATACAGCATCGGACTTAGTATCATTCCGCTTGGCACTATCGACTGATTTTCTACCGTTGTTACATCATTTACAACTATCGTTGCTTCTCCATTATTTTTATAAGCGGTTGTAGTAATCGCTTTTTCTTTATGGTACAAGTTACAAGTAGCTAAATAGGAGTTGTAATACTTTATGATATTCCTCTTTACTGAATACAAAATATTAGCAAATGTTTCTGGACTTTTAATATTTGAAGTAGTGGTTATTCCTTCTATTGTTCTACTTACATAAGGTATTTGTTCTTTTGGTATCAAGTAAGTATATTGCGTGAACCGCACCCCATCGTTATTCGTTGTCATTGCACCACCACTTACCCAAGTAAGTTGTAACTCTTGCTCTGATACTTTAGATACGGTGTAAAACCCTGTATTCTTATCGGGTGCTTTTATCTCAAATGGCGTTCCCTCGAATACTCCTATAATTTTAAAATTCAAGGTTTCGTTGGATCGTAATATCAATTTAGAAGTACCTGTATTCCACTCGTGATTCAACTCCGATGCTTCGGTGTAACTCAAATCTGATTCATTCTTAACACAATCCAAAGCGAATAAATCACTATCATTTTGGTAGGCTGTACCTGTTGTGATTTCAATAGATTTTTTCCTTGCTTCGTCAATCAAAAAGCTATCTCTAATCCATTCAACCATTACCGCCTTAGTATTCTCAACCATTTTGTTACCCAATAGCATTGTAGTTTCACCGTGTATGGTATCATCACTATTAGGTTGCTCGTTTTCTTTGAGTGCCTGGTAGGCTTTGTATTTAAAGTTGAACGTGTTTATCGAATGTTTTTCGTTGAATTTCTTTGAAAATTGTGAGAATTGTGTATTGTCAAAAAATCCACACTCAGTATTAGTGTAGAAATCATCATACGTACCAAAGAAAACCCTGTCATTCACTTCGTAACTTGCATTGTGTTCGGTTAATGATTCCTCAATATCGTCTAGGCTTATCTCAAATGGCTTATCTGTAATAGAACGTAATAAGTTACCATTCAATAAAAACGTGTCGTAAAACTCTCCATTCGGTTCGTATCTCGGTGCTAATACACTTAGTCCTGCGTACGATTTTATGATTTGTTTCTGTACATCATTCAATCGTACCGCTTTTGTTATTGAGTTGTATGCTGTTGATTCTGCTGTTATTGATATTTCAGCAGTACTTACTATTGCTGTTATTTTATACGCTAAAATTTGACCTACAAACAAATAAATCCAGATGCTTTCGCCTCTTTTTAATTCAGGAATATCAATAATTGTATTTATATTAAAATCTACACTCTCGCCATTTTTTATTAATACATTTCTAATATCAGCAATTAGTTCACTTGTAGCATAAGTAAGTCCTTTTTTAATATCTAAATGAATACCTAAATTAGAATCTCCTGTACCTGTTTCCTGTGTTATGATTCCTTTTAAGTTAGATATATTTATTCTTAAACTCCTAATATTATTTTTAGCAGTTATCAATAAAAAATCATCCCCATTAGTACTGTTTGGAAAATAAGGTGTGTAACCATCCTCAATCTCATCTTGTATGAATGATTGTGCTACGTTTATAAAATTACCTAAATTAGTTGTTGTAACCGTATTTACTATTTGTTGCTCCCATTTACTTTCTTGATACACCGCTTTAGCCTTAACGAGTACATTGGTAGGCACTACTGCTCCTATTATTTCCCCATCTAAATTTTTCTCATTAAACATATCCACTTTTACCTTGCTACGTCTTTTTATAACTTGCAATGAGGTGTCTTGTATCACGTTGCATTTGAAGTACTGCAAATCATCGGTAATAGCAGTTGCAAAGTCCAACTCCCCTACGATATTCTCTATTCCTGCTATCTCTATGATTAGATTTACTTTTGATTCAAACCCAAATCTATGATAGTAGTATAAAAGTTTATACAAGTAATGGTCACGATAATAGCTAAACTCAAATTGTGATTCACCTCCAGCGAATGATATATCACGACCATAGCCTTTTTCTTTTTGTCTTAGTTCAAAACTTGTAGAGCTATACCCAATTGGCTCTGAAATTAAAACTTTCCCGAATCCATCCGACCTAAAGTCTAAGTAAAAAATCTCTCCCATTTGTTTATACTTTTAGTCCAATTCCACTTACTCTATTACTTAGGAATACTGTTTTAGAATGACCATTTGTAATAATGTGTTGTAATCCGTTTTTGTCTATAATAGTGCTTTGCATTGGCATACTTCCAAGTGTTTTTAGCATAACTTCCTCCATATCTGATTTACTCATTCCACTATTCACTACAATCTTAGGCGCGTTTCCTATTCCATTATCAGTCAGTATAGAGTTGAGGTTATCATCAAACATCATTTTTTTTGTTTGTTGCGCTGTATAAACCTTATCGCCTTTCTCCATCATTGTTAGCTTTGCACCTTTATTTGTTCCAAAGTCCTTGATGTGTCCTTCTTTATCTGTTACAAGTTCAGCTCCACGCTCTTGTGTCCACGCTAATCCTGCTTCGGCATTGTCTGTACCTTTCCAATATTCTGGCACTTTTTGCGCCGCTACCATTGCAAGTTGTATTGCTCCCATTGCTGCTACTGCTATTGCTAATGGCGATGCAAAGAAACCTCCTTTGCCTAATGTTGCCATTACAGCTTGTGCGGTGTCCATTGCAATATTAAACATTGCTTGTTTCTTTTTTGCTTTAGCTTCTCTTTGTTGAATTTCTTTGTGTTTCTTTTCGTAATCTTCCTCTATTTTAGCTTTAGCAGTTGTGCTATCTCCTGCAAATTGTAAAGCAACTATTTTTTGATCTTCAAGTCTTTTGTATTCAGCATCAAACCTTGCTTGTGATTGTTGGTTCAAGAAATTATACATATCTTGTGCTATTGTAGTTACAGCAAGCGCATAATCTTTCCAAGTTTCTTCATTATTTTTTAATCTATCAAATAATGTTTCTCCATTCCTATCTTCGCCTAACATAAAGTCAAACGTATCAGTAAATCCCATTTTATCTGCAAAATCCCCTGCAAACATATTGAAAGCATCACTTATAGCTTTTTGAGTTTTCTTTATTTCATCAAGACGTATTTTATCAGCTTCTTTGGCTTCTTTCATTTGCTCTTTAGTCCACATCCCCGTTGCAGTAAATGTTTTATCACCTACAGCATCGCTCATTTCTTTATAGAAATCTTTGTAGAATGATACTATCCTTTTTTGGTTAGACTGCAATACGTCTCCTTGCAATTTGAACTCTACATTTTCAGCAATTCCTATTAATCTACTATCACCTCCAGCTTGTCTTTTACTCTCTTTAAATTTTATTTTGTTTATTTCATTTTCAGCTAATGCTAACTTCATTGATAATTGAATTTTTTGCTCTATACTTCCTTTAAAAGCATCTAATTCATCTTGTATAATTTCTTTTTTACGTTCCGCATTTGATAATGCTAAATCATAATCTATCTTAGCTGACTTTTCAATAGCATCTAATCTTTCTTTTTCTGCTTTTAATCTTAAGTTTCTTTGAGTTTCTGTTTCAGTAGTACTTGTTACTTTTGGTTTGTCTAATTTTGATAATTCATTAACTATGTTTTGAGCTTCTATTTTTTGCCCTCTATAATAACCAAGCCTTCTTTCGGCTAACATCAATTCTTCTTCGTTTTCCTTTGTTCTCGAAGTATTATACTTTATTCTTAATATATTAATATCATAAAGAGCTTTTTTAATATTTCCTGTAAGGTCATTTCCTTTTTTAATAGCTAATTCAATTTTTCCTTCTTTTGTCAAACCTCCTGATTCACTTTCAAACTCGCTTCTAAAATCACCTATACCTATTTCTTTTCCCGCTTGCATAGAATCTTTTCTTAATTTTGATATAGATGATGCAACTTTGTTTATTGAAATAGCTAAATCATTAAAAAGAGTAATACTTCCACGCATTGTCCTTGTTAAAACACCATCTGTATCAGTTGTCATAGTTCTAACAAGTTCAGTCCAACTATTTTTCAATCGGTTTTGAGCAGCTTGTAATGTTTCAACCTTAGTAACCATCTCTATTCCGTACAATTTCTCTAAATTCTTAACAATCAAAGGAACGTAAGTGGCACTATCAATAGCACCACGCTTCATTTCCTTTAATAACATCATTTCAGCTTCTTGTATTGACTTAATCTGTGGGTGCAATTCCATATACGCCATTGCAGCGGCACGAATAGCACCTGGCATAGAGTTCCCTAATTGTTTCTTCAACTCCTCACTTGTTACAATACCTTTAGACATCATTTGCTCAAAGGCATAGAAAGCAGCACTTTGTTTCTCTAATGACAATCCCATTACCGCACCTGCCTTAGCGATTCCCTCAAACGTTGTTTTGATTTCAGCAGTACTCATTAAGCCTTTCGCTGCGGTGTAGAAGTAAGTATATTGCTCGGTCAAAGTCTTAATCTCAACACCCCACTTTTCAGCAGTAGCGGTTACAAAGGCTTGGTTACTTGCAAACTCATCTGTTGTTCCGGAAACCATTTTAAGTGCCAAGTCTAATGACTGTAATGCTTTGGTTGTTTCGTAAATATTTTTTGCTATATCAACCGCAAGGTAAATTCCTGTTCCGATGCCAAATGCACCCATTAAGTTAGATAGTCCACTAAATGCACTTTTGTAGTTACCCACATTTTTAGACATATCTCCTACCGCCCTATCTGCTTTTCTAACTTTTTGGTCTAATATATCAAATGCTTTTTGCGCTTTGTTTATTTCGGCTGTACTTGCTTTTTCAGATGCTATTAAATCTCTTAAAATATTTTTAGCTTTTGTCCTTTCTGCATTAAGTTTGTTATAAGCGGAGTTTAAACGTTCACTCGCTGCTAATGCTCTTTGTTTTTCAGCAGTTATTTTCTTTTCAGCTTGTTCTTGTGCTAAAGTTGCTTTTCGTTGCGCTTCTGAAAGTCTTATGTCAGAAATCTTTTGGTTATTCGATTTTATTTGAGCATTGGTAGCATTATCAAGCTCTTGCTTTAGCAATTTTAAAGAATTTGTTTGTTCTTTGTAAGCGATATTAAGTTGTTTTATTTTTTCATCAGCAGCACTAGGGGTAGAAGATGCTTTAAAATTGTTGATGGTCTTAATATCATTGGCAAGTTTATTCACTAAAACTTCTGCTTGTTTTAGTTGTTCTAATGCGGTAGGTGATAATATTTCTAAAAATTCGCTCATTGCTATTATGTATTATATTTTGCTTGTGATTTCTTTTGCATTTCAGCTTTTTTAACAGCAAGTCGTTCATACTCAATGTAACGTGCCAACACCATTAAATCGTCTAAATTCCTTTCGTGTATCGATTCTAATCCTATTAATGATTCATAAAAATTAAATACACTTTCTTTATTCTCTTTGCTTAAATTATCTAAGTCTATTTTTACAATGTTTAGGTCGTTTTGCATAATCCCTAACTCAACATGCAACACGTTTTGTGTTTCCTGATAAAAATCGGCTTCCATATTTATATTTACTCCTATCGCTATCAATGCTTCAAGCAACGTAACACGCATTTCCTTTGTTGTGGTGTTGAATAAAAGAAAATCCAATACTTGTACTATGCTTTCAATTTTGTACGTTAAAAATGCTATTTCCTGACGTAATCTCAAAAACTCATTCGACCTTGCATTATTACTTTTTGTGAAATAATCATCGTATAACAATACAAAACTTTGCTCCACTTCTTCCTCTGTTTCGTTTTCTAAAGGTTCTAATAACTTAAAATCCTTGTCTTGCAATACATCAAAAAACAATTTAGCAGGAATATTGGTTATGTTATCGTATTTAGGCATTATTTTTTATTGATTATTTTCTTTAAATCGTCTATGAATAGTGGTTTTATAATAACATATTGGAAATCATCAAAGGTTTGTTGTTGTAAACCCATTATATCTCCAAACATACCTACTAATTTTGCTCGCTTCGGATCGGTTGCTCCAAATATGTATTTATTTTGTATTGGTTTGTTTATCCTAAAACTATTGATAAATGCTCCAGTTAATATTAAATCTACATTTCCATTAGCTCTTGGATTTTGTCTGTATTTTTCATTACCGTACCAATCCCATTTGTATCTACTTGTAGTGTGGTTACTATAAATATCTCCTTGCTCGTATTCATCATATTTCAAATCTCTTAAAATATCCTCATTAGCCTTAATATGTTCATACACCATCTCTCTCAAAGTGTTTATCTTTGAAACTGATTGAAGTCTGCGTAACATTTCGGCTGCACTTGCCATTCTATTTCTTTTTAGATTTTTTTACAATAGGTTTTTTCTCTACAATAAAACTCGCTTTGTCACCACAAGTTAGACAAATTTTATCTTTCGAGATACTAGGATTGTTTACAAATTCCTCTATAACAGCATCATTTTGCTGATTGGTATATTTACGAATCCACTCTACCTTATTCTCAATAGGCATTGACAACCATTGGTCTTTATCTTCTCCAAAAATCTGTACATTAAAAATAGTCATAATCTTAGTTTTAGTTACAAAAAAATGCAACCCGTTTTGGAGTTGCATTACATTCATTACAAAAGTAATGATTTTATTTTATAATAAACTAAAAAGCCTCTATATTTCTACAGAGGCTTCCTAACTAATTAACAAAACACCTAATCTTTATGCAACTGTTACAGCTGTATTAGAAATTCCTTTGTAGAATTTTGTCCCTATTTTTGCACAACTTACAGCATTTACTGTGTCATACAATTCCACAATTACCGTGTTAGCAGCTACTAAAACCGCAGTAGGAGTATATTGATACTCTTTTGTGGTTGCATTGTAGCTTAACGATGCGGCAGTAATCACGTCAACTACTCCATTTACAGTAGAACGAAGATTTGCGATTGCAATTCCTCCTAATGTAGTGGCTCTGTTCATCTCAAACACTGGTTTGAAATACACTTTAGCATCCGATGCGTCTGCTCTTGCCGTGATAACAATATCAGTGATAGGATTTATATCTTGGTTTACTTTGAAGTCTAATGACCCTGCTTCCAAAATAGCTACATCTCTATTAAACTGTACTTCGTTTATCAACTGCATTGATACAGTTACACTTGCGCTTGTCGATCCATCAGTAAACATATATGTTCCACTGTTCAACATTCCCAATTCAAAACCACTAAATGTAGTTCCGTTTGTTGCTCCTGCAATTGCACCGCTAGAGAATACAAATAATATGTCAAATGCTTGGAATGAATTGTAAGTGTATAAAGCACTTGCAAATTTCCATCCACCTTTCAAATATTTAAAACTGTATTCAGGAAGTCCATTACGAACTACTGATTTCACACCACCTTGATACTCCTCTGTAGTAGCCTCTGGTGTACCATTTGTAGCTTCTACTGCTCCTAATACAGGAACAAAGTTGCCTAATTGGATTTGCTCATTTACATAAGCTAAATCGAATGTGTCTGATGTCAAATCTATCGCCCATCCTTTTGGCACAATCATAAAACCTGTTAATCTACCCTCTTGGATAATACAATCTGATAATCCAAGGTTTTTTCTGCTTACTAAGCAGTCTTTTTGATTTATTAATACCATAGTATTTTATTTTTAAAAATTAATAACAACTTGTTTGATTTATATCATATTCTAAAACATCAATCAATACTTTAAAATAATGATACGGTTGCATATCGTCCGTACTTTCGTGTTCATAGTTTTGACTGATTCTACTGTTAAACCTCGCAAACACCTTGTCTGAATTATGCTCTACTGTCGATACGTTAATGCATGGAATAGTGTTTAAAACATTCAAAACATCAACCCTAACTTCTTCATCTGCTCTATGCTCTACGCTTGGATAAATTTCATCCAAATTCAAGATAAAGTAAATTTCAATAGTCGTTTTATAGTAGGTATTACTAATGTGTTCTATTGATTCTCCTGCTAATATGAAAAACTTGTTTTCCTCTGCAAAAATTAAAGAACCACTATATTCATTATCTCCTAAATAGGCTTCAATAGTCTTTTTTCCTTCTCGAACTAAAATTTGACATCTCGGATAACCATTTAACTCAACTTCCCATAAATCTTTTAATTCATAGATTTTTCGCTGGATATTGTCTATAACAACGTCAATTCCTACTGGGTTTGTTTTTGTTAGATTCATTTTTTATTGCAATGTGTAAGTTAAAAATTGTCTTGATTTTGTAAAACCTACTTTTAATTTCTTAACCTCTTGCTTTAATTGTGAGATTTCTCCAAGTGCTTGTTCTCTTAACCCTGTTACGGATATTAAACTATCACTTCCTTTTGTTCCCTCTATCTCTATCATTATTTTTTGATAAAGCTCCTGGGATTTTGTTTCCTTGAAATTACTCCTAATTGATGAAACATACATTTGTAAGCATCGAATCGTAAACTCTAAACTTATTGCTTTTGCAAACAACATTTTATTGTTTAAGATAAAATCTGTATAATCGTCATAAATCGATAAATCCAAATTCAACCCCGTGTCTTGTGATAGTCCTTCTATTAGTGATAAATCAAACAGTTGGTTTCCTGTATAATTTTTCACAAACACTTTTTCTAAACACAATTCTTTAAAACCGCTCATTACACTAGCGTTGTTCCATTCTCTTTTAAAAGGCTTTACCGCAATCCCTGTCGATACATATCCAATATAGTAGTCTCCTTTGTAAGTTGTGCCTGTATTGTCCATCACCCAGTTTAGTTCTTCTACTTGATTATCGGTTGTGATTGTTATCAGTTTGCTCTGTAATGCACCTTTCTTCCCTGTGTTGAATAAGAGTAAAGTAAAAGTACCTGTTTCGTTAAAATCTAGGATTACCCTATTAATAGAGAAAGCCGTGTTTTTAGCATTTGAAACCTGTATTTTATATCCAACAAAACCATTAGGCAATGTTTCCACTTCCGTTTTATTTGAAGCGTTTTTATACACTAACCCTCTGTCAATAAAATCAAACTCATTAAAAACCTGACTGCAAACACTAACAATACTTGATTTCTGCATATTTTTCAACAGCAAATTAAAATCCAATACTTCAATATCTTTATAGTCCTGATTGTCTTTTATAAACTCGATTTTTGCATAAGGGTTGTCGTTTATAAACAACCCTGATGTACTTAAAATGTTGTCTGCATCCAATAAAGCATAGATTGGGTTGTAAGGTTGTCTGAACCCTACAATACCTAATAACTCATCCGCTATTTTGTTTGCTACAAACATTATACTATTGCAAAAGCTAAAATTGGGGTAGTGTTGGCTGCACTTAACGGTGCTTTCACAAATGATAAATCTTGCGATACTTCATATTGTGTAACTACGTCTTGTGTATAACCATTGTTTGCGCCATCGTCAGCACTTGTTGAATAGTAGTGCATTGCGTAAACTTCTCCATCCACAGGATTCAAGATATTAGTGTAAGTTGCCAATGGAGCAGCTCCTGTAAATCCTCTTCTGTTTTGAACAGGAATCCAAGGCAAAGTAGCTACTGTTCCTGTTGGAACTACAATCCAGAAACCTTTAGCATAAGCAGAAACTAATGCTGCGGCTAATGCGCCTAATTCAACGGAGTGAACAAATGTTACACCATTAAATTGGAATGAAAGGTTAGTGCTGTTAGATGCTCCTTGTGCAGCTTGATACTCAAATTTAGCAAATGCGATACTGTCACAGAAAATAGTGCATCCTGATGGATATTTATTGGCATCCAATGCAATTTTAGTGATTTGAATAGCTCTTGCTTCATTAGCAGCTAAAATCTCGAATACATCATCTACCGCATCAAAAGTACCTTCGGCAGTTGCCAAGTTAGCACCTGAACGGTTTGCAAATAAATAAGCAGTTGCAGCAGTTTCATATCCTTCCATAAAGTTGGAAATGATGTTTTGTACCTCTAAATTCATTTGCTCTTGAGCATCATAAATAGAAATGTCAGCTTGTTTCAAAGACATATTGAATTTGTCGCTGTAAGTAGTCCAAGTTGGAGTAAGTACTGCGCTGTCTTGTTTAACCCCTGTGTGGTTGTGTGTTCTTGCACCTCCTAAAGCACGGGTTGCTCTAGTAGCGTAATTAGTCTCAACTACTCTATCCTCACGTGTTCTTAAAACATCGTAATTAGGAAACATAATAGGAGACATACCTCTTAAAGCCAAGTAAGTGGCTGGAAATCTGAATCTAAGTTCAGAGGATTGGAAAGCAGCAATAAGTTTTGCTTGTGCCTTTACCAAATTTGCGGTGGTCATATTTGCCATTGCTTTTTTGTTTTTATGTTAAAAATTCGTTTAAATTGTTTGGCTATACCGCCTTTATCCGAATTAACATTACCGCAATTCTCTACAAATATATAAATAAAATCTATACAAAAAGAAAAACCTATAAAAATAATTTATAGGCTTCTTTTATTTATTCAGTTGGAGCTTTTACGTATTTTTTTCTCCCTGAATATTTAGATAGATATTTTTGGTTTGCTTCCTTGACTTTTGCATACTTCAATATCTCTTTTTGTCGTTCTAAAAAAGCCTCTTGTTTTACCTTTTCCGCTTTTTTACGTAGAAATAAATTAAAAAACCATTCTAGCCATCTCATAGCTTCAATGATCCATCTTTTATCATTCTCGCCATTTGCGTATTCTTCTCAGCATCGTTCCATCCGTTTTTCTGTGCCATTTTCTCAAATGCTTCAAAACTTCCGGCTGTTGCTTGGGTTTTATCGTCTCCTTTTCCGCTTCCACCCTCTACTTTTGCTAAATATGGTGTTGCAAAGTTTGTTACCCAAGTTGCAATATCAATAGGAGATAGAGTTTTTTCATCTTTCAGTACGTTTCCATTTGCGTCTTTTACAACTGTCTTTCCTTCTTCCCTTTCAAAAGAAAATCCTTTTTCCTTAGCTTCGGTAAAAATGGTAGATTTTGAAACAAGCGTATTGTCTGGAATGTGTTTCGTGAAATCGTTTTTAATTTCTGAAAGTAGGTTTTGTTTTTCAATGTTTGTCTTGAATGCGTTAAATTCGTTTTCTTTTTCTACTAAATTACCTTGTAATTTCTCAAAATCAGTCTTTAACGACTTATATTTCTCCTCTGGCTCAATTTTACTCTCGCTTTCAGTCTTTGCTTTGATTGCATTCACCAGGTTCTCCATTGTTTTACCAGTAAATTCCAATCCTAATGCGTTTCTCTGCTCTTTTACAGCCATTTCAAGTGCTGTTTTTGCAGTTTCTTTCTTGATGTTCTCTAATCTTTCGTCATAAATTGACTTTTTTTCTATCAACAACTCTGATAAATCAATTTTATGTTTCTCTTCGCTTGTAATCATTTCCGTTAGCGTACCGCCTTCAATCCCTAGAGCTTTTTCAATCTCTAATACATTTTCTAATGCCATAGTTTACTTTTTAAGTTCGTCAATTAATTCGATTAATTTATCTTCTTTCCATAAGTGATGAGCTTTCTTACCACTTAATTCTAAATACTCACCTCTTAATTTTTCAATTTCAGACGATGTTGTCATTTCAACATCTTTCAATTCCTCAAACTTAACATACTCCTTAACTGCTTTAAATGGTTTTTTCTCCCAATACAGTTTAGTCGCTTTCACATCCTCTTCATACAACAATCCGTTAATGTTTGATTGTGCATTGATTTTCTCTGCGTACTCGTGATGTACTACGTGTAAATCACGCTCCAACACCTTAATTGTCGGATCAAAATTCTCTCCGCTTAATCGCCCTAATTTGTAGAGCTTGTAAATTCCTACTTGATTCATAATTTATATTTATTTAATTAGTTACTACTTGTTTTGGCTCTGGCAATGTTACCTTATTCGCTTCAAACCAAACTTTAAAATCTTTTTTAATCTTTTCGGTGTCCAAATAATTAGTCACTCCTATCCAATACTTTTGAAACAATATCTTTCTTTGCGCTTCCTCATTTCCAAACACCTCCAGTACTTGTGATACTGTACTATGCAAATATGGTTCACACTTAGCCTTAGCCAAACTTATCTGCAAGTCAATAGGATTGTTTCTAAACTTGCTCCATAAATATTCTTCAAAAAGTTTGTCCAAGATAATGCTGTTACAACTCGACTTAACCGACATTTCATATCTTTCCAACAACACATCATAACTCTCTATGATATACCTACGACCCAAGTTGATAGTAATCATACTCTCGAACTTGTCCTTTCCTGTATCATACAAGTTCAATATCCACTCTGATAATTTCCACTCGATATACTCCGCAAAGTCAGCATATTTGTTTAGTTGATTCTCAAACGGTTGCTTATCAAACAATATTTCAGTAGCAGTCTTTTCTACATTGTTGTTAGTTCTAATTCCAAAACTTGTACCCCAATGTGACTTATACATTTTCTCCTCCAATATCAACAACTCGTCATTGAACTGTGTCCAAGTACTCAACTCTGGACTTAAATAACCGCCAATATTATCCCCTACCAACAACTTCTCGTCTCCCTCTGGTAATGGCACTTCTATAACATCAGTTACATCATTCTTCCCTACATATTTTCCGTGTCCATTGCAAGTGCCACAAACTTCATCACCTGTCTTGCCACTTCCCTGACAATCCCCACAAAATTGCACCACTTTCCAAAACAATGGCATTCCTCTAAATATCTTGTAAAGCGTCAATATGCTTTGATTCTGTGCCAACTCTTTCGCTATGCCTATAACGCTATCAATAGCAGCCACCTTTTCATCCTCCCCTACATAAGATAAATTACTGCATATCACGGCAGGTACTTCCCCAAATGGGTGCGCAAAACTTAAATCTTCTACCAACGTAAACAGACCACCCTCTTGCAAGAACGTTCTGTCCATCACATCATCTACTATCCTCCATAACATCTTACTACCACTTGGTAGTTGCTTTGGTTCAAATAGCACATACTCCACCATTTGACCTTTACTCTCGTAATGTCTTATACTGTTTATGCTCTTGTATGTTGGGTAAACGTCTAACTTTGGAGTTGTAGTGTATTCCAAAAATATCAACCCATTAGGGTCTGTGTTAAACAATTCAATAGCCTTGTGTTGCACCCATTCCGCCAATGGCTTCCCATCTCGAATACTTGCAATCTTTTTTATAAACGCTTCCTTGATAGCTGGGTTAATATCATAGTCCTTAACCCCTCCTGTTGCATAATAGATATTATCTATCGGTTGAAACAACCTACTGAATACATCCTTTATATCCCTAGAGTATTTCCTTCTAGCCAACGCTTTCTTCTCACTCTCAATGATTTCAATCTTCTCAATCAACTCCTCTATAAAGTCCTCCCCATTCACTAATGCCCTCAACTGCCTAGAGTATTCACGCATTTCTAAAAAATCTTTACAAACTCTTTCGTGTGTTTTAATAACGGCTATCGCTTCTTGGTCGTTCTTGAAAATCATTGTTTTGAATGTTTTTATCTACAAATGTAATAAATTATTTTATACAAATTCATTTTACCATAAAATTCTTGGTTTATGCTTCCCTTTTATCTCTACATAAGCCCTCATCATTATCGCATCAGCAAAGTCAGGACTCCTCTTTAACCGCTCTTTCAAATCCACTTTTCTCTCTATCGCTAAGTACCCATCATCATCCTGTGGCTTTCTATTAATTTGCTCAAACTCCTCTATTATTTGTTTTGAATAAACTTTATCTTGTATAAATACCTTGCCATCCTTTACCAAATCAGCAAAGTAAAAATAACACTGCGCCTTTAAATTTTTGTAATTCTCTGTTTTGCCACTTACCTTAATTGCCCTACCATTGTTCTTAAAACCTACAGCACCACTCAACACCCCAAACTTACTACTAAACCTTGTGAATGTCTGCAGTCCATCGCTGTCATAAATCACATTCTTGATAGGTACTCGATGCTCTATCCTCAAATCATTTAACTTCTTGCTTATCATCGTATCGTCTATCTTGTCAATAGCAATTATCTTTATAGCTACCATACCAGCCCATATCACTATTACAAACTTATCAGAACCTGTGTAAGCGATGTCCGCAGTGATATACCTATCCTCTGTAGGTTTTACCCACTCGCTTGTAAACATTCCCAAGATATTCTCGTAGTCAAACATAGCGTAAGGGTTGTCTTCATAATCCCAGTTCCCGTAAAGCAATCTCTCTCTACTTGCGTGGTCTAACGTTTGTAATGTTTCAATATAAGTAGGGTCTAAATGAGGATTGTCTGTACATAATGCTTGAATAAACTTTTTATCACTACCAATAGTCTTGTTTTTACTTGGCATATAAAACTCGCTATAAGCCCAATTCTTTTGAGGATTCGTACTCATAAATAACTTTGGTATTATACCAAACTCCTTCAACTTGTAACGCATCCTTGATAATAATATCTGTATCGCCTTCCAACTACATTGCCCTGCTTCGTCAACAAATCCACCGCAAATTTCTAATGAGCCTAACGAATCGAAGTTCGGATCGCTCGGGAATAGAAATAAATCTTTCAATAATATCTCACTCCCATTATTCCAAGTTATTATATTGGTTTGACTATTGTATTTGTACTGATTTGCAATACCTAAATCACCAGAAACTTGAAAAAAAGTATTCAATGTAGTCTCCTTTAAAGCCTTCAACTTACTCCTGCCCATTACCCACCTACTCTTTGGATATTGTTGGCAAACAGCTATCAACCATAAACAACCTATAACCGATTTCCCACCACCTGCACTCCCTCCGAAAAGAACCATTTTAGTTATCTTGTCATTTAGGTAATATACAGCGTGACTTTGCTTTTCAGTTAATTGATAAGTGTTACTCATAAATCATTACTGTTTTATTTTTTCTATTCCCATTTAATTGTTTTATCAATGAATCATAAGAAATTCCAATAGATAAAGACGCATCAAGAACGCAAACAAATCTTTCTTTAGTTAATGTGTTTATAACAGCTTTTTGCCTTATTTTGTTTTTTGATAAATGACTTTCAATTCCCTTTTTTGGAGAATACAACCCTGTTGAATATGCGTGGATATAATTTTCCATAGAAGTACACCATTCTAAATTTTCAACACTGTTATCTGTCTTAATTCCGTTTTTATGATTAACAAAAGGTTTTTTATCAGGGTTTTCTATAAAAGCTAAAGCTACTAATCTGTGAACCTTTACACGTTTTGTTTTATTTATTCCATTTAAACCTACTTGACGATAACCATTACTAAATCCGCCAACTAATAATTTTGACTGATTAGAATTATTATAGTTTAAACTCACTACATTGCCTAAACTAGATACTTTATAGAGATTTTCGTAACCTATAATATCTTTCCATTTTTCCATTATTTACCGATTTTGAAGTTATACCGAAATAAAATAGGGAAATGTGTTCGGTTTCACAAGTTCAATAAGGCAATTACCCCCCATCTATCCCTATCACAAATATACAAAATTATTCTCACAAAAAAAAATAAAATTGATTGATAAAATTACTGTGGAGGGATATTAAACCCTTTTCGTTTTCCTTTCAAAGGGGTGTACCCTGCCTTATTCCTCCTTTCGGGGGGTGTTGCTTCCGCTTCTATCTTTGCATGTGCTTACTCTTCGGGCTTCATTCCTCTGCGTCTTTCTTTGTATGATAGCTTTTGGACCGGTGTTGTTTCAGGTGTCACATCGATGAAGTCGGTATCTTCAGGCGGTTTCGTTCCTCCTCCTAAACTTATGATGTTGATATTTTCGCCGTTGGTGGTGACGTCTAGTTTATCACCATACATTTTCGGGACTGCTTTAGATAGGTAAAAGGTCATTTTATCAGTGATAAGGCGGTCACGGGCTACGGCCGTGAGACTGTCCTTCTCGTGCTGGCTGCCTCTTGCGGTTGTCAATAGGTCATCGAATAACTGGTGGGCTTTGATCATTCGTGCCTTCATATACATGTCGTTAACCTTCGGATCATCTACCATCCAACTGTAGAAAGTCATAACACTGCAATAAGGCTGCGCATTGAGTATCTTGTTAATTTCCTCTCCTTGCGTGAAGCGTTCCATAATGTACTGTACGATTGCGTACTTCTGCTCTAGAGGTGTTGCTTTGCCGTTTACCACCGGTTTTAAGTGATCACTATAATCTTGTATTTCCATAGATTTTATCTATTGTTTTGACAAAGATATAAAAAAAAGTTATGCGCGTAATATTAAAAGGTGTTTATAAATATATATTATACAATACCAATGCTTAATAGACTTTATCTATGATAGATATTAATTATTACTTCCTTATTACAATAGATTTTGTCTATTATAAATAATATTTATACTAACCAATGATTATATAAGTTTTATTTATACTAAAATAAATAAGAAAATCTTTGTTAAAATACTACTTCTTTATATATACTTTCTTTCTTTATTTTTAAAAAATATATAACTAACTGTTATAATAATATATGATTGTTATAAAAAATCGTGATTGTTACATTTGTAACAAGAATGTTATAAATATCACAAAATAGTGATGTTGATTGTTATATCTGTAACAAAATAGGGCTTGTATGTTACAAAAAAAAGTATAAATAGTGTTATGTGGTTGTATCTTTGAGTATCAAAATGAAACAAATAACACTTTAAAAAAAACATTATGAAAAGTTCAAATTTCACCCAAGCTACAATTTTATTTATTTTTTCTTTAATCCTGGTTATCGTTATATTATACGGTGATCTTAAAAACTAAATTATTATGAAACCAATTACACAATTATCACCGAATCAATTTTCAATCGAAAACGACGGTAAAATAGTATTTCAATCTTACAATACTATTGTTTGCGAAATCACCAATTTTGAGAACGGAAACGAGCCAGTGATTAAAATTACTGAAGGGCAGCCGCAAAGTAAAACAACTGCAAAGTATTTGAATCAGTTTTTAGGAATGCACACAAGTATTAACAACTATAAAAATATATAATCATGAAAACTTCGCAAATAAAAACAATCGACGTACAAGCTAAAGAATGGTTTGACAAAATAAACGGAAACAGTTATTTTTCAATGAATATAACTATTAATTTTGGTTTAAAAACTCAAAAAATGATATATGTACCGATGCAATACGGTTACGGCGATCATTATAGATATATGGCAATAGAAACAATTAAAAAGGAATTAAATTGTTTTAAAAAGTACGATAAAATGCAAGGTTATTTTAAAGTTTATGAAAATTGTAAAATTATTGCAAGGCACTCAAAACAATCTAATTGTTTAAAACGTGATTTGTAAACCAATTAAAAAGCCGTTTCATTTTAGATGTAGCATCGAAGCAATAACGGCACAAATATTAATTTAATCTTTATTTATTATGAAAACTTATTTTATCAATTACAAAAAAAACGGATCTGTAAATTTTATCAATGAAAATGATAAAAAAGACAAAATTAACGCAAACGAATTAATGCGTTTTAATACTGCCTGGAGCGGTAAAAATACAGACTATAAAGACTGTGAAAATTATTTTGATGGATGTAATTGTTTTTTTCAAAATAGTTATTCTATTGACTTTTATAAACTATCTGAATGCGGGGAGCAATTAACTAACTTTTAATAATATTTATTATGAAAACTATTGAAATTTCACTTTACAAATTTGACGAATTAAGCGAAGCAGCTAAACAAATTGCAATTAATAACGAACGTGAAAATGTTGATGTAGATTATATTTATGACGATGCATACAACACTGTAAAAGCATTTAACAACATTTTTGGAACTTCTGAAGGTAGAAATTCTTGGCTTGATGTTGATACTTCAAATTTCGACGATGCAATTTTAGAATTAAAAGGTTTTAGACTTCAAAAATACCTTTGGAATAATTTTAAAAATGAACTTTTTAAAGGCGCTTTTATTGGTTCTTTAAAATCAAATGAAATTTTTAGTCATCCAAGAATTAAAAGCAAAAAATTATCTAACGGCAAAGTTTTTAATCCCTATCACTCAGGAATAAAAAAAGACAATTCTTGTGTTTTAACCGGTATGTGTTTTGATGATGATATGTTGCAGCCAATTTATGATTTTTTACAAAAACGTGACTTCTCAAATTGTACGATTGATTTTGAAAGTTTAATAAATGATTGTTTTGACGAATTAAGAAAAACCGTCGAAAATGAAATTGAATATAGAAATAGCGACGAAGCAATAATTGAAGACTTAAAAGAAAACGATTGTGACTATACAAAAAACGGAAACCGTTATTAAGATGAAAACCAGGAGCAACCCAACACAAAACACCGTCGTACTATCACTTGTTATATTTATAGTGTTTTTTGGTAGTATTATTATTCAACTTTAAAAAATTAAGAAAATGAATGCAACTGAATTTATAAAATTTGCAAATGATTTCACGGGTAAAAATATAAAATTGTATAAACCTGAAAATCTTTTAAAATATGCGTCTTATTATCCTGAAAATGGAATTTTGCAACCTTCAACAAAGTATGGAATTTCAATCGGTGGTTATATTGTTTTTGATTTTATCACTGGTAAAAATGAGGATAATTTTTTTAAAACTTTTGTTACTCAATACATTAATAAATACCAATGTAAACAAATGATTTTTGAAAACGGGGAGTTGATTTATCCATCAAAACAACAATGTATTGAAAAAATTAAAAATAGTGATAGGGTAAATAAAAACTATTTTTATACTACTTTATACGGTATTGGTTGTTTCTGTTATTTTATGCGACAAAGTACATTATCTAGTTATGCAGCTATTTTAAGTAATTATTTAAAATCAAAAAACATAGCTTTTAAAAATGAATTTTCAGAAGCTGGCTGGGTTTTTAGATTTTGTATAAATAAAAATGTAGAATTACATAATCAATTGTTGAATGATTTTGATTTTTAAAAACTCAATTCCTTTGTAACTTTAAAGAGTTAAAAATCCGGTTCGTTCCGGGCAAAGGATCTAATTAAAAATCTAAAAAAATGAAAGATTATTTATTACAACAAATTGAATTAACAAATAATAACGAAAGTTTATTTTTTGAAAATTACGCATTAAAAATAGCTTTAAAGTTATTACAAGACAAAGGATTGAATGAACTTAAAAAATCTATTAATTTAGCTTTAAACGATAGACTTTTGTCATCACAACAAAAAAACTTTTTTATTGAATTAAACTCTAAAATCTAAAAAAAATGAAAACATCTAAACAATTATTTGAGGAATATAACGAGGAATTAAAATCAAAATTAATTCCTCTTCCTGGTGAATCTATTGAAACAAATTTTGTAACTGATTGTAACGATCCGTTTTTCGATATGACTTTCGAGGAAATTAAAAAAATAATACGGCAGCAGGAATTTAATCTGGAGCTGGAGCAAATTAAAAATAATCTAAATTTAAAAAAATGAAAAAACTTGAAAAAAAAATTTTAGATTATTGTAAAAAAATAAATCTAATTGTTGACTTAATAAAAATTTCAGAATACAATAAAAAATCGGCAAATGTTTTTTTTACAGTTTGCAGTGAAGATAATAATTTACACGAATTTATAATTGACCGCTTCACTTTTGAAATAACTAAACAATCTAAATTTAAAAAAATGAAAACAATTTATATTTACAAAGGATCAAAAAAAGTTGATAGTTTTTATCTAAATGAACTACCAATAAAAAACGTACATTATTTAGACAAAAAAGTAAGTGAACAATTTTTTGAAGTTGATAATTTTGGATTTTTTCAAAGATTAGTTCCTTCTCGTATGTTTCCTGTCCGTGAAAATAGCTGTATATTTTTTAAAACTTTTGAGGAAGCACAGCAATATATTAATCACGCAAAGGAAAGTATAGAAAACGACGAACGATTTTCTGAAAGAATAAAAAATGAATTGATAAAATATTTAAACACTTTTAAAATAAGCTAAAAATGAAAACAAAATTTCAAATTATCCAAATGTACTTGGATTATGTAAATAATTTTCTAACTGTAAAGGGCTTCGGGGATCATTACGGATTAGACGAATATGAAGCTAATATTATTATTAACGCTGGAAGAAAATTAAACAACCACTAAAAAATCTAAAAATGTATAACAGAAAATTCGATATTAAAAAAGACTTTCACGAACTTGTGGAATTAGAGCATAAAATATTTCCATTACTGGAGGAAATTAAAGATGATGAAAAAAAAGCATTACTAAAAAATTATATTAGAAAAATATTTGATAACCAA
>Ga0105097_10000268_pt1 | contig 23106 bp, 58 predicted proteins | sample PPLLak12cMay2015_FD_87035 | JGI IMG/M metagenome (GOLD analysis project Ga0105097, IMG submission 87035) | Freshwater sediment microbial communities from Prairie Pothole Lake near Jamestown, North Dakota, USA - PPLs Lake P7 Core (1) Depth... | ecosystem: Environmental > Aquatic > Freshwater >...
AATTTATTTATTTGTAATAAGGTAGTCTATAATGTATAACTCCACCTGTATATTCTTTATGTACTAATTGCCAATCTTTATACTTATCAAAAAGATAATCAAGATAAACACACATAATTTTAACTTGTTTATATTCATCATATCTATTTGTAGTATTTAAACCTGCTTTTTTACACATAGCATTCCAGGTACCATTTATAAATTGAAACATACCTTGAGCTGAAGAACTAGAGTTTTTAGCGTTTAAATTTAACCTAGACTCTTTAAATGCAATATACCATAATAAGTTATGAGGACAATGATGCTTATCTATTAAACTTTTATAGGTAAAGTACAAATGATTCAATCTTTTTTCTTCTTTTAGAGTTAATTTAAGTGGCAAACTTCTTCTGAAATCAGTATATTCAGTAGCACTATCTTGGCTTTTTACTTCTAAATGCTTAATAGTTTTTTCTTTTTGCTTCAATATGCTTAACATATTAGTATATTTCATATTTACTGAAACATTATTAGAAAGTAATCCTGCTATTATTAGCATATTTAAAATTAAAGATAGGTATAGTCCGTTAATCCATTTGCCTTTTTTAAAGGTGAGTGAATCCCTATCATAATAGTACAATTTTGTTTTATTTAATGATAATTTCATAAATTAGTTTTTGATTGTTAATTTATATTATGGGGGTATAGCCCCATAAATGTTGCACTGGGGTATTCTTGTCTCCACTTATTAAAGGCTTCACAAACATCGCCTTCGTATGTTTTACCTTTGCTGAATAAATCTTGTTTGTTAAGTTTAAATACTATATGTATCATAATTATAATTTCTTTATTTCGTTTGGTTCTATATTATTGAGGTCTTTTTATTGTAGATTCGTTTGCATTTTTTACACTAACTTTTTCCGCTTCGTAATAATTCCAATAGGCTTCCACGCTATTACCTGGAACTTTGTATTTATCGGGCATACATTGTGGCATAGGGGTTAATTCTGTTTTGGTTACATTAACAGGAGGATTCCTAAGCATATCACTACATTTTAAGATAGTTAAATGTTGTTTACCATAACGTCTTGTATACTCTTCCCCTAGTGCAATCATGTGTTTATACAACCACTTGTAATTAGAGATGGACTCCCTTGCCCATACCGCTGATGGGTGATTTTTATGAGTTACTTTGTAAGGAACATTAGCCTTATCTCCATCAGAAATGATATGAGCGGTGCATAGTAATTGTGCAGACTCTAGTATCATCTTTACTACATGCTTGTTATACATATACTCAGCGGCTTTTTTGGGATCTGTAGACAGATAGAATATATTCATATTTTTTGATTTTATTTGCTAGGTTTAATAATTTCTAGTGGTATCTCTGATGGCTCTTTCTCTTTGTTTTTCTTGTTCCCAATAATACCAATTTTTCTGCTCATCAGTGAGTACAAGGGTCTTTGCATCTTTCTCTGCCTTTAGATAGCCTTCATCAAAAATTCTAGTGTGAGTTTGTGGAAATACTTTTTTTATTATTCTTTGTAACATATATCTATTAAATTTAAGTGCAAAATTAATAATTATTTTTTTAAAAGAGTTATTTTTTTTTATGGAAGAATTTATTTTTTTAGTTCAGAAGGGGTAGTGTAAATTATGCTTTGTGTATCTGATCCACTATCTTTATAAGCATCAACTACCTTCGTCTTATTCTTTGCTTTGGTATATTCAAAAAATATTGGGGGTAAATACATCAGTAAAACTATCAATGTGGCCGACAATAATACTTTTATACTTAATTTTTCTTCTAACCATTCAATCGTTACTTTTGCCATTTTTTATTTTTTATGGGTATTCCGAATGTTGTACTCATGTTATTTCTTTTTAAATTGTTCAAACCATTCTTTTGTATTGTGCGGAGCATCATTAACAAAAAATGCAATTATCTCAAATACTTCTTCCTCACTATACATTCTTTTTTTTTGCCAAATAAGTTGTTCTGTTAACTTGCTTCTACCATAAAAACAATTATCACAAGCACAATCTTTTTTAGAAAAATTTCCTGTAGCTTCAACCTCTTCTTTGTCATAACCATATTCTTCTTTTATTTGAAAATCAGGATTTCTTTTATCGTAATAGCAAAGTCTTGTTAAATTTATTTCAGTAGTTTCTTCAAGTTTTTCTTGTTTAGGTTCTTCTTGTGGTATGATTATTTTGTAACTAATATATTCTACATTTTGAAAATCACCTTCATAACTAACTTCTTCTATTTCTATATGAGATTCTTTTTCAACCTCAACTCTCACACAACTTGGATTCTTAACAAACCACCCCAAGAATATTTTATCAATCTCTTGAACACCATTTTTAATTAAGTCTTGGTCTGTTGTTAGGATGATTTTTTCACATAAAAGCCCATTATGAAAAGATGTAGTTTTTTCTACTAAATTTAAAGCTAAATTAAAATGCCAATCTCCTTCTTTAATTTTTTCATCAGAAGTGATGTAGATGTTTTGAGTTTTGTATAATATAGGTGATAGTAATCTTGAATTTAAAATTAACTTATCAAAATCACAAGCTAACCTACTTGGTTGGTCCGTTATTAATATATGTATATTTTTCATATTAATCTTTTTCTATGTGATTATAAATTAATTGCATGACCCAAGCATTTTCAAACTCATACATTCCGCAGGTTTCACAAGCTTCTTCCTCTGTAGCGTAGTATTTGATTTTTCCTTCTTTATCTTTCATAAAGTCCATGTTTCGCAGGTCTATTATTACATATTGTCCTTTCATGATTATTCTGATTTATAAGTTTGGTTGTAGTATTGTTCTGCTCCATTCCTATCTATACTACAGCCATCTGAATCAATATTGTCCTCTCCATTTTCAAATGCATCAATAATTTGCTGCTTTTCCATTTCTTTGACTTTTTCAAATACCATAACCCATTCAGACATTGATTTTGCTTTTATTGTTTGGTCTTCTACAATGTTTTGGATTAATAATCCTACTGCTGTGACTTTTTTCATTGTATTGTGATTTATAAGTTTATTTGTAATATTCTTCAAGTAAATCAATGGTTCTTTCTGCTCCATCGTATTTTGATTTAGCATGTAATATTTGACCATAAACATTTCTATTTTTATCAGAATATGTTGCCACAAATTCAGCAAATTTGACCATCTGCTCTTTTTCCATTTCTTTGGCTAGTTCAAATAGCTTATAATTCTCGCCTTTCAATGTAACTTCATTTTCAGTTATAAGTTTATGAATTAACCAGTTTACTGCTGTGACTTCTTTCATTATGATTAATTTTTGCAAAGTTAATGTTTATCTCTCTAAATAAAAGTTAAAAATTCTAAATACTTTAATCTAATAAATAATAAAATTTATTTACATCACAATCTGAGGCATCAATACCTTTTTCTTTATTTAAAGACAAATTGTAAGATCCTTCTTCACTTTCCGCTACTAATATATAATCTGACTGCACATCCTCTAAGATAGTATTAAATTTAGGATCTATCACTGAAATTTCAGCAACAAAAATAGCAGACCTTACATTTCTATATATACTATTTTTAACCGTAAATCTTTTTACATCAAAATTAGAGTTATTAATTAACTTTTCATAAACCTCAGTAGCATTCAAGTTTGTAGTGTCTAAAGGAATATTTATTGTTACCCCCTTCATGTTACATACAATGGGAGATTCTTTACCCATACTTTTCATTACACAAGGATCAATAGCTTCTAATTTTTTACCAATTTTTATCATAACTTTTATTTGTTTAATTTTTTGTTAAGTTAATAAGAATATTCTCTAAACCCATTTGGATAAAATAACCTCATCACTACCTTTTCAGCAAATATAATTTGAAGATATAACCCAGTAAATGTTGTATAATTTAACATTTCATGCACATCATACTTATGTCCTGCGTCAGTATTTGACGTAAATATTGGCTCAACCTGTGTTAAATGAAGGGTTTCTGTTTGTCCATCTGTGTATATTATCATCAATCCATTATCATTTTCATTGTATGATAATTTTGATACTCTTGAAAAATATATTGCCTTCTCCCCATATTCTTTAAATGAATATGTTTTGGAATAATAATCCCACCCATGGTTTGTCTTAACCATTTGGGAATAAGAGCACAGCGTTATCATCATTAATATTAGTGTTATTATCCGTTTCATATTATTATAATTTTAATTTTTGATATTCTGTAATAAAATAAATTACATCATCTTTACTAAATTCTTCACATATATTTTCTTCAAAATTAATTATTAAGCTATCTAGGTAATCCGAGTCATTTATCTCTTCTGTAGTTAAATCATGTCTATCTAACCACTGGAATAATATTTCTTTCATCTTGTTTATTTTTAAATTGTTAATACTAACTATTTTTTAAAGGGGAATAATCACCCATTATAGTTTCTATCTACTTTTACTATATGAGAATAGTTATTCCCTCTACTTGTAAACGCACTTCTAGTATTGGGAGACAATGTACTCGACCAGAGTTTATTTAGGTCAACAGGGTTGTTATCTACGCTTTTAGCTTTTTTACGAGCGACTAAAGCAGCTAATTTAATGTCAATGGGGTTTGTTAAAATTGGATCTTTCATTTTAAAAATTTTTAATGTTAATAATTTTAATGTTAATAGTTTAAAAACTACCCCTAACAGATATTATATATTATTAGATGTAATTCAATTAAAGGGTTTATAGTTAAGTTTAATGTCTTTATAAATTTATTGTAAATAATCAGTCATTAGACTATCTAATTGTCCTTGCAATTCTACTCTTCCTACAAAGGTATTGTTGTCAAATACTTCTACAGAAGAATCTACTACATATATTCTAAAGCTACAATCAGTTGGCTCTGAATGAGAATGAATTGTAGTTTCTAAAATCATAGCTAACATAATAGCTAAAATTATAATTAAAAATGCAGTGGTGCTGAGGGAAATATTTGTTACTCTCATATTTATAGTTTTAAGGTTAATAATATAAGTTTAATTAAGATAATCCATTAACTTTCCATAAACAAAGTCCCCATCATTATTTAATTCGTTAAGTTGATCCTCTGTCATTTCTTCTCCGTTATATTCTGCTCTAACAATATAAGCATCACAATAATCGGGGTAGTCACCATGGTCGATACCATCAAACTCAATGTCTCTAATCAATTTGTAATCTAATGTCATTTTTTTAATTTTTAATTTAATTAATTATAATAATTTTTTTTACTCGTAAGTGGAGGAATTAGGGGAGTCATTATTATCACTTATCCTATGTGTTTTTTCTTCTTCACCATTTTCATCTAAAAATACTTTAGATGGATCACCGAGATTACCAAACATACCTCCATTTATTATCTCATCTAAATCTTCAAAAAATTCTTTAAAGTCCATATTGTTTATTTTTAATTTATAAAACTAATTAGAGGGCTTAAACCATTTAGGTAATTCGTCTACTAGAAACCAATGTTCTTCATTTTGTTCGTCTATTATTACAACTTCATCTTCATCATCATCATCTTTAGTGAGATCAATAATTCCATATTCTTTACCTACAACGAGGGCTTCTTCGCCTGTGGTTCTCATTACACAAGGGTTAATGGCTACTAATTCTGATCCGATTTGCAATTTACTTTTTTCCATTTTTTTATTTTATTTTATTTGTTATTAATTTTGGTGCAAATATACGATTATTGAAAGGGCTGGTGTTATCAATTTTGTTGCAATTACTTTAATTTTTGTTTCAATTTACGAATAATTCATTATAAATTCCTTCTTCTTGAAATTTCAATAGGTATGCTTGGCACTTATTGGTGAAACTTTCTGTGTCTAGTCCTTGCACCTCTACAAATCCGTTAAAGTTAAATGTTTTGAGGGGTTCACAATGCACCACTTGTTTTTTGCTCTGAATAAATACATAGTTTCCCATTTGTATTACATTTGTGTTTCCGTCTGTTAAGATCTTTTTTGTCATTTTTATGGCTTTTAATTATTTTTATAATTTTTAATAAATTCTACTACTGCTGAATAAATTGCTTCAAACATACTTCCCTCAATAACGTCTACCATTACTTCACTTTTTGTATTGTTCACTATTTTTACACGATTATCATGTATCTGCACCACGTTATTAAGGTCGTTTATTCTTCCCACTACTTCCATAAGCCAGTCCCATCTAGTGTTAAAAGTATCCTCTATTAATTTGGTTCCGTGTCCCTGTATGAATAGTTGTTCCTGTCCTTCCTCTAATGGAATTCCCATAAACTCTGCTATTAACTTATTATTTTCTATTGTGTTCATTTTTTATGATTTTTAGTTTAATTGTTTTTAAATTTTTTCTCACTATCTTGATAGCTTTGAGGATATATAGGCTATCAAGAATATAATGAATATAATACATAATCCTAATAACATACCACATTGTTTATAAGTCCTTTTTTAATTAAAATAAATGTTTTTAAGTCTTTTTTACATAGTGCCAACCGATCCTCACTATATTGTAGTTTGCCACCCATTATAGGATGATCTCCGTGTCCGTTTGTAACTTTTGTACAAATTTCTTCGGCTGTTTCAGAAGTAAATTGTGTAGGCTCTATAGCCATTCCTAGATATATTTTTTTATCTTTGTCCACTCCTACAGAAATACCTGTTTCTTTATAATACACTATGGTATTGCATCTTTCCAAAGAAGGGTATTTTTCTACCCCATCAATTATTTTTTCTAATAGTTGTATGTTCTTTTGGGTTGTTTCAATCAAGGAAGAATACTCTCTAAGATTAGTAGCTACAGGCTCTGCTATATCGTGGATAATAATCCCATTTTCGGTCTGCTGGGCAAACTTGTTTTGCATTTCCAATAGATAATAATATTCTGATTTTTCCATTGTATAGCCTCCATTATTGGAGTACCCCATATTTTTGGGTAATTGTCCTACATTTGTTTCTTGTAGGGTATAATCTGCGTTTTTTACTAATTTGTGCATAATTTTTTATTTTTAATTGTTAATTTTTAATTGTTAATTTTTAATCACAAAGTTCACTACTAAAGTCTAGTCCAAAAAGGGGATCAATTTCTTCTGATATTATTCCTAATATTTCCAAAAACGTCTCATCATCTTCTTCCATAATATAATCGGATATAACTCCTATTTCATTTAATCTGTTTATTATTCCCACCGCACAATCTGTTGAATCTGTATATTTAATTTTTTTAATACTTTTAAAATTTTTATTGTCAGTAATTGTACTTGAACTAGGGGCAATACTTTCGTCTGTCTTGGCTCTTGATCCCCCGTATCTTTTCTTTTTAGGAGGGTTAATCATATTTTCGCTTAACTCTATCTCGCAAAGATGGGCGTTTCCGTCTTTTTCTTGGTTGTCTTTAGTATCTAAGAATACAATATTGATAGGGTTTTCATCCCAATTTTTTCTATCAAAGGTATCTATATCCACTCCTACAATTTCATAGAAATTTTCGTCAAACATATTCATCCATACCATAGGCTTAGATTTCTTCACTGCTTTTTTAAATTCTATCTTATCCATATATAAGTTATTTTAGTTATAATCATTTTTGTAAGGTAAAAAATACTGCTTATCAAATTCTTGGATAGTGCCTTTGTAATTGTCATTGTATATAAGCACCCCTTTAGGCTCTGAATGTATGAAAGTAATAAATACCGCTATGCACTCTTGAAAAGTCTCCTCGCAAAGTATCTTTGTTGTTGTGTACAATACTTCTACAATATCTTCTCTATAGGCTACAAATAATTCCACCACCATAGTAGGCTCTTTTTGGGTTATTCCATTGGAGGTATAAACTCCTTCTTGATATTGGCAATAAATCTCTGAATCATCAGCCTGTAGGCCACTATATAATTCTATAATTCTTGCCTTTGTTTTTTCAAAGTCTAGAATACCTAAAGTACCTATTTTTAATCCTACGTTTAATTCTATTTTTGTCATTTTTTATGAGTTTTAATTGTTTAAATTTTTACTTGTTTAATTAAGATTTTTTAAATTTGCTATATATGTACCCTTTTTTTTCTGCTAATAGATCTTTAATCTTCCACTCCTCCGATATACTACAGAATAGTTTTTTACTCGTATGACTAGAAAATGTACAATACTCCTTTATAATAGCTTTTTTTTCTGCCTCTGTATAGGCAAATGGTTTGATTTTTCCTACTTTCATTTAATTATTTATTCTTTTTGTGATTAAATTTTTTCTATTGAAATAACTTGGTCGCTATTTAAGTCGTAATAATTGCCATCAAACTTTGGTTTAGGCAAATCTGCATCTAAATATGTATCTAAGATTAATTCGACTTGGTTTGGAGTTTGGTTTTCAAAATAGTTTCCTTTTATGTGTGATTGAATACCTCCGATTGTTACATTGTACATAATTATTTATTTAGTGGCGTTATTAATTACTTTTTCAATTCTTACTGATAGCCAAAACGGCATATCGTTCCAATTATCTTTTCTTTGATAGTATTCTTGTATTTCTTTTAATAGTTCTAATTTTTCATCTTCGGGAGGATTTTTATCTAAATAGTCTCTCAAATCTGCTTTTAAATTATACAATAATTCATCTTCATCTTTATCATCATAGGTAGATGATTGGTAAATATTAAATAGTTCACTATATTGTGTCTCTGTCATTTTTTATGATTTTAAATTGTTATAAATTAGTTTAATTTGCCAAATATTTTCTTATAGATAGCATTCAAACTTGTTGCGGTATACGTTCTTGAATTCTTCTCGGCTATATACGTTCCCTTCATTCCTAGAGTAAGATAATATCCGTGCTTTTTTAGTTTTTTTCTTATTGCTTGAATTTTCATTTTTTTAAATTTTTACTAGTTAACATTACAAAAAAAGTCTTCCTCCACAAAACTTACATGCTCGTAATGAGCAAATATAACCTCGTCAGATATCTCGTGTGGATAGTCATATTGATATTTATGGTCTATATCCTCATCATAGAAGTAATTCCATTTTAATTGGTCTAATTCGTTTTTGTTTAGTTCTTTTACGTTTTTCATTTTTTTACTTTTTTAAAGATATTAATTAATTTAAAATAATGGTGTAAAATTAGGGTTTATCTATTTAGTGAATTGTTAATAATTCTTAATTATTTATTAATAAGTGTAAAAAAATCTAGTTCTTTGAAATACAGAAATTCTCCGTGTTCGTCTGTCAAAGGAAATGAGCAGTCTATTATTGTACTCTGAACCATCAATCCCTCTTTGCCTTGTTGAATCTCATAGCCTGTATTCTGCCAATATACTTTAGTTCCTTCTGAGATAGCTTTTTTAATTTGTTCTAATGTCATAATTTTATTAATTTTATGGGTTAATCTTCTAGTTCTTCGTTGTATGTAAATGTGTTCGGCTTCCCCTGTTCTATCCAATTTAGGATTTCCCCTTTATATGCAACTTCTATACAAGGAATACCCCCCTCTGTATGTAGTTGATATAAAGGTCTCCCCTCGTTGTCTCCCTGTGGCTCTATAGTTCCTGTCCACAGGTAAAAAAAGAATATTATTTTAGCTATCATCTGTTTAAATTTAGTTGGTTAGTATGCTCTTGTTGGTAAATTTTGGGTTTGTTCGTATGAAAGGCTTTCCCATTCTCCCTCTTCGGGATTTGTTAAACTATGAAAATAGCGTTTCAATTCTTCTGCAATTTTTTCTAGCTTTAATTGCTTTTTTGAGGTAATTTCTTTCCCATATGCGTTTATTGTGTTATTCTCGCTTATAGCCCCCAGCATACCTCCGCCTAGATAGTTTTGATAGGCGGACATTTTTTCGCCCTTGAAACCTAAGGTAGTGAGGTCAATTTCTACTCCTCCGCCTCTTGACGAAAGTTCTTGTCTTAATGTAATTTCTGCAAAGTTAATTTTTTTCATTTTTTATGAATTTTTTTGGTTAAGACGTACCGAAGTACGTTTCGACTATTTAAGTCTCATCAGTTAACCTCTATATCTATATACCATTGAATATCTTTACCTACATATTGTAAGTAATTAGAAATCCTATCATAAGAATTATCATCAAAAAATCCTTGCACAACATCATTGAAATCATCGCCTAAAAGTTCTTTTGCAATGCTTTCATAAAACGCAGTAGCTTTTTCATCAGAGGAGGTAACAAAAGGGGTTCTTATTATACCTTTTTCTGTTACTATTATAACATTTACTTTTTTCATTTTTTATGAATTTTAATTGGTTAAGACGCCCTAAGGCGTTTCGACTACTTAAGTCTCTTCAGTTAACCTCTAGTGAATTATCACTCCGTTAGGTGTATATTCAATCTTTTTACCCTGTGCCTCTAGAAGTCTGTAGTATTCTGACTTCTCCATAGTGTAGCCCTCTTTGATGGAATAGCCTACATTTTGAGGTAATTTTGCAACTTGTGTTTTTTGTGTGCTTCTTTGTGCGTTCATTTTTTGTGTTTTATTGGTTAGTTAATTATTTGAAATTTTTTTAAAGACTAGGAGTTAAGGCAATTTTACAAGCACTTCTAAAAATAACATTTTCCCCCCTATATGATTATAGGAGTTAGGCTCGATTAAATAACAGGCATCCCCTATCATTACCTCTCTAGTTTTAGTGCCTTGAATTGCAATATCTCCAACTAGCACCCCTTTATCTTTTTTAAGTTCTGCAAAACTTGATGGCCTCTCAAAACCATTGGCATCTCCCCAAGTTACAATTTCTCTATCTGTGTTAAATAAGTACTCTATTTTAGCTGTATGCATATTGATTAAATTTATTTGGTTATTTAATTATTTTGAAGTTAGAAAATGTCTGTCAAATCGGTAGCCTAGAGTCTCCGCTATATCGTCACAAGCCTCCAGCCACAAAGACGTGTAATATACGGCTTTAGGACTATTTTGTACCTTTTTCCCTAAATACCATAGGTCTCTACTACCTCTATCGATTTGTTCTTGATAGCAAAGGTTCTTATACTTTTCCTCGCTTAGTTGCGCTTTGAGTTCTCTTAGCGTTTCACATTCTTGAAGTAGTAAATTGTAGACTATTTGCAAATGAGAATTTGTAGCTTGAATTTGTCCGCTTTTTAGCATTTGGAATTTTTGTGTCTTTGTCATTTTTTTACTTTTTTTAAGATTTGTTAATATTTGTTAATTTTATGTGTATTCTATATAATAGCTCCGCTACTAAATATGATACAAAGATAAGCCATCCGCATACCTATGTGTTATCAATTTTGTTGCAAAAACATTAAATTTTGTTGCAATATATAAACCCACAGAATAAACCACTCTTTAACACAATTTAACGAAACCCCTCATATAACATTCTAAATTAAATGGGCTGGATTATCTTGTTAAACTTTGTTAAGAGTTTCAGAGAGACACGATAGTTTTGCTATATCTAAGCTACTAGGATATTGATATGTATATGGGCTTAAATGGGCGGATATGGGCGAGAGTTGGTATAATAGGTCACTTACCCTTACCCACCAGAAAATAATCGCTTAGAACGCCTCTAATGAGATAATGTATAAATATATTCGGACAAATTTGTCTTTTTTTCCTACTACTAGTTGCACCCCTCCCGTTTTCCCGCCCCTACTTTGTCCCTCCCCCGCCCTTTTGGTCCTATTGGTCCCTACTCTATAAGGTCCTCGAGGTCCGCCCCTCCTTAGGACCTCCCCTGTTGGTCCCCCGCTACTTAGGTCCCCTATGTTTATGGACCGCCCTACCCTCCAGCCCCTGTACTCTAGGCCCTATCATACCTCTAGGCCCATAGGCCCGTAGGCCCTCCCCCTCTAGGTCCTGTATTAGTGAGGGGATATGTAGCCACCCCCTATATATATTATTCTATTAGAACTCCCCGACCCCATCCGCCCTATGTATATATACCCCTATGTATATATATCTATTAGTATATATATATAGATAGATAGACGAACTAGACAGACAGACAGAGACAGACAGACTAGACCTCCCCCGAGCAGAGCAGAGCAGAGCGGGGAGCAGAACTCCCCCTAGCCACAACGCCCACGCCCTAGAGAGTTCCCCCGAAACTATTTTTCGCTAATGGAAAACCGAGTTTTTGGAATTTATGGGAGGGTATTTGAAAAATGGGTCATGTAGTTGGGAAAAGTTTTTCATACACCCCACTTTTCATTCTCACATAACATACGGGGGATAGTTTTTTTGTTCTACTAGGGGGGATATGATTTTGGGTGGGGCTAAAAAAATTTTAGGGGTGGGGGGGGGTATAAAAAATAAAAAATTAGGGGGAGATTTTCGGGGGTTTGGTTATAGGTAAAACTTGCATATAAATAATTAAAGAAGCGTTAAAAAAAGTACCTAGGAAAATCAAGGGTTCCGAGAGGGTGAAAGTACATTTTTGTACTTTTCGTGTACATTTTTGTACTTTTGACCCGCTGAAACCCGCATTTCTTCGTTGAGGGTTTTTTGGAAAAGGGTGTGATAAATGTGTAAAAATAAATTCTTTCTAATAGAAAAATAATTCTTGCTATTTGTATAAAAGTTTGTATCTTTGTAAAAAATTAAAAATATGAGCGGAGGACATTTTGATTACATACAGACACAATTTGAATGGCAAATTATTGAGCCTATTGAAAGTTTAATAGAAAATAATGGTAGGGAAAAAACTAAGGAGTGGATTAAAGAAGAAGAGTCCTGGCGGGGGGATGATTGGTATGAAAAATATCCTAAAGATAAATTTCATTACAAATATCCTGATGATATTATTGATGAATTTAAAAAGGCTGTATATTATCTTAAAATAGCTCAAATATACACTCAACGCATTGACTGGTTAGTAAGTGGTGATGATGGAGAAGATTCATTTCGTAGGAGATTAGAAGAAGAGTTAAGTAAAATTAAAAAATATAAATAATATGAATAAAGAATTTGTAACCTACGAAGAAGCAGAACTTGCTTGCTTAATTAAATTAATAGAAATTTGTAGCGAATTAAAATAAAGTTTGTATCTTTGCAAAAGTATATTCTAATATCGGAATATGTAATAAATAAAATTATAATATATGAATAATAAAAAAATGTCAGCAGCAAAATGGATGTATGAATTATCTTTAATTCCAGGCCTTTTCTTAGTATATGCTATGCTATCTATAATAGATGGGATTATGAGAGTCTGTAGATATTTAGATTATAGACAATATAAATCCTTTAGATCATAATAAGGATATGAAGGAGTTTATAAAATATTTTATTATTTGGGTGTCACAGAACCTATCCATTCCTTTTTGGACTTTAGGCCATGTTCATTTAAGTTTGAATGTATATGAGGATGTTCATGAGATAGCTGCTTCTTGTGGGATGAATATAATTGTGGCTATAGGATTTTATTTAGATTATAAAAAAAATTCTTGACATTGAATATAAATGTATTATCTTTGCATAAAATTATAAAGAAATGAAAAAAATATTATTAGTATTAGCACTTATAAGTGGAGGAATATTATCATCATCTTCTTATAACAGTAAGGAGGTGGGCAAAGAGTTTGTAAATTATGAGTATTGTAGCGGGTGGAAAGAGGGGTATTGTGAGGGGTGGAAAGATGTCAAAGGACAATTGGCTATTTGCCCTATAACACCTATTTGTCCGATTCCTAGATTAGGGCAAGATAGCTATAGAGATGGGTATAATAGAGGATTTAAAGCGGGTGCTTTAGCAGCGGATAATGATTAAAAAATAATAGTGGAATGAAAAAACTAGAAATAGGAACTAGAGTATTTGATATTAGAAGGGGCTGGGGAGAAGTTGTAGAATATAGGGAAGATTTTAATGAAATTTCCTATCCTATGATTGTTGGGTTTAATGGGAAAGGAATGAGTACATACACTCTAAGTGGGGAGCATAGTGTAGGAGATTTATCTCCTCTATTGTCTCTTACAGAATATTCTTTAGAGAATGGGGGCTTCACTGCTTTAAGTGAGTGGGGTAAGCCTAAAGTGGGGAATTTGGGGTATTTCTGGAATTATGAAAATATACCTTTTGTATTCTATTCTAAGCTAATAGGTATTGATAGTTCTTCCACATACAAATATACTATGGCAGATAGTACTGGTTGGACATATTTTAGCAAAGAAATTCCAGAATGGTTTTTAGATAAAATAAATAAACAAATATAAAACAATTAGTTATGACGGTGGATATAGTGGAAATAGATGTATTAGGAGGATAGATAATAAATATATTGTATGTACGAGAAGGTAATTAAATTAAAACATAACGAAAGGGCTGCTAAGATAGACTTAGACACTGGAGAAGTGGCAGAAGTGGCGGTACACAATAGGGAAAAAAAGCAGCCAAAGGACCCTTCTATGAATTTCTTTATCAGTACTGAGAGTTATTCTAGATTTTTTACAAAGGCTTGGCAATTATTAGAGACTCAAACCACTGATACAGAGTTTAAAGTGGCTTATAAGATGTCTATGATGGCTCATGCCTATACAAATAGCTTAGAACCATTAAGACCAGAGAGTACAATGAAGGAACTTTCGGAGTTTTTCAATGTTGATAGGAGAAAAATACAGAATATAATTGAAAAATTATTTAAATTAGGGGTGATAGGAAAGTTCCAGGTGTATGATAGGTTTGAAAATCATCATAACTACTGGGTATTCAACCCTTATTTGTCTTTTAATGGAAAAATAATTAAAAAAGACGTACAAAGTTTATTTAATAATACGCACTATGCGGCACTATCCCCTATTTTATAAATAAATTAACATAACAATGAGTGTAAGAGTTATCTGCATTGACGAAAAGAATAAGCCAAAGGAAATCCCTGCAAGTAAATGGGTGAAAGAACAAGAACTCTATCATATTCTAATGATATTCTATTCCATTCCCTCTAAAACAATGGCATACACTTTGGAAGAAATAGATCTTGACGAATCCTGTGCTCCTTATGGAGTATTTGATGCTAAAAGATTTGCCATACATCAGGATGATTTAGAGGAATTTATAGAACTTGCTAAAAATTGCACAGAGTTAAATGATATTGAGATAAAGGAATTAATTGAACAAGAAGAATTTGAAATAATAGAAAATGAATAAAATGCCAAATATTACCATTCTCTCATCTGAGGAATATGCAAAAGCACTAATAGATAAATATAGATTTGTTCTGAATCAAGGGGTGAGTAGGAATTTTATACATCACTACGCAAAACAATGTGCTTTGACAACAGCCGATGAATTAGAAAAACAAGAAGCAACCCTTTTAAATTATACCTCAGAAAGGTATTCATCTGAATATTGGCAAGAAGTTAAACAGATTATAAAGGACTATAAGTTCTAATGGAACTTTTTTTAGATAATAATTGTTAAATAACAAACACATACAAAATGGGAGTATATAAACAAAGTATAAAAAAAGGCAAGAAAGAGTGCTTTATAGAAAGGGCTAGAGTATTACTAGCCACTAGAGGGCTGTTACTTTCTGACAAGACCCTAGAGGTTTTATATTGGGTATTGTATTATAAAATAGACTACCCTGCATTAGATGCTAATAATGTGGGAAAATTTAAGAATATGAATCAAATGCATGTAGTGATTGCAAAGCACATGCAAGTATTTTCTTCTTATATTGGGGCTTATATAAATGATAGAATCATTCCTTTTAAGATTTTAAAGAAGACAGTTTCAATACCAGCAGATAGATTCTCTAAACCTAGGGTATTGGATTATGAAATACCTCAATGGCTAGAAAAAATGTACAAAGACAAGGAATTTAAATTAGATATAAATTTTATATATGAATAAGAGCATTGTACAGATAATAAAAGAAATGAACTCTCCATATAGAAAGCTTATGATAATGGATAATGCCACCTATGACATGCTTAAAAGAGAGCTAGGTATGGAATACTATGAGGAGCTAGTAAAATACAAAAACCTCACAATAGCTATAAGCTTAGACGATAACTTAAAATTAATGTTAGTATGATGGTGATATTGGCTGTAAAATTACTTTTAATCTTAACTTTTCTGCTCACCATGGCAGCTTTAAATATATTTTTTAAGGTAGAAGAAGACTGTGATTTTAATATAATGATTAAAAGAATAGCCAGAGACTTTTTAATTATAGTGGTGCTATTTTGTTTCATATCCACCTTAGTGATTGCAAATGTCCAATAGTATATTTGAGGAAGTTTCTAGTAATCTTGGGGATGTTTCCCCCGAAATGGTGGAAATCATTTATAAGGATTATGTAAAAACGCTTTCAAAGGAAATGTCAAAGTCTCCAGATAGGGAAATGTATTTGCCTAAGTTTGGTAAAATAGTTCCAAGCATTATAAAGATAAAGAAAAGGCTTAGGATGTTCTTTAAGTTGAGGCATGTAGAAAAAACACAAAAAATGATAAACACAATTAGATCATTAAGAAATAATAAAAATAAAAGAAAATAAAAATTATTTTCGTATATTTGTAAAAATTTTAAAACACACAAAACAATCAAAATTATGACAATTAAAGAATTCAAAGAACAACCAATTCCAGATTTCGGGTTTGAAATCAAAAGAGAAAATCACATTTTAGTACAATGTTACGCTAAAAAAAGTGCATTGGCTTCTCAGCTAGTGGGTATGGACAACCGTAAAACCACTGAAATTAAAAATGCTTTTAAAGTATTGATGGCTAATGGTTCTAAAACCTTTAAAGAAGGAGATATTATTTCTCTTGGAGATAATATGGTGGATAAACCAATTGTAAGCTATAAGCCGCCTGTAGGAGGAGATCCTGAGGGAGAAGCTAGACCAGTATTCGGGTCCTATCTACAAGGACTAATGCCATTTGCATTCTTCTGTAATAAGTTAGAAGACGCAGATGATGCTTTAGAGCTTACATTTTTAATACCAGAGGATCTTGTCACCGTAAAACATAATATATAAAATGGAAAAAAATACCAATAAGAAAAAAACACCAGCTTCTCCTAAGAAGAAATCGTCTAGAGTGACTAAAAAAGAAGAGACATCTTTGTTAGAGAGCAATAAGATAGAGGATAGCATTATAAATGAAACTCCAATTGTTTATAATACCCCAAAATGCACTGTTCCTTCTTCAGATATTCTTGGAATAAAGTCATTTACGGAGTCTTTACGAGACAAAATTGTAAATTTTATAAAACTATTACTAACCTATAAATAAAAAAAATGAAACCAATGATGATGATGAACAACAAAAAGAAAATTCTTTCATTAACAAAAGAGACTAATTCAGAGAAAGAAACTTATGCCCTTAAAAAAAGAACTGAGAAAGAAGAAGTTACAAAAACTTTAGAAAAAATCAGCAACGGATGGCTTTTAACAGTGGATAAATATTCTTTAGATGGAGGAGATGAGTATTCTTGCATTAAAAAGTATTTTGAAAAAAACCCTTTAGAAATGGAAGAAGAAGAGGATAAAGAAGAGGAAGAAGTTGGAAAAATGGCAGGAGAAGGGTTTATGGAAAATTGGGATGTTTTAAGCCTATAAATAATTTTCAATATGTTTGCCAATCCAAATGCAGCTAATCCTGCAAAGATTAATTTTAAGAATGTAAAAAACTTCCTCTCTGCACAAGTCAGGGAGGCAGGTTTTTTGCCTGAATGTGAAAAAGAACAAGTGCTCTGGAGAGCAGAAGTGGCTAAAGAATGCACTGTAAATGGTAGCTGCTTAGAATGTGGGTGTGAAACCCCAGACCTATATTACGGTACAGACGGGTGTAAAAGAAAGGAAAATCCTTGCTTCCCTGATATGATGGGAGAAGAGGAGTGGGAGAAGTTTAAATTAGAAAACAATATAAATTTTTAATAAAATGACAGATAATATCAACCCAAACTTAAAGCTCACCACAGTGGTATTTGAACCAGACGTAGTATTGGTTACAGGTAGAAGAAATGACACTGTAAGCGGAAAAGCATTAGTAAAAAACATAGGGAATGAAACCTTTGTATGCCAAAGTGTTTCTAAAAGTTGTGGATGTACCACTCCTTCAGGAATCAATACAGGAACTATTATAGAGCCAGGAGAAAGCAATGAGTTAAATTTTAGTATTCAACTAGGCACTCCTTCAGATAAGTTCATTTATGTCCATGGTAATGCTACAGCAATATCTCTTAGAATCACAAAAAACATTATTTCTTAAACTTTTATTATGGAACTAATTGTAGATAATAAAAGATTAACTTATATTTTTCATAATGATTTTGAGTTATTAGCAATCAATGATGCCTTAACATTTTTAAATAATAATGATTTACCTATTAATTTTTTCATTAACACTCCTGGAGGTTATACAAGTTTTGTACATCCTTTATCTAAAGCTATTGAGGATTATGAGGATATAGTTCTCTACCCTATTGAGGAATGCTCAAGTGCAGGATTTTTCTTATTAATGAACACTACCGCTCCAATTTGTTTTTTAGATAAATCAATGAGGGCTATTGTTCATTTTCCAAGAATAGATTGTTTAGTGGACCTTAATGAAACTCCTATTTATGATAAAAAAGAATTAAAACTTAGATCAACAAATAATAAATTTAAAGACCTTTTGTTAAAACTACCCTTAGAGCAAAAGCAACTAAAAAAACTATTAAAAGGAGAAGACATAACCCTATATTATAATGATTTATTAGAGATTTTTAAAGATAGAATAATACATGAGTAACCATAATAATCATTTTGAAATTAGAAAAAGTAAAAGACTAAAACAAGTACATTCTACAAGGGATTTCTTTACTGGCGAGACTATTCTGTTTATATGTTGCGAAGAATCAAAGATACCTACTCAACACACAATACAATTAGACGTAAATTACCATGTGCTAGACCCTATTGTAAAATACATTAAGCATTCCTTTGACCCCAACGTAAGAGTAGAGGGACATTCTTTAGTAGCCACTAGGAGAATAAGAGAGGGGGAGGAGATTAAGAGAAACTATTACGAAACTGAGGAAATTATTGTAAAAGAGTTTACAGATAAGGAAACAGGAGAAAAGGTAAACACAAAGAATCTCTATTTATTTAATAATAAAAACACAGACGATGGATTATTATTTAATGCAGAATTTTGATTATGAGGTTAATAGAAATTTATTTTGGGAAGTGAATCCTGAATTTAAATTTACAGAGCCTTTTGATAATTTTTATAATTCTTCAGAGAACAAGGACTACACTTCAGAAGTAATGTGGGCCATATATCTTTTTTGTGATATAAAGTCTCCAAAGATTAGACTTAGAAAAGATGAAAGAGCAGAAGACATTAAAAAATACTTTTTAAAAAAAGATTCTTTTGATTTTGACCATCACGAAGCCTTGATAGATGCCTATCCAAAGGTAGTGATGACAAAGATACAAAGAGAGTTGAAGGTATGGCAGGATAAGATAGAGGAGAGAAATAAGTTCCTAGAAACCCTTTCTTATAGCTTAGATACCTTTGAAGCCCTTGATAAGATGATGAAAGACTCCAAGCTTATCTGGGAATCTTTTGGAAAGGTTTACAAGGAATACCAAGATGAGAACATTGAAACTAGGGCTAGAGGAGGAAGAGAAGAATCTTTCACTGAGAAATTAGTAAGCAAAGCAAGCAAAAAATAAACAACACACACAAAACAATAATTTATAAAACTAAAAAGTATGTACCCAGTAAATAAACCAAATATTTATAATCAGCCAAAACCAGGAGAAAGATTTTCTTTAAAAGAAGGGAGATATTTTTGGTATTCAAGTATTATGAAAACGTATAATAAAGCCCAACAAGCTGCTTGGCAGAAAGAAATGGAAGAAAAAACCAAGCAAGACCCTCAAACAACAGATGATAATATTAATTGATACGGAAGATAAAGTAATTGAAGTAGAAGGTGTTAATACCTCAAAAGAAACAAAAAAAATTATTAGAGAAACTCTAAAAAATTTTGATGATTTTGAGCACATTATAACTCCCTCTATAGAAATTAAAATTATTCCTATAAATACAGATTTTATAATGAATAATTTTTTTAAAAATTTTACTAATCTATCTGGTGACAAAAAAAATAGTTTAGACATAAAACCTGGTCCGCCAAAACAATGATTATAGATACTTCTTATATTTTTCCAAAAATATATGACAATACTCCTTTTATTAAAAACCATCCTGTTTTACACCCTCATAGTACAGCTTATTCTGAATATTGGACTAAAGAACTTGAGGAATTTATTTTAGGGATGTGGAGAGAGGAACAAACTCCTGAAGGACTGCGTTGGAGGTACATGAACCCTCAATTAAACTACTTTGCCAACTATCACACCATCACTATTCAAGATGGTAAGCAACGTATTAAATCTAGACCTAGCCTATTGGATATAAATTGGACAATTTTAAATTGTTGGTTTATTTGTAGAGGCTTTAGTGGGTTTGATGAGGATGATGAATACACCTGTAATTGGACTGCAAAGTTAAAGCAAGATAAATTGTTAAACAATAGTCTTCCTGATATTCCTCTTAAATTTTTAAATAACCTCACTGATAATTGTTATAAGAAAGATGGCACCTTAAAGACTTATGTAGATCCTTTAGAATATCTTAATGGTACCCATGAAAAACCTCTTGGTAATCCTTTATATGAGAATAACGCATTGAACCTCTTTGTGTTAGGGTCTAGGTCTGGAGGAAAAAGCTTTATGGCATCAGCGTTAATGGAGCATGAATGGTTGTCAGACGGGGCAAAGACCGTGGAGGATTATCTATCAGGTAGGAATAAAGTGGAAATATTTTGTGGGTCAGCTAGTTCAGGAAAATCTTCTCAGCTTTTAGATAAATTCTCAAACTCTTTAAAGAATCTTCCTGGGGAGTATTTTGACAGGGATTATTTTCCTTCTCCTTTTAGTAGGACTTTTTCAGGAACATTGAAGGTAGGTAACTCTAAAAATCCTTATAGGTTTGAGTATGAGAAAAAGATAGGAAATTCTCTAGTAAAAGAAGGTACAGGGTCCTTGTTGATACATGAAACGTATAAAGACAATAAGCAAGCAGCCGTTGGGGGCCGTTACAATGTCCTAGTGGTAGAAGAGGTGGGTTTGGAAGATAAGATTCTCACCGTACATGGAGCGAATGAGTCTACGCAAGATATGGGGGCAGGTAAGTTTGGATCTTCCTTATATTTAGGAACAGGTGGGGATATGGATAAAGTTATTGAGTCTGAGATTATATTCAGAGACCCTGAAGCTTATGATTTTCTAGGATTTAAAGATATTTATGAAGGAAGAGGGACTATAGGCTTCTTTCTTCCAGCTATTTACACCAATTTAGCATATAAAGATGAAAATGGTAATACGGATGTAGACACCTCTCTTAAATTTGAGATGGAAAGACGTGAAGAAAAGAAGCAAGCTAATAATACTTCTGCTTATGATGAGTACATCATGTCTAGGCCAATTAAGCCTTCTGAAATGTTTCTCTCAAAAACAGGTAATAAATTCCCTATCGTTATGCTCAGAGAACAACAAGCTTCCAATGATAGATACCAGTTTAAAAAACATTTAAGAACATTGGGAAACCTTGTTGAAGACCCTGATTTTATTACAGGTGTTAAATTTAAGCCTAACTTTGATTTAAGACCTATAGATAGATTTCCGCATGATTCTAAGTCAGATTTAAAAAGTGCTTGGGAATTTTATGAGCACCCTCCAGTGGGAATTATACCCCCTAATTTATTTAAAATTGTATATGACCCTATTAGAGATGAAGGCGGAGGTACCTCATTAGCAGCAATTTACGTTTACAAGTCTAATAATACCTTAGACAATAACGGTAATGAAATTGTGGCTTGGTGGGTAGGAAGATATGATATGCCTGAAGAAATACATTTAAATTGTGTATTGGCTGCTAAATACTTTAATGCTCAAGTGATGTTTGAGAATAACATTATTGACTTTAAGAATTATTGTATGCGTACAGGAAACTACCATATACTTGCCTCCACCCCAAAACAAATAATTGAGAAAGCTATAAAAGACCCCACATTAAAGTATGATGTGGGAATTCCAATGACAAACCCTTTGAAGCAATATGCTTTAAGATTGGCACAACAATGGTTGTTGGAGGAGAAGAAAAAATATGCAGAAGAGCTAGAGGATGGGACTAAGAGAGAAATAGTGGTGAGAAACTTAAACACTATTAAAGATGATTTGCTATTAGAAGAACTTGTACAATTCAACGATAAGGGAAACTTTGACCGTGTGTCTGCTTTCCTGTTATTAATGCTTTGGCTAGAGCAAGATAAAGAAATGGTTATAAAAGAGTCTGAAGACATAGTGAAAAAAACGTCAAATGATTTTTATAAAGACTTATATAATAACCAGTTAAAAAACACTAATTTACTGAAATATTAAAATAAATTTTATAAAAAAATAATTTTTAATTAATTTTGTTTTTTTAAATAAACTAAAAATGGTAATAAACGATAGTTTAACCGCACAATTCTTAAACATGCCTGGAAGTGATAGGCTAAGTTATAAGAAAAAAATAGCTGATAACTATGCCTGGGCAAGGCAGAGAATGGATTACCTATGCAATCAATACAACTATTATAACGAGAGAAAAGAAAAATTCAAGATAAACTACGAACTATATAACGGTAGAATGGATTTTACCAGTTATATAAATACAGGGAATATAATTGAGAATGAATTAGGGATGGATATTCCAGAAATAGAAATCAATCAAAGTGATTTTATACATTTTCCTATATTACAAAACGTATTACACGATCTAGAAGGAGAGGAGATAAAAAGACCTTTTAATCTTAGAGTGGTTAGTACAAACTCTACAAGTGAGTCAGTTAGACAAAGAAAGCGTAGAGAGCTTTTAATTGAGAATACTTCTAAGATTGTAAGACAAGAATTGCTTTTAAAAGCAAAGGCAGTTAATCAAAAAAGACTAGAAGAAATAAAAGCCCAGATGGACCCTTCAATGGACCCTCAGTATTTAGAAAAGCTACAAGAAATTACTGCTAATCTAGATGCACAGCTTGAGGAAACCATTAATAAAATGACTCCAGTGGAGGTAGAAACTTACATGGCTAAAGGGTTTA
>Ga0105097_10000269_pt1 | contig 23027 bp, 18 predicted proteins | sample PPLLak12cMay2015_FD_87035 | JGI IMG/M metagenome (GOLD analysis project Ga0105097, IMG submission 87035) | Freshwater sediment microbial communities from Prairie Pothole Lake near Jamestown, North Dakota, USA - PPLs Lake P7 Core (1) Depth... | ecosystem: Environmental > Aquatic > Freshwater >...
AAAGCGGAACTGACGACAATACCGCAGATTCATAATATACGTCGTCGTGTACGGCTCGGAATGAAAAATGCGGCAGCTGTGCAACATTCGTAAACTCGTCTTCGGAATTTTTTTGATTGCAGAAACGACCAGCCCCAAGATTTGTACGATTTTTGTGTCCATGGACATTGGACACAGAAAAACGTCATACGAGATGAAATTTATTGAATAAATTTTGGCTGAATTTTTTTTATTGCGCCTTCCTTTTGGACATGTACACGCCAATGCCCGCCGCGAGGCCAACCACGCCGATTGCGGCCAATCCCCCAAACACGACGTACATGTTTTTCTGGTCTACGACGCTCATGGCGCTGCTTCTAGCTTTTGAGCGATAATGACTTTGCGGTGGCGGAACATTAACAGTGATGTTTTGGCCACTTCCCCACCCGCCGTAACTAAAAGGCCTGTACCACGATAACCTGTTTCCGCGCACTCCGCCGCTCCAAGGTCCGCTCGGTGTTACTCCGTTGTGATGGTGCCCCCAAACCATTTTTTAGCGATTGTTTGAAATATGCAATAAAATTTAAATCGTTGTTTACAAAGTACACATAAAATACAAAAAATTCCGTATCATGAAACATGGTTTAATCACATTTGGTAAGAAACCACCACAACAGCCGCAGCCGCTGCCACCACCACCACCACCAATGCAGCCATCGTCGCCTACTTCTCCGCCAGCAGCAGTGCAAATTTATGGTACGCATGAACAAGGTGGTAGCGTCGGCGGCGGTGACGCATCTGTGGTATCCGAAGCGTTGCAAGGGATGGACCCCAGAAAACTGCTTAGTAAAGAAACATTTGAAAATATGATGTCGAGCGAAACTCCGCTACTTTCCGACGAAATAACGTATGCTGCTTACGATAACCCAGTACTCGCGTCTGATGGACACATATACAACAAAACAACGTTCGACCAAATGATTACCGCAAACGCCAACTCTTCGGTCACTGGCAAGCCACTTAGTCACAGGTATACTGCACTGCCGAACACGCTGGCGCAGGCGTCGAAATACGTGCGCGAATTAGAAGGAGCGATGAGAGCGATAACCGAACAAAGAGCTAAAATTAAAGAATCTGATATCAAGAAGGCTTTCGGAAGTACTGGATCGCAGCAAGAGGAAAAGACAGCTGAAGAAGCTGCAAAAAAGATCGAAGAAGAAACAAAAAAGAAGGCGGAAGAGGAGCCAGCAAAGGAAAAGTTGGTTGCGCCAAAAGACTATGCCGCGGCTATGATTCAACCGATAAAAAAATCGTTTTTGGGTTACGCTAGAGACCTGTCAGAATACAAGCGGGAGGAACAGCAACAAACAGGTATCAATAAGTACCTTATTGGGAGCGTAGCAAGAAATACCAGTTACAGCGATGGACAGGTTCTCAATTCATTGAATACGTCGTATTGGCCTCTGAGCGATCCCCGTCCAATTCGTCGAATTATATTGCCCGTACCGTTTGATCCCGTTATGGTCTCCGTGAATTTTGAACAATATATGACCGTGATGTCAAGAAATCCTCAAGCTTGGGGTAGGGTGATAACGTCGGTTTTCCCAAATTACGCGACAGACAAGCACTTGATACACCTGATACGAGCATCGGCAGTCACAGATACACCTGATACGTATTTTTGGCTGCGAGATTATCAGCCAATAACTTCCAAGCTGTCTCCTCGTAATGTCGGCGCGAACGGTCTTCCTATTCGAGAGAACATGCAGAATTCTTACAGTAGAATGCAAGCGCAACGTGAAAATATGCCAACGTTGACACTTATAGACCGGTTCCTAAACGGCATCAGGGATTACCCGTCGCAAGGCAACAAATCGATAGAAGACGCGTCGCGTTGGGCAACTCCATCTCCGTATTCGCTGATGGAGATATTAGCCGAAAAAACGTATGCTGATATTATTCCGGCACAAAAAAAACAACAACAACAACCTCCAATGTCCACGTTTGTTTCCATGCCGTACATAACCAGTATAGCCCCGCTTGGGTGTCTCACTGGACCTAGAGGCGCTAATATCGATCTAAGCGCGCCGATCGCGAGAGGAAAATATTCTGTGACGTTGAGATCGACCATGTGGATAGCAAACGTTTCTGTCCCGTGTTGCGTGGTATTGTATCCGTTGTCTGTAAATACCGATGACGAAGTCGGATTGGATGCGGAGACTTCGCATGCTAAATCTTACGCGGATCACGGGTTGACAAAGTATGCCATGAGTTATGCGTATTCGTACGTAAATAATGCAAATGTTGGTGTTGTTGTCGATGCTGTCATAAATAAACCCACTGTTCCGATAAGGCTCGTCGACTGGCTTTGCAGAATGGGATGTTTAAGTCCAACATTTGCAACAACAACGACCTATAACGATGCGACCAGTGCGCGAGAAATCCAACGTGGGTCGTTGTCTGTATTTGTTGTAGGAGATTTTCAGACGTCGGTTAAAACGTGGTTGCGCGCCCCATTGATGAACGTTTCTCACTCTGCGCATTACGTGGTTGACGCACTGAACATCGCGACCGAAATAAAGTGGAGAGCGTCGGAATTGCGGAGTTTGATTTACGTGCTGGCAACCAACTTTAATCGGGCGTTTGGGTCGCGTCAAAACCTAAATCTGTATTTTTGGGCCGGCGGCATGGACCTGATGTCCTGCGGATTGTTGCTCGACTACACTACAAACAACCCCGTATCGCTGGTTATGCAGGAATGGCATCCCCGAGTGCTGTTGTCTACGGTTAAACTCATAGAAGATACAGAAATCGTCGTCAGCGGATCCAACAATCCGTTCAACGTCCAAGGGGATGATCTTGGTGACCAACGCCCAGAGTTGAGTTCTGCGTTCAAAAATGGGTTTAAATTTCCCGATTTCCGAACAGCCGCCGCCAACTTCATTTACGATGCCAGAGTCAACAAGGACAATTTCAGACTGTTTGGCAACTCGGTGTCGTATCGCGTGTGGGCCCGGTTTATGTTGTCCAAATTCATGTTTGAGTTGTACGTGGAAACGCTCGACGCGCTAAGCGAAATAGATAACTATCTGAGTAGCAGACCGGGAGGTGACCCGAGCGCCACCATAATAAACGAGGCCAGATACGCGGTCAATTCCAACAAACTGCAGGTCCTGGACGAATTGAAGCGATTTATCGATAGTCTGATGGTAGGAAGCGGCAACAACGCTGCTCTGTTTGATTTAAAAGGCGGCGAAAAACTTATTCTGCCATCCGACGTCGATGTAGCTTCAACTTACAATTTTCTCCCTCAATAGATATCTCCCTCAAAATAATAACAACAATAACAACGTCATTTTATTTGCGCATTTTTTTGGCAACGACGACCGCGATTGAGACGAGTATCGCTACGGTTACGACTGCATAAATAATCGGCTTGGCGACATTGGACACGACGCCGATTTGAGTGTTATAAGGACAGCCAAAACTGTTAGCGCCGCTGTCGGAATATGCGTCGTCCGGATCCTTTGGAGCTAAAGACGCGGACTGGGTTTTAACGTCGACGGACGCTGCGTAAGATTCGATGTGACATACGTCCGAACCGGCCTTCATGTAAAAAAAAGCTTTGCCGGAACATTTGCGGTGTTTGCTGGGCCAGTTGTCGCCCCAACTGTTGCGACATATCCAGTATTCGACCCCGGATTCGTCATCTTTTCCCCAACCCACCACTTCTATGGCGTGTCTTCCTATGTTGTCGATGTCTGTTCCCTGCGGAGGCTCGTATATCGTCAGCCCGTCGTAGTTGCTGAACTCTTCGGGACAAGAAAAAACGGCGATTATGGGCCCCTCGTTGTAGATGTGCTGTTTCATGTTTGCGACGTTGCGCTTGTTAGCTTCGTCGCCCGGAGCGCCTATAGCCTCGCACAGCATCGCGGGATTGCTGACAGTCACGTAGTATTTTGACGCGCAAGAAGAGGGCGAACACATGGAGGCGTTGGTGTTGGCGCCCGTGTATGTCCTGGGGTAGCCCGTTACGGCGCATAACTTGACATTCTTGGTTACCAGCGAGCTTAACGCAACGAAGGGGTCGTTACCTTCGCACCCCACTGGACTGCAGCCCTTATCGTAGTCGGAACATTCCATTATCTCGGTGGTGCTGATTGCCGACATTGTTCGTCCCTTGGTAGCTACGGACACCCTGTCGGCGACCATGTGTGCAATGCAGAACGCCCAGCACGATCCGCAAGCACCCTGATTCTGCTCCATCGTCAGTTCGGCCGGACTCCAGCAGAAATTCTTTGGCAGCACGAAACCAGTGGCGACTATCTTTTTATGAGGAAGTAAAGTCGCTCCGGACGTTACGACGTTCGCGGGAGGCTTAACGAACTTGGTGTTCGTTTCGTATGTCTGTCCGGGTTTGCGCAATTGCAGTTTTCCAAGTGACACAGTTCTGTAAGACGGGTGTCTGAACGCCGGCTTGCTCAGCATTTTTATCGTTGGCGCCAAAGAGTAATTTAACGACGATGCCGCCGCATTTGAATACGGCAGATTCGGATACCAAAATGAAATTTCAGAATCTTCACTGGCGTTATACATTTGTTTTTTGAACCATTGTCACGATTTTATTTATAGGCGACTAAATTTATAGGGGAGGAGGGGTTCTTAAATATATCGACCGATCCACTCCATTGTCCTATATTGGCAGTCAAAACGGGTACGCTCCTGCTTGATTTACCAGACACTACATTTGCAGCGCCAGCGATGTCAGTCCCCAAAGCGGATACGTTGCTGCTTAATTTACCAAACACTACATTTGCAGCGCCAGCGACGTTAGTCACCAAAGCGGATACGCTGCTGCTTAATTTACCAAACACTCCATTTACAGCGTCAGCGACGTCAGTCCCGGATTGTAACGCTTTATTCTTGACCGTGTCGTACGCTACAAACAGGTACTCGTTGACCGATCTAGCGCTGTTGGCCAATAGGGACATGCGAGATGCTGCAACCGCTTCAGTCGCAGAGCTCACTCCGGTGGCTAGAGGAGATAGATAACCCATATACGACAGCAACGTCGCACCGCTGTACGCTACCCCGCCGATAGCTACCGCCGATCCCACCGTCCACATTATTTTCTTGAGAATGTTTCTGGACGGCTTGTAAATGGACGCGGCGCCGTCCACCATGAACCCACTGACAACGCTGTCGAATATTTTGGTTCTCAGCAAAATGAGCAGGCCGTCGCCGGCTGGGGTCGATGTCGCCGGAGATATGGTTAGCTTTTGCGGAACTGGTAAAATTACCGGATATACGTTGTCGCCTTCTGCTGTCGAGTCGATTTTCACCAAAACTCCGTATGTTTCCGGAGTTATCTCGTCTGGAACAATTCCGGCGTCGATCATCTTTTTAGTAAGTTCGATCATCCCGGACTCTTCGTACCGGTTTTCCACGATATGCCACGACCAGGATGTTGAAGCGAGGTTGTACAGAGTCCGCAGTCCCAGTAGGCTCGACCTGGACGGATCGGTATAAGAGCGCATGAAATTGCGCAGAGTCCAGAGCTGATACCCCTTGGGTATTTCCGCGACGCAGAAGGCCGTCTGATCAGCCCCGCGCATTTTGCTTGCCCACATCGACCCTAGCCAGGCGCCACCGACGCTGAACTCGAAATCGCTGGAATCGCATAACCACGAAGAAGTGACCTTAAGAGTATGCTTTGCCAGCTCGGGCATAGCGGACAACTGGTTATACATGTCTAGCCTGCCTCGCCACGATTCGCCACCCCCCTTGTTCACTACTTCCGCGTACAGTACGTTGCTGGTGCAGTCCATCGTTTCTTTTCCTCCTACTTCGCGTTTGAAGCATTGTTGCAGTATAGCGGCCTTTTTGCCCAACATCGAAATCACGTCTCCGACGTTTGGTGCGCAGTCAGTATTCACTATGAAATCGGACGAGCCTGCCCCTCTTGCCGCGGTGTTTAGACCTGTTATGAACTGTTTTCCCTTTGGTTGGATCACTCCCACTTTTATTGCAACGACCGCCGGATTTTGTTGCATCCTGGACATCGTAACGCGGGCCGGCTGAAACGGAACCGATGTGGGCTTCGGGCCGCTCGGAACCGACCTCGCGATTCCGGCAACAGTAACAGGAGGACCTTGCACAGGCGCTGGTTCGGGCGACTGGCCCCACGCGCTGGAAGCGGGATATTGGCGCTGTTGTTGCATTTGACTGACAGACGGGAATGATGCAACTGAAGGAGAAGGCAGCCAGCGTTCCAGCAGTGACACCAATTCAACTTTTTTTGCGGTTTTTGGCAACTGGACACGGTTCTTTTTCGCGTACGCTCTAAGTTGAGCAATCGTCATTTTGGCAAACATTTCTGGACCCCCTCTGCTCAGCGAACCAGTTTTTGTCCTGTACCCCGCCGATTTGGTAGTCTTCTTCTTTTTTGCGGCTGCTTTCCGTGGCATGTTTTTTACAAACCGTAAACATAATTTTTTATTTTTTGTAAATGGGGTCATTGCTAATAAACGGGATTTCCGGAATATCAAGATTATGTGAACTAAAGCGAAACGGCTGAGCACGCAGTATTTTCGCGGGAGAAGAAGGAGGTTCAGGTTTAGGTTTGTAATATGCTTCTGGAGGCAGTGATTCTTCGAGCTCGTGTTTCGCAACTGCCGGCTCAGTTTGGTCACGTTCCGGAGTAACAACAGCAACTTTTTTTCTTAAAACAGTGTCCCAAAAACTCGGCATGTTTTCTGCTTTTTTTACTTTTTCTTCGTACTCGGCCCAGTGCCTAAGCGAGTCACCGGTTCTGAAGTAGCTGTCCCAACTGGACACTTCGTCACTTTTGAACGTAATCGGGACGAACATAGCTTCGTTTGAGGGCCTAAGTTTTGGATTAGTATACTTTAGCTCGTGTCTGATCACTCCTCTTCGTATTCGGTCGACCGCTTTTTGGTATTTGGAAACTGGTGGCAAATACGTGCGATATTTTGCATACGGTTCTAGCGCGGTTGACATTTTTACATTTTGTCTCGGTATTATGTGTACGAGACCCTTTTCATCTCGATAATACTTTATTGGCTTATCCTTCTCATCTGGCAGTTTGGTGCCTGTGTAGTAAGGGTTCAGAACCTTTGTCGGGGTTGTTTTCGGGGTTTTTTTCATATTTTTTAACATCTCGTCGGTGATGGGGTATGGACGTTGCGGGGCGTCTACGTCACCACTAACATCGCTCGGCATCATTAAAAATGGAATTTGGCGTTCGACATCGGCGCTAATTTCCAGCGATTTAGTTTTTATCACGTTCAGCGCGTCCAATATGAAGTTGTTGACGGAGCTCACACTTCCAGCCACCGTGTGCCCAAGCATACCGGTGTCCAGGGAACTGTTGTATGGCAGATATTCCATATAGGTGAGTAATACGGCTACCGCGTATGTTATAGCGCCCGCCCATGCTATTTTTTTTAGCGCATTTCTAGAAGGCTTGTACGCGGATAACGCCCCGTCGTCCATAAAGCCGCTGATTACGCTGTTGAATATTTTAGCGCGAACTGCCAGCAGTAACGCGTCTCCTATCAGCGTGCTGGTTGGAGGTACGCGGTATTCGGCCAGTTTGGGAACGGGCAATATCACCGGTATAATGTTTTCGTCGCCGCTGTCGCCTTTTGTTTTTTTTATTTTAATCAACACGCCGTACATTTCCGGAGACACGTAGTCCGGCATGGTGCCCGCGTCGATCATTTTTTTGGTCAAATCCAGCATTCCTGACTCCACGTATCTGTTTTCCACAATTCTCCACGACCATGATGTCGATGCCACGTTGTACAGCGTTCGCAAACCCATCAAACTGGATTTGGAAGGATCGGTGTACGAGCGCATAAAGTCTCGCAGAGTCCAAAGTTGATATCCCTTTGGGATTTCTGCCGTACAAAAGGCCGTCAGACCCTCGCCTCGCATTTTTTTTGAACGCACCGGACCCAACCAGGCGTCGTTGACTTTGTATTCGTGTTTTTGAGAATCTTCACAAAACCACGATGCCGTTATTTCCAGAACGTGCTTACTTCCCACTGCTCTGCCCATGTTGAAATACGAATCCAGCCTGCTTAACCACGCCGTTCTTTCTTTATTGGTCGCGGCTTCGTCAGCTTGCTGTATCACTTCGGCGTACATCACGGAGCTGGAACAATCCGCGTTACTTTTGCACTGTTGAAGCATGGCCGCTTTTTTACCCATGATCGAGTACACTTTTCCCGCTCCCGGCGCACATTTTGTATCTATAACAAAACTCGAGCCCGCTTTTTGGGCAGCGGAACTCAGTTGGGCCAAGTTTCCTTTTATATCGGCCGGCAGCAACGTTATTGTTATGGTCTGGGTTTTTGTTGTTGTTGTTGTTGCTTTTTCCGACGACGTTTTAAGTTTTTTTCGAGGAGGATGGCGTCGAGTTTGGTCCGTTGAATCGTCCGATGACGTTTGCGCAAGCACGACGGTCGGCGGTGCGGTTGTTTGACCACTGCGCACCGGTAACGACGGGGCTGCCATTATTGCTGGCGGTAACAACGACGGTGACGACGATTTTTGTATTTTTTTTCTTTTTCGCGATGACGACATGTTGTTTTATTCGTGTATCTGATATTTAATTTATAAGTGCGGTAAACTTGTCGCGTCCAAAAATTCAGGAAGAACACCCACGCCGGGCAACGGTATCGGTTGGCCGCTATAAAGTAATCTTCTGAGCAAATCGTTGTCCACTTTGGGACCGGAATAGTTTATCGGCCCAATTAATGTCTGCGATGTTGCCTGTCCGATTGGTGATGTCGACAGTGCCGCACCGCCGCCTGCGATGTTAAAAACCTTGTTGACGCTTTCTTGCGCGTTGGCCCCGATTTGTGACGATTTATTAATGACCGTCGCGTACGCGTCACCGACGAATTTGTTAACCGTAGTGAAGTCTCCGCCCGGCAAAATCGCCGATCCTATTTCTGGCATAAACCCCATATAACTGAGTAGACTTGCACCGGTGTACGCAATTCCGCCTATGGCCACAGCCGCTCCAAGTGTCCAACCTATTTTCCGCAAAATGTTTTTAGAGGGGCTGTAAACCGAGGATGCCCCGTCCGCGGTGAAACCGCTCACGACACTGTCGAAAATTTTGGAGCGAATTGCCTGCAAAAGCGCATCACAAACTACACTTTTTGGCGGAGGCCCTCTGACGATTTCCAGAGGCACCGGAAGCAGTACCGGAATCACGTCGTCGCCTTTTACATTTTTGTCCATTTTTACCAAAACTCCGTACGATTCGGGAGTCGTTTGGTTTGGTACAATCGCAACGTCCAACATTTTTTTGGTCAAATCCAGCATCCCTGACTCCACGTATCTGTTTTCCACAATTCTCCACGACCAGGATGTCGATGCCACGTTGTACAGTGTTCGCAAACCCATCAAACTGGATTTGGAAGGATCGGTGTACGAACGCATAAAGTCTCGCAGAGTCCAAAGTTGATATCCCTTTGGGATTTCTGCTGTACAAAAGGCCGTCGTGCTCTCTCCGCGGAGCTTACTGGTCCACAGTGACCCAAACCAGGCGCCGCCAACGTCATATTGAAATTTACTGGAATCGCATAGCCAGGATGCCAAAACTGGTAACACGTTTTTGTTCAACAACGGCACGTTATGCAAGTTGGCGTAAGAGTTTAGCCTGCTCGACCAACTACCAACCAACGCTTTTGGCAGGATTTCCACGTAAAGGATTTTGCTATTGCAGTCTAATGATGCGGTATCGTCTCCGGGTACAATTTCGCATTGTTGCAAAATGGCAGAGGTTTTGCCTGTCACGGCGTAAACGTCGCCGGTGATCGGAGCGCATTTGGTATCTATAACCATCTTTGTCCCAGCTTTTGTCGCTGCATAGTGAAGGCGGGTCAAATACCCGTTTCCTGACGGAGCCAACATATCTATTTTTATCTTGTCTGGTTCTGTTGCGCTTCTTTCCATAACGACCGTAACCGGCACCGAGGAGTAAACGGGCTGGTAACTGACAGTGGAGGACTGCTCGAATATAGGACGGTCGCCATAGATATACGGAGGGGGGATCGCAACTGCTGGCGATGTTCCCGTAAGAACCAAAGATGACGAAGGAGGGATTTTTGTTTTTGTTTTTTTGCGTGACAATACTGCCTTCGAACTGCGCGTGCTGGATGCCCGGCGCCGTGTTTTTGTATCCGACGATGATTTCATTAAAGCGGTTATTGTAGTTTTTCCCCGCGTTTCGACTGAAATCGGAGATTTAAACGACGGAGTGAGATATGCCGGCATTGATCCCCTACTTTGTTCAATGGCGTTTAATATGGCTGGTTTCGTTTTGGACATCTTTGGCAAATTGATGTGCGCTTTTTTGGCGTGAGCGCGCAGTTGCGCGATCGTCATGTCGCCCAATTCGGTTTGTTGTTTTTTTGTACCGACGGAACGAGGCATTTTTAAAGTCGGGTTTTATTTTATTTAGTCTTTTTCGTGTCGACTTGGATGAGTCGCTTGACTTCCGGCGCTAAAGCGGACTTTGCGGCGGCTGGTACTATTACCATTTTTTTTGGAAGAGGTATCAATACCGGTATGGGTCGTTCCGAGTTTTCGTCGTCGGCGCTGACATTTTCGCGCAAAGAAAAACGAGCGGGATTGTCAGGTACAAGGACCCCGTACGAGTTAGCGGAGACAACGTCTGGCAGTACACCGTAATTTATAAGTCTGTCAACCAAAATCGGTATCCCGGATGAGCTGAATGTGGCTTTTTTGTTCCGACTGTTCAGAAACCTTCTCAGCGTGAAAAACTTGTACCCGGATGGAATCTCGGATACGCAAAATCCCGTAATCGGATTGCCATCGCAAAACCATGTGGTGGCTATAGGGATGGTATGTTTAGCAAGCTCGGGAGAATCGCTGAGAGCGGAGTACAGCGCCACGCGGTGCTTCCATTCGGTTCTGTCAGGATCGGATTCTACGTATATCACGCCTTTATCACAGTCTAACGCTTTTGTTGTCGCCGTTGTTGTTATCTTTTTCTTTCCTTTTGTTGTTGTCACTTTTTTCCTTTTATCGCCTTCTTCTGGCATCACCGTACACTCTTTTATTAACGCGCTTCCGTCGTCGAACGATTCAATCACGTCGCCCGCTTCGACTGCGCATTCCATGTCGATCGGTAAACGGACTTTGTTTTTTGTAATGGCTATTTTTGCCAGCCCTTTTCCAGACGGATATCGGGTAGCTACGTAAACGTCCCTTTTTCCGATATCCATTCTGAGAGGTGTCGCATCGCGCAAAGAATCGGCCACGGATGGTGACGATGTTGTTGTTGTTGTTGTTGTTTTTGCTTTCTGTTTCGACTTTTTTGTCATTGTTGTTGGTAAACGGCGGAGACGACGACTGCGACTTGTCGGAGCCGATGCTGATGACGACGACTTTTTTTTGTTTGGCATGAAATTTCGTTGTATATTTGCTGATATAATTAAAAAATGCAATCGAGCGACGATGTAGCGAAAATCGTTTCATTGTCGTCATCGTCGTCTTCGCCGTCATCTTCGGCTTTGATTACCCAGCAGGAGTTGGAACAGAAAGCTAGATACATCGTCGCCACTGGATTGTATTTTTCGGACGATTTTTTCGTGCAATCGGTTTCCAAAGAACTGATGACCGAACTTGACATGACGGGAGCGTACGTGATTCGCATGAAAAAACCGCTCCCGAGCACTTTCATCACGTTTGGGGCGTCGCCCGGTTTCATAGCCGACGCGCCGTGTACGCGGTATGTTTGGGTCACCAGAACCGAAGCGGAGAATATGGCCATCGCGAACTTCATGGAGGCGATAAACCCCAAGCGCGAGTATCCTATAAAAGTGGTTCAGCATCACATAGATTTGGTAACTTCGGAAGGCGTTGTGGTGAGAAGGCCAACCGATGAAGAAATTGCTATGCTGCATATACGGTTTCGTGAGTACCGATACGGAGGCAGCCTGTCCGGCAGCTGCAAACGGCGAATGGAGAGGGAGCTGAGGGCACTTGACAGGCGAAGGTTCAGGGACGCAAATATTGCTCCGCCGCCAGAGAGGGCCAGTTTTATGAAAAAACTGGAAAAGTTTGGAATATACTCGTCCACGTTTTGGGCCACGGGGCAAAACGTTAACAAGCTCCCGCAATACTCGTCTGCGACGCCGTACAGGAGCGAGTCGTCTGACGAGGAGCTGGAGCGCAGGAAAAAGTCGCTGGAAGAAAAACAGCGGTCGGAAGTGATAAAATACATGACACGCGACCTATTCGGATCGTCTTCGTCCGAAGAAGAAGTTGATGATGTAGACGTGCGAATAACAGAAGGGGCTGGAGGAGATGACGCGACTGCGATGGTGGTGTCGTCAACATCAAGCGGGAAACGAATTGTTGTCAACGACGACGATAGTTTTATTAATAGTGAAATTGATGACGATGACGACGATATCGGAAAACAAAAGAAGAAGAAGGGGCGGCACGCTTGGACCAAACGAAAACGGCAGCGGCGGAAAGGAGGAGCATCCGAAGAAGAAGAAGAAGTTCTAGAAAAGAAAAAAAAGAAGCCAAAAGTTAAGGCTTTTCGTCCCCCTCGTGCTTTGGCAACAAACTCGAAGGTGTCGCTGCCGCGTCGGCAAAAAACCCGTATAAATAGCAAAAAGTAAAAACGACAAAAACAAATTTACAGCGGGTGTTGTTCCAAAACGGTCCGCAAAGCCGACAAGACAAGACGCCTACGCTGTTTCCGTCGAGATTGGTGAGGAAAAACACGATGACGATCCATGCCTAGTGACAGATGCGACAGAGATGATATCGATAGGGATGGCAGACAAGTCGCCGGGGACGAGGGACGTGAAGAAGATAGGAGTGGCGACGAGGAGCAGGCGTCGAGCAGAGACGAGGCCGAAGAGCTACGCTGAAAAGATAAACAAATCGATGAAGAAGACGAAAGGGGTGGTCGTTGTTGAAGATGACGTTGAGGCGAGAGACGGTGAAAGCAAGGATGCTGTTGTTGTCGCTGAGGAAGAAGATGATGAGGCGGAGGCGGAGACGGTGGCAGGATGATTTCTTCTTGCTGGTTGGTTTGAGTAGGAAGAAGGGGATTTGAAGGAAACGATGATGTAGCGCAGTCGACAATTTTGTTTAATTTATGTTCGTCGTGTATGTTTTGGTGTAGAGCTGCCATGGTAGCCTCGAGATAGGCCGGTAAGGACGACGTCGTTTTCTGAACCATAGCCGCGAACGCTGCACCTATAGCAACCCCGATGGCCACCGGCCCCATTGCCGTCATCGACAAGTATGACGACGCAACAAATAACGACGGCGCTGTTATCATCATTATCAAAATAGTTTTTATTAAAACAATAATTAAATTTTTGCTATCACGGCGGTTATGTCGTCGCTGACGCCGCAAGATCTCGCTCGTTGGGCAAGAATCTTGGGCGACCAATTCGCTTGTTCCAGTTCGGCGGTAATTGCGTCGATCCATGGCACGCTGGTCGTCGTCGTCGTCGTTTTTTCTTCGTTGAAAGTGACATGATCGTAAGCGCCGTCGCTGGTTACGACCAGTTTTGTGTTTTCGCTTAATCGCCTGTTGATTACTGCCACAACCGGGCGAGCTCTAACGTATGGGTTGTATTTTTTTGCGTCAAAGTCTCCCAAGACGCTATATAGCTGCAACAGGCCATCCGGAGTCACCATGGCCCTTCTGTCTCTGTTGACGACTTCCGGATTACTTAAAACACTTTTAATAGGTTCGATGACGCTGCTCGACTTCAACATTCGCGAAGTAAAGGCACCACTGTCGTCGGGTACGTCCAGAAAGTGGACATTTTGCGGTTCTATTACAATGGCGTCCATCTCCGGTTCGAATATCCCCACCAAACTGTCTCCGACGGCGAACATGCACGCCTGCCTACTGATAGTATCGTATAAAACTCCGGCCACCGTCGTTCCGGAAGATCCGGAAATCACCGGGTCGCTAATTCGAATCCGCTCGTCAACTGCCAACAAAGCGTCGGCGATAGCCTTCTCCTTACCCAAAAACAAATTTTGTTGTTGTTGTTGTTGTCGTTGTTCTATTTTGTCGGTATTGCCGGATATGATTGCGCTGATGACGAATTTGGGGACAATTTTGGCGGCAACTGCGGATAATACGTGCCCGTAGTCCCCGTGGCCATCGTACACGATAAATCCCTTTAATCTTTTATCGGGGTTATTAAAAATTGATGCGGTGTCTTGATTGACTTTGTGGTTTGTTCCCTTTGATGTTGTAGACTTGAGTTCCAGCATTGCGCGTTCAGCTGAAGCGATGATAAATAATTGCAAATTTTGGCCACAATGTTGTTGACAACATGTGCCAGTTAAAAATTGGTCGGCGACGATAAAGTCAATTTTTATTAATGAAACAGCATTCCTAACATTCCGGATCTGATGAGCTTGATGTTGAAGTTCATTATCGAAACATCTATTTTGAGTGGATTGCCGTCGAGCGACGGATCAGTGCACAACCGTATTATCACATTTTCAGCTCTGCGCAAGTTGATAAGACACGATTTAGATGTACTCTTTCCCAACATGTCGTTCACAGAGAAGGGGAACAGCAACTCCAAGTTATTGCTGGGGGCGGCATGAACTCCCGATCGCAGCCAATTGTACTCTGCCATATCAGAGAGATCGTAAAACATATACAGGTGGCCACCTATAATCAAGCTAGCTGAAATGATGGGCGAGAAAGTGCTTGGTAACGGTTTAAACTCTTTCAAATGCATTATAAAACCCGAAACGTAAACAGCTGGCCAATTGACGACCAGATCCGCACGGCCACATTCGGGAAAAACGGTTTCGCGTTTGCACAAGTATGACGAATGCACACAGGAAAGGCCGGGAGTTACGCCAGAAAGGTGTGCATTTCTGTCTAAGATATTTGGTAGCTGATGATACGATAAAACCTTTTCGCTATCAATGCACAACTTTATGTTAAGTAAATCTGTTGTTGCCGAACAGGAGGAAGTGGCAATATCGAGCGTTATTAGGTGGTATTTTAAGTCATTTGTGGAAACAGGTAAAACGTTTCCCAACATTACCAACGGTATCGTTATCACGCGTCCTTCGCGGTTGGTCCTTTTGGGCCACATCCCAGCGTGTTTCGCCATTGCAACGTTTTGAGCCATAGTAAACGACGACAACAATTCTCCGCCGATTCTGAATTCGACTAACCCCAAGTTGTCGTCAAAATTAGAGACACATCTCGGCACTTTGAGTGTCAGAAACGTAATCAGTTCCACGCACTGATCGATTACGAAATGCAATGAACCAGTAGGCATCGTCGTCGTTGTCGGCGGCGCATACGATAGAGTATGCACATGTCTTGTATAGGGAACGCTAAACATATTTGGCCATGCTCTGGATGCGTCACCTACGCCCAAATCCAACAGTGCGTCGGGCGACCCCACGCCGTTCATCAACGGAGTATATGAGGTTGATGGCGGTAGTTCTTGAAGCAGATTAAGCGCCAAAAACGTACCTAGCGAACTTAGTAAAGGCGAGGCTTGCGCTAATTTAAATAGTAGCATTCTGTCGTTTATGTAACACAAAATCGGGGTCACGAGATGCTCTCTTATGTCCCAAACGGTCTGCAGATCCGCATCCATCGAGGAACAACAGCCGAAAATGATATTCTAAAATTTGGCTGAGTTTATAAAACACAAAGAAGGGAATTTTGTATTTTTAAAAATGAATCCAAAATGGTTTTCTGAACACGGCAGAGGAGAGGAAGAAGCAGCAGAAGTTGCTGTAGTATCATCCTTAGCGCGTAACACGGTTCGTGACAACAAGAAGCAAATCCAACAACAGTGTCAGAAAAAACAGTACGGAGAATATGATCAGCACGGAACCGCTGTCCAGTTCATTAAAATCTCTGGAAAGCTTTTCAGAGGAAGAAGGTTCGTCAACATTCGGCGGATAAAACTCGTCGTATAGTCCTCCTGCCATGTGGTTTTGTTGTTGTTTTTAACGAATGACGTAAAAACACCGGCGTTGAAAATTTAAATAAAAACGTCATGATGATAAGAGACCAATTCAGTCATGTCTGACATATCTGTTTCCCAGATACGTTTTCATCTTTTCGTTGAACCCCAAAGCTATCGACGCCGTAAAAAAGGCACCAAGAATTCCAGATACGGCCGAAATGACCGATAAAACAATCAAAACATTCTCTCCCTTCATTTTGTTGTTGTATTTTTTGTATTCAACAACTATTTTTTTGTTGACGACGACGTGTGCGTATGCGCATTCAATGTCGAGACAAGTGCGTAAAGACCATTTTGGAATAAGCCTCCTCGATTTTTTGAGCATAGCTGGCACCATCGCATACTAGCGACTTTTTGAACATATTTGCCGATATCTCTCTGGCCACGTCGTTGCGGTGACCCAAGTTGTACATGTCGACGGCCTTGGCGATGTACTGCCCTTCGTTTTCGCAAACGTAATTAGCGAACCCAGAGTTTATGAGAATACTGGCAGCTGCGTTGGTACGATGCGAGTTGCCGATCAAGGAGATTACGAGAGTCCCAACCGACAGAGCCTCGCATACTGTCACGGTCCCGCAGCACGGAAAAGCGTCCAACATTACATCCATTATTTTGATGTTCGTGAGATTTCCGGCGAGATCCATCTTTGGGGGCGCGCACACGACTCGTCGCTTTTCGATACCGCCCAATTTCAGCAACGCGTCGCTCACGGATATGCTCGCGCACAAAGGCGACGAACGGATCGCGTTGTCCTCTATTATGACCATGCAGCTGTTTGGAGTGGCCAACAGTATTTCTTTCCAAGCGCGCAGCGTGTTGGTTGTTACCTTACATGCGTCGTCACAGTACCCGAAAATGAACGGAATTGTCGCGTTTTTCGGAGAAATAGATGAAGTGGAGGAGGAGGAGGCAGAAAGTGACGCGTCGACAATGCCGGTCGAAGAACTTGCGGAAGATGAGTAGGAGCTGCCGTCATTACCGTCTACGATGGTTACGGGTAAACAATTCGGCGGCGGGGTGCACGGCGGCACACCGTAGCAGTAGGACGAATCCTGAACCCTGAAAAGTCGTTCGGTGTAGTAGCTGTCGGTCAACCCGGGCGGGTCGGTAATGTAATCCACTATTTTCCAATCGATATTTTGCGGGTATGTCAGTCCGGACGTGCCCGAATACCCGATCATGGAGATCTGTAATGGCGCCGGCCTGAACAAAAACAGGTCGAAACGCCCTCTGCCGCGAGACGAGTGACCGCACACGTTAACGAGAATGGTCACGCCGATGGCACGAATGCTTTTGACAATCTCTTCGCACGTGCTGTTACTGAAATCGTGCCACTTGCATTTTGTTTTGATCTTGTCGTCTTTACTGAATAACGGCCAAAATGAGGTATACAACAGGGGCGAGTCCATGCATAGCAGATGCACCTCGACTTTCGATTCGTTGTGGTTGTTCAGCAGCGGACATAGAAACCTCGGAGTGAGCGAGTCTTGAGCGTAGCCCAGTATGTACCCAACCTTTATTATCTCATCTGTGGCAGACGGCCAGATATTGGTCGTCCCTCTAATGCGTTTGACGGCCTCATCTCCTATAACGGCGAGCATGGTTTGTTCGACCTGCATATGTAGTTTCTTTACAGCGTCGAGAGTTAGAGAGCAGTCGAGATTCGCGGACATCGCGGCGCACGACCCCAAGGTGACCACTTGTTTGAGGTTACGAGACTCTGGTAGCCCTTTAAAGTACGCTTCGCGCGCGGCTGTCACTTTGTTGCACAGCAGCTGCACGTCCCCGATTATGTTGTATTTGTCGGCCAAATCGCCGGCAAACGTGTTTGCAGTGTTTTCTGCCCTTTCGATTTTGCCGAATCGCGTGTATACGTCTATGCATACCATAGCGGTTTCCAGATCGCTAGCTGGTATCAGGCTAGCTTCGTGATTTTCCAAAAATTTGGACGCGATGTTCAGCTGTTCTGGAACGTGCAGCAGCCTGATTAACATTTTTGGTAATTCCTTCCATTCTGGATGGCTATTGCACGCCATATGCACAAACGGTGTTACGATATGGTACATCTGGTGTGTGTTGACCGCTATCGCGGCCAAAGTTACCCAAACGCTTTCGCTGGGCGGTGTTGTTGTCCCTTTTTCCCCTTCTTCTCCCACTCCGCCCATCCAGTATATAGAGTTGAAAGCGTGATCCATGGCTTTCGTGTCGTACCTTGCCGCGTGGTCCATCGCGGCCAAACGCACTTCGCATGCCGACATGTTTTTGCGTACGGCTTCGTTGTATGGGTCAACCTTCAGCGCCAATTTTAGGTACAACCTCGCGTGATCGAATAGGCCCAGATTAATGCACCCACACGCTATGTTGTTGTATACGTCAGGTATGTTCCCTCTCGGCATGACGGATATGCAGCAGCACATCTTAAGGGCCGCTTTGACGTCTTTCAGGGTGGCGGCCTCTTCAGCTTTCTTGAGCATATCGGATATGTTGTCGATGGTGGATATCATCGGCTTATTGTTTTTGCAGTAACATCCCATCAAAGCGGTAGATCTCATGCATATATCTGGCCGCTTGGGAACGCTGGGCATGTCCAAGATGGGATCCGGTATGGCCGTGGCCGTGTCACGCACGAGATAGCCGCCATCTGAAAAGTCGGACAATCTGAGGAACGTGCACTCGATCGTATCCGGCACTTTGTTGTTGCGCGTGGAGCCGTCGTAAGAGTAACTGCTCGAGTTGCAGGGATGTACGTGCGCCAAAAAGTGTGTGCTGCTGAACTGTTGCAAGACGACGTTGGGGCTGTCGGGTTGAACGCAGTTTATTGTTACCACGGCCTGCTTGATTCTGGACATGGTAGCCGACCCGGCCGATCCGAATATGTCGTATTCCAGCCCCCCCAAGTTTATTCTGACAAAAGCGTTGTGCAGCTTGGCGAAAGTGGCGGACTTTTCCAATATCGGAAGCGGAACGGAATCGCCGACCGAAGAGGATTTATTGGGCTGCGCGAATGGCGGACGATCGACGACCACTCGTTCAATGCAAATGGAACTGGTTATTTCGATGCTGTGGCACTTGAGCAGTTCGTCGTCGAAAGTTGCTGCCAAGTCCTTTTTTTCGGAAATATCGAAAACCACGATGCCGTCGTACGAAAACTTTCCGGGTTGACAATGTATAACGTATCCGCCGTCATTGTCGCAGCCTAGACGGATTTTGGATATGCTCGGATGGGTCATAAGCATGTCGACGATCGGTTTGTTAGTAGCGACGGACGAAGAAGAAGAAGCGGCAGCATTGCCCGGCAACGACGGAGTGGATGATGGCGATTGTTGTTGATGTTCCATGTTGTGCGAAACACGAGGTTTTTTATTATCTTAATTTTTTGTGTCGCTTAAATAAAAATCCTGCCTTTATATATACACATGTCGTCATCTTCAGCCAATTACGAAAATGAAGCGGCGTCCGCGCCTGTTGTCACCGCAACCTTGCCTAAAGCCGTAAAATCGGACGTAGTCGAATATGTCAGATTGGACGACGGACTCAAGACTGCCAGGGACCAGATGAAGGGTGCCAGGTCGGCCATGAATGATTCACGTGACCGCATAGTGGCTTACATGCGCGACAACGAAGTTGTGCGACTCGGAATAAAGAAGGGTACTCAGTATTTGGAGCTAGTAGAAAAACAGCTCAAGATAAGGCCGATCGCGGACTGCGTCAAACAGAAAATAGCGGAACTTTTGCGCAAGAACGTCACGGATCCGGAAGTCATATATCAAGAAATAAGCTCGTGCGGTGGTACCAAACAGATTTGGAAGCTTGCCAGAAGGACGAAGCGCAGCGGCAAGGCTGGTGGTTCATCTTCTGCGTCGTCAAAACAAAAGGGCAAGAAAAGAGGAGGAGGAGGAGGATCGTCCGAAACGTCCTCAAAAAAGAGAAAAGGAAATGGCGCGCTGACTGACGCAGAATCCGAAAGCGTTGTTGTGGCAGGAGGGGGAGGAGGAACGACCGTGCCGGAATAGAAATCAAAAAAAAAAAGGTCAAATATTTCTGTTACAAATAATAATATCAGCATCTTCACATGGCGTTGCCGTCGAGTTGTCATCAAATTGGCGAATGCAAACAGCACGTATCCGCTGCCGTCGTTGTGTTGGACATAAACGGAGTTTTAGCCGACGTGCGGAAGAAACACGCCGCTAGGCCGGCGTGCCGCCATTTCGATCTGATGCTCCCATCGGGTCAACCCGTGTATTTCAGGCCGGGCATAGAAACGCTGGCAACTTATTTAACGAACAATTTTCGCGAAAGAACCGTACTTTGGACATCGCGCAAGGCCGAAAACGCGTTTCCGATCGAAAATGAGCTGTATTACAGATACGGCTTTCGATTTGCCAGGTATCTGCACGGTGAAGACTGCGCCTGTGTCGTGCATTACCATCCGCTCAAAGACGCAAACACCCTGTTCAGGATAATGAACTTGTCGCCACAAAAGGATGTGGTAGTATTTGTGGACGATCACGTCGACAGAATAGACGCGGGGTCGAGACAGCGTCAACAGCAAAAACAAAACAACGTTGTGCTGGTTCCTATAGAAACTTACGACGCGAAAGTAGACGAAGAAGAATACACGGCGAAACAGCTCCTTCGCGGACAAAAAGAAAAAACGGGGTGGGTTGTCAAATTGGTATCCGCATTGGCCGATTATGCTGACGGATAATATTAATATTTTACTCGGAAATAAGAAGTTCCAGAGCCCTTTTGAAGCTCAGTTTTTTGTTGGCAAACTTGACAACGATTTCCGCACCGGCGCGTTCTTCGGCGGACGGGTTGCGCAGCGTAATATATATTTCGGGAAATTTGGAAGAAATCGATTTGCGGTAAGTGTTGAGCACGACCACCATAGCCGTGTAAATCATTTTGGGAGAATTTCCGAAAACTCCGCCACCCACCAAAGTTAGAAATACTTTGCGAACATTGTAATCCAAAGCGGCTTTGATAGTGTTGGCGTATGCCGCTATAAGTGCCGCATCGGCCCAGCCCTTTTCGCTGCCGGGCTTGAATGTAAGGTCGTACGCCGCTGTCAGCAAGTGGTGAATTCTGTGGTTGTTGTATCCCATATAAACGTCGTGTGAGTTATGAGTGACCAGCGCGTTTTCTACCAATATCGCCGTTATTTTGGACGCCGCCTGCATTTTGTCCCTCAAAGTGACTAACGGCAACGCGTGTTCAGTGTCAATCCACCCCCCGGCGGTTATGCGTACCCCGTGCGTCGCAGCGACCTCGGTGAGCATATTGAGTGGCCATTGACCGCGAAATAGCACGTCGTCTGTGTATCCAACCGTCCGCGATGAAGAAATTGGTAGCAAGTATCTACGAAAAATGAGGTCGGCCATGGTCCTGACGACGGCTCGTGGGCCCTGCGTGCGATCGTTTACGTAGTCCACGAGCATTGTGTCTTCTGGCGATGAATGCGGACTGGTCTGTTCCAATCCGTGGAAATTGGAAGCAATTTGAAACAGGCATCCGGCATTCTTCGGGTCAAATTGCAGTACGGCGATGTCCAAATTTTTGTCTGCCAGGATGTTTATTTTGAATTTTTTGCGACTGGAAGACGCGGAAACAAGGCACTGTCTGGATTTTATCACGTGCAAGTTTCCGGGAACAACCGAGAGCTTAAGTTGTCTGGCACCGGCGACCTTAATTCTTTCTTCGTCGTACCCTCCGACAACCACGTCCGAAAACATGGAATCGGACATATTTTGTGTTATGCGCGGATTTTTCAAAATGTTTTTATGTGAATATGAAAGTAAAACCGTAAAAACAAAATGGCCGCCAACCAGCAGCAAAGACAGCAAACATCGTTGTCGGCAATATCAGCACCGCTAGTTTTGGATAATTTAGAAGACAGCGTGACCTGGGTGTCGCCAACTGTAACAGACGGAGTCCCAGTGGAATTCAGAGTAAAGAAACTATCGAAATCTGACGGATACGGGTACTCTAACGAGATAAACGTCAGCTTAAACGGCGCCATCGTAGATGAGCGATGCCCAGAAAGCGATGAATTTAACGCCAAACCCGGCACGTTCTTTTCATCTCCGCTGCCTGGCACCGCCGTAGTCGCTCACTGCAGAGTGGGCGAGGGCGAATCCAATTGCGGAGGGTTGTTGCACATGGAACGGCTGGAGAATCGGGGAGATATGGACGAATGGATGGAGCGGGTGTCGGTATACGCTAATTATCCGGCAGTTATACCCCTGTCGTCGGTGTGGGTGTGCGGATCGAAGGCGGCATGGTACGGCAGCGTGCCGGGATTCAAAAAACACGGTACCGGCCCCATCGGTTTCGCTGCCACCGTACCGCTTCAGGAGAGCGTATACAGCAGCGGATATGTTCCGTTGACCGATTACGTCGTAACAGGCGGACCGGTATTGCAGGCGAGTAGTATGTTTTCGCGCATGTACGGCGCAATAAGTAATTGGGCTTCGTCCGTTTCGTGGGACGACGCTGCCGATAGGTTCAGCAATCTTTCGGGCGTTAGAGAGATGTTGATGGAGATGGCCATGTCAACCGGAGGAGTAGTGCCGTCGTACGTTGGAGCGGGATCCATAGCGATCGTGCCCAGGGCCGAGAAATCGCTCGCTCTGCTGCTGCCGATACCAGCGTCCCCCGTTAGGATAGAGTTTCCGGAAATGGACAGCGCGCTCGAATCGTGGGTGTCCGAGACGATGCGAGCGATATGGATGGAAATAGTTGCGGACATCCAGCAAGCAAGGAGCGCGTTCTCTCCGACCAGTTACGTGCCGAACCCGAAAACTTCCGCTAGCTTGATGAACATGGGGTTCGGGTTCGTGGTGGGCGCCGTTTCTTATCACGTTACCGACTTTCTGCCAACCTACATAGGAGATCTGTTTCCGAGGTCAATTTTGTAAAATTTTTTATGGTATTCTGTATTACAAAATGGACACACAAAAATTGATAATCGGTGCGGGGGCGAGA
>Ga0105097_10000270_pt1 | contig 23018 bp, 30 predicted proteins | sample PPLLak12cMay2015_FD_87035 | JGI IMG/M metagenome (GOLD analysis project Ga0105097, IMG submission 87035) | Freshwater sediment microbial communities from Prairie Pothole Lake near Jamestown, North Dakota, USA - PPLs Lake P7 Core (1) Depth... | ecosystem: Environmental > Aquatic > Freshwater >...
CGGACCCTTTTCTTTTGATCTCAACTTCTGGAATTCTTGATAAATATAGAAAATATCTAAGGAAAGATAATATGCCAGTAAGACAATCAGGTGGCGTTTTTGACGAGCAGGTTCTAACCGGGTCACTTGCACATTATGTCATCTGCGGCGCAGACTTTAGCGGTGCAATTAATAGTTACGGACAAGCGGTACCCTTTTCAGCGGCTGAAATTATCTTTACAAAAATTTCAGAAGGTGCGTACATCAACATAATGAACCCAAACGATTGTAATTTGTCGTTTGCATTAGAGGCAGGGAGATCTGTTTGGGACGAGATCTCCCTGACAACAATGGTTCAATCTCTAGGAACAGATGTCGGGGTAGATCATATTAATTGTACATTATGTACCGTGAAGCAGGTACCGTATGTATGGGGATGCGGAACAGGCGGCGTCGATACTTTTCTAGAATTACTCGATACTCCGAATAGTTATGCAGGTGCAGCAGGAATGGTAGTTGCCGTAAATCCTGCAGAAACAGGACTAATTTTTGTCCCAGCGACAGCATCGAATGCATTTGCATTTGTAGCTTCGCCCACGCAACCGACAATCTCAGCAGTAGGCGGTGATACGTTAACTCTTATTGCCGGTACCAATATGGTTATCACAACCAATGCGTTGTTGAAGACAGTTACGTTTGATGCTACAGGTGGCGCTGACTTATACATTCCTGTACCTCCTTCGACGTCATTATTGGCTGACACAAGATATTATGTAACATCAGCTGGGACAGTAACATTGCCGTTGGGTACCGGGACTCTTACTGCCGGTACATTTGTTAAGGTAACAAAGAAGCCCGGATATACAGTTTTCATAAATGCTGTAGGTGCCGATGATATTGCAACAGATCTGGGAAACGACACTTCAATTGAATTTGATGCGACACAAGAATGTGTGTTTATTTTCGATGGCACATCAACCTGGGACCTCCAGATTGGATCTGTTAACTAATAAAACCCAGGTAAATAGGTAAGATAAGGATTATAAATGCCAAAACAAATTCACGGTGCAGCAACATCGATGCAAAATCTAACAGCAGACCTGCAGTATTACGTCTGTTACGCATCGTCTCCTGGTGCATTCACTAATCCGAATCCGAATCCGCCTCCTCCTCAAGAGATTCCGCGCCTGGCAAACATTCAAGTTACAGGGAATCCTTTAGATCAAAGTCAGAAGAATTTTGAGGTATTTTTAATGAGCATAGGTCTTCGTGCAATGCCTGTTGTATTGTCCGACCCGGCCCCTGTATTAGAATTAGCCGATTACACGTTAGAACTCTCGGGTGAGGGATTTATATGGAAATTTGCTGTAGAGCGTGGTGTGCAATTTTATAATTTTACTCCATACGGCACCCCTGGTCCTGTAGGACTCCTTGTCGACGATCTTGACGGAGTTATTATCCCAAGCGGTGTTAGAATTACAACTGTAAGCGGTAGTGCAAGCGGTTGGGCAAAGAACATTGCATTTTCAAGGATGGAGACAATATGAGCCTTTTCGAATTTAATAATAGCCTTATACATAATATGATTGTTCACGAGTTGGCAGAATCAAAAAGCATTTCGATAGACGAGGCCACAAGGACTATCGCAGAAATGTCATTTGCCGAATATCATAAGTTATCGGAGGCAGTAGTAACTCCACCGTCGGGACAAACTATCGCACCATCTACCAGTCCAGTTACATCACCGCAAAAGCCACCTCAGGCAAAGACTTCTCCCACTCAGATGAAAGCTATATGGCCCGGGAAAGGTGCCCCGGTTGAGGTAGGGATGACCGTGGGACTTAAAGGACCAAACGGGTTACCGGTTCCCGGCCAGGTATCACAGGTAGATATGGGTGCAAAGGGTGTGAAAGTTAAGAACCCTACCACTGGACAAGACGAATGGGCCAACCTAGATTCATTAGAACCTTTTATGGCACAATCCGATCAAAATCAAAACATAACCTCCGGACAACAGCCGGCAACTGAAGACTCGAATCAGATAGCAAGAATGCGTCAATTAGCAGGTATTAAAGAGAATTGCAGTGCTGGTGCAACAGGTGCCGGAGCAATAGCAATTGCACCAGCAGCTATGGGAAAAGTAAAACGTAGAGAACCCACTGATGAGCAATTAAAGAAGGAATATACTCCTAAAGAGGCGGCAAAGACAATTGTCGGTGATACGAAGCCTAACCAAGCGTCGGGTGAGTTATCGGCTAACCTTGCAGTAAGGGGAAAAAAGACGGCAAGTAGGACAAATAACGGTTTCAAGAGATAATTATGGACAGGGTTAAATTAATAGATAAATTAGACAGGGCTACAGACAGAGCAGCCGTAATGGCTATTAATCGAGGCTTTCCTATTAATATGTCAAAGAAGTCAACTCTTATAGGTAATACATTTGTTGAAAAAAATAGTAAGGGATTATACGATGTTCTCTTACCAAACAAGACTGAGCTTTATACAGATATTACAGTATTTGATGTGGCAATTATTGTTGCACAGAGGTATAATTCTGGTGAAGTATCAACGATTAAAAAAATATTGGCACTCGAGGATCGCTATTCTAAATATCACAACGATATGATTCATTACTTAAATTGTCTTAAGGGTGCAAAAAAACACAGAGATATCGAACGCATGGCCATACTCGAAGATAAGTTCCAGGTAGCAGAAATTCTTGCAAAGAGTGCTAGGGACAGTATCTCACTCTTCAAGCGAGTAAAATAGTTTGCATAATGATAAATACTAGAAATAAAACTTAACAGGAACGGTTTATATGCTTTTAAACGATATTGGTAAATCATCAGATGCCACATTCAGAAGGATAAATCAGCACCTCGAGACTAATTACGGTTTTAAGATTTCCGAAGATGTTAGTGATAAGGACTTGGTCTCTATTATGGAACAAATTCGGGAAGAAATAACAGACCTAAAGGTTAAGGGTGACGATGCTAAAGGGTCACCAGAGATTTCCAAGAGATTACTTGTTCTCGAAGGATTAAGAAGTCTCCGGGAATTTGCCATAACACAATTGCAGTCCCCGAAGTTGAATACTGTAGTGGGAAATCTTGTTGATTATGTGGTAGATACATTTGAAATTACAGGAATGCAACAGGCAGACTTTGACAGAGCAATAGCTAGGGCTATGGATGAATACCGTTCAAGCAGATATCGTTTCCCAGATGATTTTATTGAACACCGTGTCAGGCAAGATGCTATGGCCAGAATTCAATCTGGTTCCGCTTTAAATAATCCGCAGGTACCTGCAATTTCCCCGGAGGCACCAATGATGGAAGATGATATCGAGGAAGGCGTGTGGGATGATATTGGTAATGCAAAAAGAGCTGGCGCGCGAGGCGGCCACCCAGGAGAAGTCCCCGATACACCGCAAGCCCGACAAACAGCAAAGGTATTAGATAATCCCGGACTATCTATTGAACCAAAACGCAACGAACAGGTCCCAATGATTCGTGATAAGAACGGTCGTATGGTACCAGACCCATTCGCAGCCCAGGCTGCCGCAAGACGCAAAGGAATCGCAATGAAAGAACATGCAAATTTAGTTAAGAATCTTCGCCGCCTTCTAGAAACAGAAGTTAGCCAGGCAGAAGTAATGATGGCAGCTAAGGGGTTTGCCCAAGAGTTGCAAGAAATGGTTGAAAAGATTGGTCGTCTACAAAATGAAGACCTTCCACCGGTTACAGATCAGATGCGCGAAACTTATGGCATGGAGTCGGCTTCGGCATTCCAGACACAGATTTACGGTGCGCTCCAAAGTGTTATGGACTCTCTATACACAGCAAAAGGCCAGGTCGACGACGCTGTCGGTAATATGGCTGCTACAGGGCAGATTTCAGCTCAGGTCGACATGGATAAGGATATAGACATTGATGTTGACGGAATGGAAGACCCAATGGCAATGGATGCCGATGCAGAGATGGATGCCGACTTAGATAATATTGCCGGCGACCTTGAAGCAGATGACGAATTTGGTGGCGCCGACGAAGAAGAACCGTTAGGCCGTGCTATGAAAACAGAGTCAGCCCAGCAATTAAAGCGTAAGGTTCTAGAAATGCAGAAGCTTGTTGCTAAGGCTCGAAAGCTCAAAGAAGCTAAGAAGTAATGCATGAGAGCAAGAGAAATACTTGAAGAGAATTATAATCAGAGTCTGGAATCAGATCTTAATAATCTCTTAATTGGTGCTAAAGGATCTGGGGCGCAAGAAATTGAGACCCAGGATCTAGTGATTCAGCTTCAGGGTATGGGATATGCCGTTGACGAAAATAGCATAATGACCCTACTAAGTAGAAATCCAGCGGTATTAAATGCTACACCAACCATGGTTAGAATGACGGGACCAGAGGGCACCGAGCAAGGTGGCGGCGACCCATCTCAGGATACCGCAGCCAAGGTTAGCGATATGGCATCTAAGGCCACAAAGATAGGATAATATAAATGTCTGATTGCTGCACACCGGGGACAGGTTTCCCAAATAATGGGTTAATGGCTCAGTTAGCCCTTAATCATCCCGTAATTTGGCAAGAAATTTGCATGATTCAGCAAGCAATATTGGCTGCCGCTAGTCAGTGTCAACCGGGCGGTGGTCAGATGTGTGTAACCGTAGGCGGTAATACACCAATGACATTTATTTCGGGTGTCGAAAGCGTTACTGTTATTAACGGTGGATTCGGGTATCTTACAGATATGCCTGCAATTTCTTTTATTCCGCCAGTGGGTGTTACACCCGGCAGTATAGCTACCGCTACGTTAATAACTAACGGCGGAAATATTTTAGGTGTTACCATAGTGTCGGGAGGCTCTGGATATCAACCTGTACCGTCGACGATTAGTGTTACTTCTGTATTAGGGCTTGGCGCTGTCATTGACCCTTTAGTAAATGCTGCTGGCCAGATTGTTAACGTAAATATCGTTAATGCAGGTTCAGGGTATACAGTAAACGACACAGTTACAGCAACAAGGGCAATTTTACCTAACATAGCCTTTGTAGATGCTGTATTTGTAATCACCTCTGTTGGTATACTTGGCGAGATTGTATCAGTTGCAATTCTTAATCCTGGGTCTGGCTACGAGCCAAGTGTCACTACTGTTGAGATTGTTTCTACTCTGAATCCATTATTACCTTACCCATTGGGCGGTGGATTCAATGGTACAGTTCTTACTGATCCGTTAGGTGTTATCACCGGAGTTATAGTCGACAACGTTGGTGCCGGTTATACAGATTTCTTACCATATCTTGTAATTACAGACCCAGGTACAGGGGCATTAACGACCGTTACCCTTAGTGGCTCATCTGTAGCCTCAATTGCGGTTAATGAGCCGGGAATCGAATACACGAATCTAGCAACAGGTATTGTATTAAATCCACTGACGGCCGCTCTACCCAATCCACCTGCGTTACCTGCCGTGGTTACTGTAAATGTAGCAGTCAATACTTTCGGAACAAATTCTTACCTCTATTGGCAGGTGTGGTCTGATGCCGCAACAAATAAGCAGATTCAGATGCAACTTAATTCCGTCATATCTTACTTTAAGGGTCTGGGATATACAATTACCATACAGACAAATCCGTCCACTGGGTCGACTATTCAGTGGCGTATTTGCTGGTAAAATTTTGACAATGTGATACTCTTTATGTTACAATTTGTCAATGCTAATACAAAATATATTCGATTATAAACCGTTGGAGAGAATCGATACCGGAAACGGTAGACGGTACATCGTGGGGGAAGGCCGGCCTCTTCCTAGCGTAACAACAATTCTTGGCAAAACAAAAGACATGACCCACATAAACGAGTGGAAGAAGAATGTCGGTGAGGCTGAAGCAACTCGAATTGTTACTGAAGCGAGCGGGTTAGGTAACGGGATGCACAAGAACTTAGAAAATTATATTCTAGGCAGTGAAATGGGTGGTACCTTAATGGCCAAGGCCCTTGCTAATGTAATTATTAAGAAAGGCCTCCCCAAAGTTAGTGAGATATGGGGTACAGAGGTGTCTTTATACTCAAAAGAACTATATGCCGGAACAACCGATTTAACAGGAATACACGATGGTAAGCCATCAATAATGGACTTTAAGAATAGTCTAAAAGACAAGAAGCGTGAATGGATTGAAGATTATTTTATGCAATTGGCTGCCTATGCATTATCTCATAACGAGATGTACGGCACTGATATATCCCGTGGTGTTGTAATGATTGCTACTAGAGAGGCTAAATATCAAGAGTTCATTATTGAAGGCGACGAATTTAGACACTACGAAACTATGTGGGCCAACAAAGTGTGCGCTTATTACGATCGATTCGGAATGGAATAAATAAAGAATATAGAGAGGCGGTATAATGGCATCACCAGTAGTAGTTTCAAGAATTCAGAATAGAAGAGGCACACAAGATCAGTTTGAGGCATTATACCCTTTGCCTTATACATCAGCTGCCGGCGCAACCTCAGTTGGTAATGTAATAACGGTAGACGATACAACGGGACTAACTGTAAATGCACCGGTATCGGTATCTGGAGGCACCGGTGTTCTTGTGCCGGGGACTATAATTGTTTCAATCGACAGTGCCACTGACTTTACAGTCTCTAATGTACCAGTCACCCCACTCTCTGGTCCGGATGTAGTTAGTGTTCCAAAATATGACGGAATTTGGGGTGTTAGTATTAATCTATACCCTAATATACTAATGCCCGGCGAACTAGCATTATGTACAGATTCGAGGCGAGTATTTGTGGGCAATACAGGTGGGCAATTTATTGAATTAGAAGTCGCAGGTGGTACCGGCATTGAGCTCGCACCATTAGTCCTTCAACTTCCTCCGGTGTTGGTTCCAACGGCAATTGCTGACCTCGAGATAGATCCTACACCGTTCTTTACATTTTTATATAGTATAACAGACAGTTTAAACCCAGACTGGAATACCGTAGGTACATCGTTCTCGAAGAACGGTGATCTAAAGATTACATCATTGGTTGATACAGGACCAGGTTCAGCAACATTGACAGATACAGGTACTGAAATAAATTTAACCGTTTATGATATTAGCTTTAGTGCCGAATATAATATACCATCTGATAAGATTGAAATTAGATATATACACGACTTTCCAACCAGCTTAACTTTTAGTACAAGTACAATTCGCTGGTTACCTTTCTAAGAATAATTTATGGTCTGGAATTCAATTTCTGGTGAAGAACGCCTTCGCCTTTGGAAAAAATTGAGAAATGATATTGTATCCTTACCCTTCGAGGACCAACTGGCAGAAGTTTCAAAATTCTGTGCAACAATGCCGCACGGCAGTAGATCCATAGATTATTATTCGCCCGAGGGCTGGCCGACACCGTGGGAGATTATGTTTCATGGTCAATTTTGTGTTAGTTCTATCAGTCTTATAATTTTTCATACCTTAACAATGTTAAATAATGAAGGGCATACAATTGAACTACACCTAGTCAAGGACAATAGTAGAGATTATCTTTTGGTAGTTGTCGACAGTCAGTATGTTTTAAATTACGAGAAGAATGTGGTAAGTAAGCACTCGGAGATAAAAGATTACTTCATTGTAATGCAGGTATTTTCCGAAGAACAAGTAAAAACAATAACGTAGAGAGAACACTAGTATGGCACAAGCTAAAGAAATTATGGTTGAGAAGCGCGACGGTACAAAAGAGCCATATGACGTTTCTAAGATTAAGAAGTCTATTCAAATGGCTACTGAGGGGCAGGATGTAAATCCTCTTGCGCTTGAATCTAAATTTGACCAATTTCTGAAACCCGGTATTAAGACACGTGACATTCAGCTGAATGTCATACAACATGCTATTCAACTGGCCACCCCCTCCGAACCCGATTGGGTGAATGTAGCAGGTAGAGCCCTTGCGGCCGATGAATGGGCAAATTTTCCTTTGCGCGGAAAGTCGTTTAGGGAAGTTGTTCAATATAATGTAGAGAAAGGTTTCTATACAAAGGATCTCTTAGAATTCTATACAGGCAATGATTTAGATGATTTAGGTGCAGCAGTAAAACAGGTCCGTGATTTGGATTATAGTTATGCCAGTCTAATCACTGCCAAGAAGAAATATTTAGGTAAGTTTGAATTGAATCAGCATATGCATATGGTAAATGCAATGCGATTTGGGCAGCTCGAGCCAGTAGAAACAAGAATCAAGTTTGTTAAGGAAGTTTACAATGCACTCTCTCAGCGTAAGATTTCTTTAGCCACGCCGTTCCTTGCCAATCTTCGTAAGGGTGGTAATATCGCATCATGCTTCATTATCGCTGTTGAGGATGATATCGATAGTATCTTTGATAACATTAAGCGTGTTGCCTTAATTTCAAAGAATGGTGGCGGCCTTGGTGTATTCCTTGGTTATTTGCGTGCAAAAGGATCAGATGTTAATGGATATGCTAATTCTGCCGGTACTATTGTTCAGTGGATTAAAATTCTAAATGATACACTTGTTGCGGTTAATCAGGGTGGTAAGCGTGCCGGTGCTGGAACAATTGCATTACCTATATGGCATAATGACATATTAGATTTCTTAGATATGCAAACAGAACATGGCGATCCAAGAATGAAGGCATATGATGTATTCCCGCAGGTATGTATGCCGGACATTTTCCTAGAAAGAGATAAGAATAAAGAATCGTGGACAACATTCTGCCCATTTGAAGTAAAGAAGAAGCTCGGTATTGATGTGCGTGGATTACATGGAGCGGAATTTACTGAAGCATATCTAAAGATTGAAAAAGCAGTCGAATCTGGTACATTAAGTATTTTTCGTAAGTTTGATAATGCACGAGACTTAATGAAAATTATTATGCGTACTCAATTCGAGACAGGATTACCATATATCTCCTTTACAGATACAATTAACGAATACAATCCTAATAAAAATGATGATAACGGTCATGTGGGGATTCCGTGTGTTAATTTATGCACCGAGTCTTTTTCCAATGTAAAACCAGACGAGCTTGGTCACGTATGTAATCTAGCCTCTATTGTGTTGGGTAACATAAAGGATATGAAGGAATTAGGTAAAATTGCAGCTTTATCTACTAAGATACTAGACTACGGAATTAGCCTTACTAATGCACCTGATAAAATTACAGGTGCTCATAATGCTCGTTACAGAACAATTGGAATTGGTATGCAAGGGCTGCACGATCACCTTGCTAGAGAATTTATGAATTTCCGTGACCTTGAGTATATTCGCGAACTTGCTGAATGTGTTGAATACAATGCAGCATTAGCTAGCGTTGAGTTGGCTAAGAGGTTTGGGTCATTTGAGGCATTCGAACACTCAGAATGGAAAAACGGAAATCGTGTTGCTAAGTTTGCAGAGCATGGGTCGGGAAAATATGATTGGAATTTCCTACAAGATCAAATCAATCAATTTGGTATGCGCAATAGTCAATTAACAAGCCCTGCGCCCAATACAAGTACCTCTATTTACATGGATTCGAGTGCAAGCATTCTTCCTATATACGATGCATTCTTTTCTGAAGACAATAAGAACGGTAAGTTAGTTGTTGCTGCAAAATTCCTTAAGGAAAATCCACTTGCCTATGGAAAGACTTTTGCTAAACATACGGCAACTGAAATTATTGACGTAGTGGCTGAATTGCAGAAATTTATTGACACGGGCTGCTCTATGGAGTTAATATTTGACCAACGCAAAGAGAGCTTTAATGCTAAAGAGTTGTATGATGCCATTCATTATGCTCATAGTAAGGGTCTAAAGGCGATCTATTATATCAGAGCCATCAAGAAGAATGCTACAGAAGATGCGCTCGTAAAGGCCGAAGAAGATTGCGTAGCTTGCGCAGGATAAGGAAATTTTAATGTCAGAACTCACACAGAAGAAAATATTTGACGAGCTGGGAGATGATTCCCAGACTGCACGTCAGATGATCAATGGTAAAGCCACAGGAATTCTTAACTTAAACAGCGTTAAGTACCAATGGGCGCCTAAGTTGTATAAGATTATGGTTAATAATTTTTGGATTCCCGAAAAGATTTCACTCGTTGACGATAAGGTAACAATTAGAGAACTAACAAAAGATGAAATGAGTGCATTTAAGAATACACTTTCTTTTCTTATTGCACTTGATAGCATGCAGGTATCTAATCTGCCAAACATTGCTGATTACATTACTGCACCTGAGGTCGGTGGTTTGTTTACAATCCAGGCATTCCAGGAACTGATTCATTCTCAGGCATATCAATACATGCTTCAGGAATTGTTCCCCAATATTGAGCGTGAAGAAATTTACGACTATTGGAGAAATAATTCCTTGCTATTGCAACGCAATAAGTTCATCGCTGGTCAATATCAGAAGTTCATTGACGACAAATCAATTGTTAACTTCAAGACTGCACTTGCCGCTAATTTTGCCTTAGAGGGAATTTATTTCTATAACGGATTTCAGTTCTTCTATCAATTGGCGGCTCGCAATAAGGTCGCTAACGTTGCTAAAATGATCAAGTACATTGAGAACGATGAGGTAACTCACATAAACATGTTTGCCAATATCATTCGAGAAATATTTGATCTTAATAATCCCGATGATAGAAAGATTTTGCTTGACAATATTACACAGGCCGCCGAGCAAGAAATTGAATGGGGCAAGGAAATTTATGGAGATAGAATTTTGGGCATCTCGCAAGAGAGTACAGAAGGATATGTGAAATACCTTGTTAATCAAAGAACCAAGCTATTGGGATTGGGAGTTGTATATAAGGGGTTTACTAAGAATCCTTACGAGTATCTGAATGCAGAAAAACGTGAGAACTTCTTTGAAACAAAGGTAACAGAATACAGCCGCAGCGAAGCGGTTGATGGATGGGATGAATTTTAATGTTAATACAAAAACAAAGAGAAATGCCTTTCGTAGCAGTATTCAAGCTCGAGACAGGCGAAGAGATTATTGCTAAGATTATACACGAAACCGAAACCGGTTACGCAGTAAAAAATCCACTTCAGATGATCATGGGTCAACGTGGCGCGCAATTTGCACCGTGGATGATGATGGCTGATCCGAATAAGGCAATAGATATTAAGAAGAGCTCTATAATCGGCGAAACAACAGCTGAACCGGGGCTCGAAAGCCAATACGAAAGTATCACCACCGGCATTGCTCTTCCACAGAAGAGTTCAATCGTAACCTCCTGAGACATTTATGAAGCCAACAAGTAAAACACCATACGAAATTAGACTGGAACTGCTGCAACTTGCTCAGATAATCTTAAACGAGAAGCACAAGGCAGCTGGTGTCGTGAACGGAAATAATCAATCAACTTCCCCTACTACAGAAGAGATTATTACCGAAGCTGAAAAGATGAACCAATTTATCTCAAACGCCAGCCAGCACTAAAACTTGACAATCCGGTACTGACATAGTATTATATGTCATTATCGGATTCTCCTATGTATACATCGATTAAAAAAAGTATTAAAAGATTTAGGTCGTGGATGGCCTACGATCCGCCCGGAGCCATGACTTCCAGGGGCTGGCGCCTCTTTAAGAAGGAGTACAAAGAGAAAGCTCCGATTAGGTATTGGTTTTCTAATACTTTTAGGTATTCGGTTATTATGCCAGTCAAATGGAAATACGACAAGATTCATGACTGGGTACGATATCGCACTTACGATAAGTATCACATCATCGATACGGGGCTCACTCCATCGTATTACGATGCCACAACACAGATGTTACATGTTAACTTCAATATACTAAAAGAGTTTGTTGAAGTCGAGCAGGCCTGGAGTAAATATCATTGGTCCGGGGAATATAGGGAAACTGCGTCTTGGTGGGAAAAGCATGTGCCTTTCTACAGGCGTATCTATACCTTTCGAAGACCTGATCTCGGTATCGAGCATTTCGAATGGGCGGCCACTCTCGATGACCCTAGTCTTCCACCTCACGAGCGCAGCGATCAACAGGCAAGTGATGCTAGAGAAGTTTTGGCATTGTATAAATGGTGGACTGAAACAAGACCTGCCCGTAAAGAGTTCGAACATCCTGAATTCGACCATCAGGGAATGGGTGTACTGGGATCTCTTGATGAGGACTTTAACCGCAATGCCGAAGATTATAAAAGGTATCTAGAATCCATCGACCGAAGTAGTACGCTAGAGGAAGATTGGAATAAAGAAGACGAGGAAATGCTCATCAGACTTATTAAAATTAGAAGAAGCCTGTGGACTTGATACTACCATCAAATTTGGAAGTTGAGATGGAAAGAGACGCCATTGTCGTCACCTATTTGAAGGATAGGGATGTTGCTGTTCAATTTTACAGTGCATTATGTAATATGCGCTGGAGAAAGATGAGTGTTCTATCTGAGGATGAGCGCATCATTGATAAATTGAAGGGAGTAAATTCCGATATTTGGAGTTGTTCTTGGAGATATGCCGGCGGAATCATTGCTGACATCAGGAATAAGCATTACAATACAAAAGAGGACTACATGAATTTTTATTGCAGCGGCAATGAAGGCGAGGTAGCCGATATTGTTAAAGAATGCTTTGAACGGATGGGGTGGGTACCTTGCCCATGGGAAAATGACGAACTTTAATTTAGCAAACTACGTTAAGGATTTTGATGGAATGTTAGTGGTCGGTGACGTACACGGCGACTACGATTCCTTCAAGCGTGCCTATGACTTTGCTAGAAGTGAGCACTTTTTCTTTATGTCCATGGGAGATTTGGTCGACCGCTCACGCAAGCCGTTCGAGGTAGTAAAGTGCATGTATGAATGTATGCAAGATGGCCAGGGCGGATTTGTTATCGGTAATCACGACGAAAAACACCATCGTGGTGCAATGGGTAATAAGGTAAGTTTTTCTAGAGATGCAAAGCAGACATTGGATGATGTAGGTCACGCCAGGAAGGAAGAATTCAGCCGTATGTACTCTGCAATCGTCGAGGATAAGATGTTATCTGGGTTGTTCCACACCTTTGATGACTTAACATTAGTTCATGCCGCAAGTCACCCTTGTATCTGGGAAGGTGTCAATGTGGTTGGGAAGACTGCCCGTTCACGATTCTTAGTTGGTGAAACAAACGGCGAGAAATACGAGGATGGATATCCTGTTCGTTTATACAACTGGATTGAAGAAGTGCCGATGGGAAAGACAGTTATGGTCGGGCATGATAAGCAGCCTATCCATAATGTGCCTATCACTGAGCCCATGGTTGTTACCAATAAGAATGGTGGCAAGGTAGTATTCTTAGATACGGGCTGTGGGAAAGGCGGATTCTTAACCGGTGCTGTTGTATTACACAGCAAGAAGGGATTTAAGTTAGATAGCTTTATGGAGTTCAAATGAATACAATTAAAGGTAAGCTCGATCCATTTTTTGAGACTGGAACCGAGGGTGTAATTTGGTCCTTGTTTGACGACACTAAGGAAGGATATGATGCCCTTGTTATACTTGACCAGGGCGATTATCTTACTATTTTTGATCCCGACGATTCCACAAAGGTGGTATGGGAAGGTAATATCGATCTGGAGTATGAGAGAAATTACCACCCATACCCTATGAATCCACAATATGGCCAGCAAGCAATTATGGGTATGTGGGTTCATGGTATTCAACGCAATGTTGAACCTGACGAATGGGGTACCTGGTTTTTTAAGGCATACCCTGCCGAACTTATTAAAAGTGAAATTGGCAGGTTGTATCGTTGTAAGAGTTCCACGGTTGCAGGTTACGGCTGGAATGGTAAAGGTTCATCTTATAATGAAGAAGGACGATCCCCCGGTGATCTAATTGTAAAATTCAAAAATGGCGGATGTTACAGATATAGGGATGTCGACTTCGATACATGGTGGGGGCTTGTCGATGCTGAATCTAAAGGAAAGTATATTGCCAAAAGTGTCAAGAATAAATTTATAACGGAGAAGATTGAACTTCCGAAACCAGAGGGAAGATATCCCGATGACCCAGTTTCCAATGACGGGGCCTATCCGTTCCCAACATACAACAAACCATAGGAGAGAATATGTCGACACCTAAGAAACCACCCGAAACTATTCAGGAAGATTTTGACGAATTTTTAGAATGGACAGCAGAGGAAGAGGAAGCCTTCTTAAGTATTCTAAATGAACAAGAGGATGACGATAAACCGAAAGAAGAGTAATGGAAATTTTATTAATTTTCTTTGGGCTGGTTATGATGCCCCTTTTGGTTGCCTTGCCTTTTTACTTATATCAACGGTATACTGATAAGAGAGAACTCGAAGCACAAAATATCGTCGATAGACTGAGAGGTCTAGAAGGTCCACGGGTAGATTGGTTTACAGGTTTTTGATTGACCTAAAAGACGCCTTTAATATATACTAAAGGCTAAATACAACGTAGAGACAGACTTCTACAATCTAACTTATTTGGGAGCCAAATATGACAAAACGATACAAGCGTGTCGTCCTAATTGGACGATTTCAACCGACCCACAAGGGTCACCTTGCAAACTTCCTACAAGCACTCGATATTGCTGAAAAGGTAATTATCCTTGTTGGTAGTTCATTCCAACCACGCACTCCGAAGAATCCGTTTACGTTTGATGAACGTAAAGAAATAATCTGGAATTCCATCATGATGGAGCGTCATCATGCTAACATTTCAGTGCATGCTATTCAGGACTATAAGTACAGCAATAATACCTGGATCAGTGAAGTCCAACGGATTGTTAGACAAGATAGCCCAGATGTGCTCGATAGCGATATCGCAATTATGGGATATGATAAAGATGACTCGAGTTGGTATAATCATGCCTTTCCCGAATGGCACTTTGTTCCACTGAGGGGGTTTGTCGAATTCGGTGCCAATCCAATTGACGCAACCAAGATTCGCGAACTCTACTTCGAAGGTCATTTAGATTATCTGCACGGTGCAGTCCCTCAGCGTGTGTTCGAGTTTCTGAACACATGGAGGAATACAGATCAGTACAAGGAAATGGTTGCTGAACATGTTTTCTACAAGGATTACCACAAGGCCTGGCAAGCTGCACCCTTCGTACCTATCTTCCAAACTACTGATGCAGTAGTTGTGCAAGGCGGACATATTCTCCTTATTCAGCGTGGTTACAGCCCGGGTAAGGGTCTTTGGGCACTGCCCGGTGGGTTTATCAATCCGAAAGAACGCCTTGAAGATTGTGTGATTCGCGAACTTGTTGAAGAAACAAAGATTAAGGTTCCGGAAATTGTACTTCGAAAAGGCATTACCTATAATGAAGTATTTGATCACCCGGATCGTGATTTGCGTGGCCGCACCATTACAAACGCTTACTTGATTGAACTAGACGGCGGCGACGGAACATTGCCGCGTGTCAAGGGCTCCGACGATGCAAAGAAGGCAAAATGGTTTAAGCTCTCTGAAGTCAAAGAAATGGGAGGAGTGATGTATGGTGATCATGCACACATTATTCAGACCATGGTTGCAAGAGCGAAGAAATAATGGTCTATGTTAAGATTGAACGCCTAAATGGCCGGCGAGATCATGCAAATCTAGGAGAATGGCTTAACCAAAGTGGTCTCGGCGAAGTTGATTATTGTGAAGGTGGGTGGAATGACAGGCAACTAGGAACTCTCTTACCGCACTTAAAGTTTGAGAATGAAGAAGATGCTGTTGCATTTGTATTGGCGCATGGCGGAGAAATTAGTAGAACACTCCCGATAAGAGCATCGGATGTTGATACTGGATGGCGTGAATAAGGGCTAACTTAAGGAGATTAATATGCCTTGTAGAGACTACGAAGATGATTATAGGCCGGACCCTAGCGTACCGGCACTAAAGGAAAGGCTTGATAAGCTGTCAAGGATTGCCTGTAAGGCGCTTGAGCATATCGAACAGACAGGCGATGGACTTGAGATTCTTATTCTTAAGGATCCAGAGATTGCCGAATGGTGGTCAGCACACAAAGAGGCTGACAGGAAAGCAGCCGCCGAAGAGGCTGCGCGGAGAAGAAAGATAGCTGAGAAGGCTGCACTAACTCGTAAGAAAAACGAGATTAAGGCAAGGCTAACACCGGAAGAATTAAAGATACTCGGAGTAAAATGATTATTTTAGAGTTCTCAATGGGAGTTTGGCTTCAGGGAAGAGTTCCATCTCAACTATGCGTAATACGTAGCCCGATGGAACAAAATCCAAAGCATAGACGCTATGTAGAACTAGCAGATAGAGTATATTCATTACATGGAACTCATGCCAGGGTAATGAAGGATAGAAATGGAGTCCCTACAGACTTCGATATATCCGGGGAAGATGCAGTCGCCCTTGTATTAAAGGCTGTGGTATTATAGTAACAAAGTCCTGACACGGAGTCGGGCAATTTAACGATAAGGAGTTTATCATTATGAAATTTGCAAAGAACATCGTCCTAAATTCGGACTCATACAAGTATAGTCAATGGGTGCAATATCCCGAAGGTACCGAATACGTTTACTCGTATATCGAATCACGAGGTGGAGCATACGACCAATTGGTATTCTTTGGTCTACAGGCTTTCCTGCGCGAATATATGACTACACCAGTTACAGCAGCAATGGTGAATCAAGCTAGGGAAATTATGCAAGCCCACGGCGAACCCTTCAACTACGAAGGGTGGATGTACATTGTTAATACCCACGGCGGCCATCTGCCTGTGGAGATAAAGGGGGTTAACGAGGGCACAGTAATGCATAAGAAGCATGTTCTTGTGTCGATTGTTAACACCGATCCGAAATGCTACTGGCTGACTAGTTTCTTGGAAACTGCACTTCTTCGGGCTATCTGGTATCCCACCACTGTTGCATCTAATAGCTACGTCAGTAAGACAATTATTGCCCACTTTCTTGAAAGAAACGGTGACCCTGGACTAATCGACTTCAAGTTGCATGACTTTGGTGCTCGCGGTGTTTCTAGCCTTGAGAGTGCTGCACTTGGTGGAATGGCCCACCTGGTAAACTTTATGGGCACTGACACAGTGTCGGGCGTGCTGGCCGCAATGGAATATTACGATGCACCAGTTAGCGGATTTAGTATTCCGGCCATGGAGCACAGCACTGTCACCAGTTGGGGTCGTGAGAATGAAGTGGCATCCTATCGCAACATGCTCAAGAACTATGCCAAGGAAGGTAAGATCCTTGCATGTGTAAGTGATAGCTATGATATCTATGAGGCTTGCAAGAAGTGGGGAACAGAACTGAAGCAAGAAGTCATCGACAGTAAGGCAGTGGTGGTTATTCGTCCTGACTCGGGTGACCCTGTTCAGGTAGTTAATGATTGCCTTAAGATACTTGATCAATACTTTGGTCACACGTTAAATGCCAAGGGCTACAGGGTGTTGAACAATGTTCGAGTTATCCAAGGTGATGGCATCGATCATTCCATGATCCGTGCCATCCTTACCGTAATGGATATGAATGGTTATAGTGCCGATAACGTGGCTTTCGGCCAGGGTGGTGCATTACTTCAGATAGTTAATCGCGACACTTTGGAGTTTGCGATGAAGTGCAGTGCCGCTATGATTAACGGCAAGTGGGTCGAGGTATATAAGGATCCGGTTACTTCATCAATGAAGAAGAGTAAGAAGGGTCGTCTTATGCTTGTTACCGATGAGTCTGGTAAGTTCGTTACTAAGGTTCTGGACTACGGTAGGAGTATTGTTGATCATCTGGAGCGTCGTTATATGGATGGAAAATTGTATAACGAAACTACTTTCGATCAGGTTCGTGCTAGAGCCAAGGAGGCCGTTCGCTAAATATCAGCATACTTAATGGAGCGATTATGGCGAAGGTGGTAATATTTGGTGCAGGAAAAATCGGTAGTGCGGTACTTCAGATTATTTCAAATTTAAGAAATACCGGCAAGGTCGACAACCTATACACAGATATTGACACATTTATAATCGACTCCCAAGAGGCCTGGGCACACAGGCTTGATATGAATATTATTTCCGTTAAGGAAATTACAGAGTTGTTGAAAGAACAAGGGGCAACGCATGTCATAAATGCAATGCCCTTTTTCTTTAACATTAAAGTGGCATCTGCAGCCGCTAGTGCGGGATGTGCCTACATTGACTTTACAGAAGACGATGTTATGGCCGATCGTGTACAGGAAATTTATAAGGGATTGAATTTAGATTGCGCTGTAAAGTGTGGTCTAGCACCGGGCTTTATCAACTATATCGGTTATGATTTAGTTGCAAAAATGGATTCACCAGACTCACTAATGATTAGCGTTGGTGCTTTGCCCAGATCAGTTTCCTACGATTATGCTCACCCCGAACTTTCCTACAATTTAACCTGGAGTGTGGACGGGCTCGTTAACGAATATATTCGTCCGTGCAGGGTTAGAAAATATGGGGAAGTGTTAGAAGTACAGCCATTAGATGGTTTGGTTAAGGTTGTTCTTGACGGTATCGAGTACGAAGCAGCTTACACTTCTGGCGGGGTAGGTAGTCTCGTCCGTGACCTTACCAAAGTACCTAACGTTTGTTATATGACACTGAGATATCCGGGGCACTATAAGTATATTCGATCAGTGATTCACGAGACTCATGGAAACTTTGAAGCTACAAAGAAAATATTTGTAAATAAATTCCCTACAACAGATGATGATGTTATTGTTGTCTATGCAAACGCTCTAGGAAAAGACAACAACGGTACTCCTATTCGCCGTAGTTATTATAACAAGTTCTATGGAGTTGACGAGTTGACTGGAATTCAATCAACTACGGCAGGATCGGGAGTAGCTATTCTTGAATTAATGATTACTGGAAAAGTATCCGGTATGATTAATCACTCGGACATAAATTTAAAGGACTTTGTTTCCACAGAGTCCTTTAAACGGTATTACAGCACGAGTAAATAATTACTCTTCGAACGGTAGTTTACCTCTTAACTTTTTCCACCACGACTGTTTTTCGGGTGCTTTAGCCACAGGTTGCGATTGTTGTGGGCTAGGCATAGGATCTACAGCCTTTGCTGGTTTATTTGCAGTTAATCCTGCAAAAATCTGGAATTGACGCGGCGGCATGCCGTGTTTATGAACATAATAGTCAAACGCCCACTTTACTCCGTGTTCTTTAATCGAGTCCTGTACCATGTCGCTGAGGCGAACTTCACCTTTTCCCTGAGTGCTCGACTTTGGTGCCTTGGTGTACTTCTCTGAATCACCCTGCCAAGGGCCGCGATATTCCTCATCCACTTCTCTGTTATGTGCAACAGTCAGGCCGGGCTTGTTTAGTTTAACCATATCACCCTTGGCTTGAACAACACTCTGGAATATTAGTGGAAACCCGATCATTTCTCCCATATCTTCCTTAGGGCCCAAGACATATCTTCCGTTTGGACGGAGACCGGCTTCGTTCGCTTCACCGGGGGACATTGTAATGCATGGTAGCTTAGTGGTTGTGGCCGTTATCTTGTCTTTCTGATTTCTAGGATGAGATCTCTTTAAACTCTTCATAGGCTCTGTAGAAATCATCAACTTAGGGCCATCGTTATCTGCAAGTATGTTGGCATAGAACTCGTGTCCGAATTCTTTGGCAAAATTTACATTAAAGTCAATTGTTACATTACTACTTGACTCTTTAGATGTGCCGCCGCCTTGTTTGATCCACTCTTCAGCTTGAGACATAGCAGACTTGTCATCCATTGCCTCGCCTTTTTGCATAATTGTATCTTCTTGGCCTTTCTTTCCAGGCTTCATTACTTGCCAGACTACTCTCTCACCGGGCTGTGAAGCAGGACGATAGCGTATAATCCAGCCGTGATATTCGATGTTGACTGGTGGTTTCCGTGCAGCCGCCTTTTTCTCATCATGTTGCTTAGTTAGGATATTTGTAATAGCATCCTCGTTTGTACCCTTACCTGCATCGGGGTCGTCTTTTCTAGCACCAGTTCTTGTGTTAATTTTCTGGTTGGCTACAGCAACACCCTGGACTGATTTAGCAAGTTTTCTTAATGGACGTTGCTTGAAGCTATCATTTGATTTTGCTGCATCCTTGTATGCTTGCATCTTCCCGACACTTAACTCATTTAATTGAGATTCTTCCCAGCGTGCCTTAACTTCGTCGAGTACCTTTTCGTAGCTTACATCAACGGCCGGCGCCGAACGATTAATACCGCCCATTGTACCTTCTTCTGTCTTTTTCTTGGCATCATTGTCAAATTGTTTCTTTGTTGCCTTGACAATTCCACTGAAACGCTTATTTCCACGCCCGTAATCGCCGGACTTATCCGCGGCTCTGGCGTCTTTTGCAGCAGCAGTCTTATATTTTGTTAAGAGTTCGGTAGAAACCTCGTCAATTTCTTCATCTTCGAACATTTCATCATCTTGATCGGCGAGTTTTTCCACCACAGTAACGTTTTCAATGGTATTTCTCATGTTTCTACCATCAGCTGTAGTAAAATAGACATAACCATCTTCGACTTTGGTAACTTTGCCCTCGAGTTTTGGTGTTCTGATAGCATCACCGGGGACAGGCAGGTCCGAACCTTCCTCCATCGGCTTAGAAGTTTTCATCCATTCATCGTGATTAAATGGTTGGGTAGGATACTTCGGGTCAGCAGGGGCCTTATTTAGGGGCGCAGCATGCTTTCTCCAAGGGCGATTATCGTCTTCCCTTCTCCCCGAGTCAAATTGATCAATCTTCATGGTCAGAATCCTTTTCGTTTAGACTATTTATCCATTATTTGATCTATTACTTCACTTTGTATATAATGACTAAACAGTATGGCTAAATACTGATCCAGCGGTAAATCCAGCAGGATAATATCAGGAGAAAAGCATGATATCAGCAAAGCTTCTCCTTGCATATCTTTTACAGACAGTAGGAATTGTCGGTACAGATGTTGACACGTCAAAAGTAGATTTGGATCAGGCATATTGCCTGGCCCAGAACATATACTACGAGTCAAGGAACGAGGATATAAAAGGACAATTTGCGGTAGCCTCGGTTACCCTAAACAGAGTTAACGACCCGCGCTATCCATCAACGGTCTGTGAGGTTGTAAAACAGATTACAATTTCGAAGGTGACAAAAAAGCCAGTTTGTCAGTTTTCGTGGTACTGTGAAAAAGATAAGAGAGGAAGAGATCTGCCTGTTAAGAATAAGGACGGATCTATAAACCAAATAGTAATAGACCAATTTCAGGTGGCCAGCATGGTAGCAATTACTGCACTGAGTTCTAAGGTAGAGGATAATACAAAAGGTGCCACACATTTTCATAATCCGTTCACAAGTTTCCCACCCTGGAGACATGAGTTAAAGAAGACAATGAGAGTTGGAAATCACGATTTCTATAGATGGGATTAGAATGTCATATAACGATCCGGCACCTGACAACTGGAGATCAGACCCCGGGCTTTCTTCTGTTTCTTTATACAAGAAAAGGTTTGCCCTAATACCTGTAAAATGTTCGTCCGGCGAGTCTGTATTATTCAAGTCATATTATAAGAAATTTCTAATATGGACTCACGGTGATACAGCTAATCTAGTAGAGGAAAACTACCTTCATACCGACTTCATTGAGAACATCACTGAGTCAGAGTATATAGTCAGAAAGTTAGCCGAAACTCTGTGACCTGCCCATAACTACAGCGTAAAATCGTTTCGTAGTCAAGGGGCATAGATGCAAAATTTCATAGATTTAATTCAAGATATACTTACCAATGGTGTAGATAAGTCGGACAGAACCGGGATAGGTTCTAAGGCAGTGTTCGGTAGACAACTTCGCTGGGATCTTTCCGACGGTTTCCCAATTATCACGACCCGCAAAGTTCCTCTACGTATAGCGTTTGAGGAGACCATGTTCTTTTTACGTGGGGAAACCAATACCAAACTCCTTGAGGAGAAGAAAATCAATATCTGGAAGAAGAATACTTCCAGAGAGTTTCTTGATGGCCGGGGCCTGCATCATTTGCCCGAAGGTGATATGGGTAAGGGCTACGGCTATCAATGGCGACATTGGGAGACCATGGATGCAAAGATGACCTGGAGTTGGTCCGACGAAGAAAATATCGAACGTGTAAAACGCGGCCCTGAAGTTGACCAAATTAGAGAACTCTTGGAGGGTATTAAGAAAGATCCTTTTGGACGTCGCCATGTTGTGACAGGGTGGAATCCCGGACAATTACATGAGATAGCTTTGCCGCCGTGCCATATGCTACATATGTATTCTGTGACACCCGATAATAAACTACACACGTCTTTTGTGATGCGCAGCAACGATGTCCCGTTTGGACTGCCGTTTAACATTATGGGATATGCACTTCTTAACCATATTTTTGCAAAACACCTGGGCCTGACTCCGGGTGAGCTTGTCTATATGGGGTGGGATGTTCATATCTACCAAAATCAGATGGATATGGTTCGAGAACAGCTCACTCGTACCCCGAGAAAGTTACCCACTTTTAATATTAAAAAGGATCTATCCACTTTTGAAGATATCATGAACTTGCAGTGGGAAGATGTCGAGCTTATCGGATACGATCCATATCCGGACATTGCTGATAAGCCGGAGATGGCAACATGAATCAGATTACAGACGAGCAATTTCAGAAGATTACTCTGATTGATAGACTATTTGGGTCAATAAGTGTTGAGAAACTAAGAGATTTTGTCGAATCTGAGCAGATTGTTTCAAGACTAACAGGTGTTGAGGATAATCCTCAACTTTTGCTTACACTGATACATGAACGTGACCTTCTGGCAGCCGACAATGCACAGCATAAACAAGATATTCTTTCGTTAAGGAGCGACGTTAATAGTCTCATCAAGGCACTGTCGCAACTTTATAATCCATATAGCAGTGAGCTAAATGACCTAAAAAATAAGCACGGCATTTACTAACGGATAAATAGTTTTGTCACACAAAGGTGACAAATTTCAAAACTAATATCCGCTTAAGGAAGGATGCCAAAATGTCATACAACAAAACAAAATGCGACCCGCATCTGGGTAAACAAATTCATGAACATCTAGTA
>Ga0105097_10000271_pt1 | contig 22991 bp, 55 predicted proteins | sample PPLLak12cMay2015_FD_87035 | JGI IMG/M metagenome (GOLD analysis project Ga0105097, IMG submission 87035) | Freshwater sediment microbial communities from Prairie Pothole Lake near Jamestown, North Dakota, USA - PPLs Lake P7 Core (1) Depth... | ecosystem: Environmental > Aquatic > Freshwater >...
CGAGCGCGGCCTCTCCGTGGCTCCACCGGAACACGGACAGCCGCCCGCACCCACGGTCGCACTTGGGTGCGTCCAGGCCCTCCGCCGCGTACTCGATCTTCATGGCGTCAGGCTATCCGCGCAGGGGCGGGGGGAGGTAGTCACCCTTCGACCCAAGTGAAGATGTGCCCGCACCCCGGCTCCGGGCAGGTGCCGATCTTCGTCTCTTCGGTGAACGTCTCGACCTCATCGAGCGCGACCTCGCGGGTGCCGACGACAGCCACCCGCGTCAGCGTCTCGATGCTGAACGGCATGCCGCACGCCGGGCACTCCGGGTCCTCCGGCTGGGTGCTGAGCCAGGTGTCGAACTTGCTCATCGTGCTGTCCCTTCGTCGTTGTGTGTCTGTAGTATAGCACAGACCTAACGCGCTTGTCTAGTCAATGTCAGACGGCGCGGAGTAGAGCACGATGAGCGGCTCGAAACTCAGCCGCTTGAGGTGCTCCCAGGTGATCGGGGTCCCACCGCCCGCTGAGTGCCAGAGGTGATCGGAGTAGAAACGCTGATACGCCGTCCCGGTGGGGCCGTAGGCGAGCACCACAGACGCGGGGCGCGGCTCGGGAAGGTCGCTCATTCCGGGGCCTCGCAGTCGTGTCCGTAGGCGTAGTCGTTGGGGTCGCTGAACGTGGTGCCGCACTCCGGGCACGTCCAGGTGAGTGAGAGTCGCATCGTGTGTCCCGTCGTCGTTGCTGATAGGTAAAGCGTACCACAGACTGTGGTGGGGCTGCGAGGTGCTCCCAAGCGCGCGCACCAGCTGCGCAAACGTCACTAAGGGGTGCGGCCCCGAAGGGCCTTGCTCACCTGCTCACCTCCTTGGCGTAGTCCCGGTCTGTGAGGATCCGGCAGCGCTCGCAGTAGTCGTAGCCCGTGTAGACCGGCCCGTCGCAGTTCGCGCACATGTCACGCCTCCGTCGGGTAGTGGCCGGGACCGGCGCAGAGCGCGGCCGACAGGCCGTGCTCGCAGGTCGAGCCGTCGTCCTCGATGTAGTGGCCCGCGCAACGGAAGCCGTCCACCGTGGGAAGACCGCAACGTCCATCCGAGCGGCCGTCCTCGTGATCGATCCAAATGATCTCCGAGCACACCAGGCGAACGGCCCGACCGCCTCCGGTCGCGTAAACCCAGGTCGAGCCGTTCGACAGGGTGCGGATCACCAGACCCGCCTCGCGGGCGCGTGCGGCGTGATCCGAGAGGACCCCTGCCTTCCAGGCCTGACCGTAAGCGCCGGTAAAAGAATCGAGAAGCGCCGCGCCGGTAAGAGCCTCGGTTCCCATGTTCCTGTCCTTCCGTCGTTTCCTGCTGACAAGGAAAAGACTACCACAGACGTGCTGACGTTTCGCCCCACTCCCCGAGGAACTGCGCAAACGTCACTAGCGCGCTGCGCCGAAGCGCATGAGTCACGACCACACCACCTTCCGGCCGAGCCGCTCCGCCTCGACGCAGAGGTCGGCGAGCCGCGCGAGGTAGTCGTCAGCGTCGAACCCGCAGTCAATGAAGGTCGCGCGGCCGGGGATCTTCGTCTCGTGCGCAGCCACGGGCTCACGGCCGAAAGCCATGGCAGGCAGGACGTGGCCGAGCAGCACGCTCGGGTCCGCCGATCCGCACAACTCGTCGCCGAAGTCGAAGCCGAGCACCACGCCGAGGTGGCGCGCGTTCGCGTTGGCGACGTTGACCTCGCCACCCTCGACGTCGAGCACGGCGTTGATGTAGCAGCCGTAGCACTCGCACTCCGAGCACTCCGCCTTGTGCGCGACGAGCGCGGCCTTCGCAGCCTCGTAGCCATCGACCCGGAAGGCCTCGATGCTCTCGCCGCTGGCGTAGCACGCGGCAGTGAAGACGCCAGTGGACAGGGCCTCGATGCTGAAGGTGACCGACATTGTGAGCCTCCGAGGTGAGTGACTTGCTGACAAGAGGAACTCTACCACAGAGATGCGACACTTGGTAGCACCCGAGCGATCAGCTCGATCTCTAGGTGACCAGCTGCGCAAACGTCACTAGCCCGGATGTGGAAACGCAAGCGCGGCCCCTGGGTTCGGGAAGTCTGAAGGCCCAGGGACCGCGCTCGGGATCAGTCTAGGTAGTCCTTGCGGTTGTAGTGGAGCGCCGCGCGCACGGTGCCCTGGTGCTTGCCAGTGGTGGGCGAGTAGGACTCAGCCGGGACGATCCATCCCGCCTCCGAGTCGAGCCACGCGATCGGGGTCGCGTAGGACAAGATCACGTAGGTGATCAGGTGGTTGCGCGCCTGGAACGTGAGCCGCCAGTCATGGGGGAGCCGACCAGGGTGGGAGATGCTGCCGGGCGTCCCGGTCATGCTGCCCATGGTGAACGGCTCAGGGTCGCCCGCGAGCACGTCAGCGAGCGCAAGGTAGCCCGTGGTGCCCTTGCCGCGGAAGCGGAGAACCTTGGTCATTTCGTGTCCCTTCGTCGGTTGCTGACATGAGAAGCATACCACGGACTAGCGACACTTGGCAACGCAGCGCACGCCGGTGCCGGGCTGGAGTGCGCAAACGTCACTAGGGCCGATGACGAAATCCCCGGACCCTCCGACTGGGAGGATTCGGGGACTCAGTCTGCGATGTGTGACTAGGCGAGAACCTTGGTCACGCGGCCGTCCGTGATCTGGACCTTGCCGTACCAAGTGTGCGGCTTGGGGTAGTGCGGCCCTTCGATCACGGCCGTGCCGTTCTCGGGCACGGTGCCCAGACCGGGGGCGAAAACGGTGACCGTCTCGCCAGCGGCAACGGCGCGCTTCAGCGCTGCCTTGCTGCTGAAGTTGGGATCGACGTACATGGTGTGTCCCTTCGACTTGGTGACTTGCTGACATGAGAAGCATACCATAGAACGCAGACAATGTGCGTTGTACGTACACCAGCACCGGGCACGCCTGCGCAAACGTCACTAGGGGCCGCGGCGCGACAGACAGACAGACAGACAGACAGCGGCCCCGACTCCCTGGGCAGGGGGAGCCGGGGCCGCTCACGCGGGCGGGGCGTGTCAGCGAACCACCGCCAAGTTTTTGATCTTGACCGTGATCGTGCCGCCCGTGGGGCGCTTGGCCTCACGCTGCGAAGGGGTCAAGTAGGACAGGAAGGTGTCCCTATCCACGGGCGCGCCGTCCACCGCGTACATCGTGGTGATCGTGCCGTCCACGACGTAGAGCCGGGCGTACTCGGTGCCCTTGTGCGTGATGATGTACGGGTACGCGGCCCACTCGCCCCACGGGAGGGCGCCCGTCTCGCGCTCGACGTTCTCCGACAGGTTGGCGTACTCCACTCCCGTCATCACGGCGCACTGCGTGCGCTTGGTGAGCGTGCGGCCCTTGTGCGCCGCAGCGGGCTTGACGTCGCTGATCCACTCGACGCGCTGCGCCGACACGCCGGGTGCGTGAACGGCCGCAAGGTAGGCCGTGGCAGCCGCGCTAAGGCCTGCCGTGGTCATGGGGGTCGTGGTCATGGTGTGCCTTCCGTCGCTCCGACTTGCTGACAACGCAAGCGTACCACACTCTCCCAACAGCCTGGGACCAAGATCGTTTTAGCTCATGGGAGTCTGCGCAAACGTCACTAGCGCGCTCGCAGGTAGTCCAGGGCGGAGCTGAGTCGAGCTGCGTCGTCGCTGAACTGACCTAGACCGATATTACAGGGGCCGCACAGTAGGCCTCGGAACTCGCCTGTCTTATGATTGTGGTCAATCGCAAGGCGTGTGTTTCGTCCCCCGGCTTCGTCAGGTGTGCGCCCGCAGATATCGCACGTCCCCGCGTGCTCCGCGAAGTGTGCTTCGATCACGTCCGGGTCCAGATCGACACTTCGTGCTGCGCGACGCAACTGCGTACGCGCTAGTTTATCCGGGTTAGCCGCATTCCATCGTGCCTTGGCTGCGGCGTGCTTACCGGGGTGCGCTGCGCGCCAGTGGCGCGCGTACTGCGCTTCGCATGCTCGGCAGCGGCTGCGCCGCTTGCGCCCGCCACGCCCGTCCGGACGCCACGCGTATTCCTCGACAGGGAATGTGTCGCCGCAGCCCTTACACGCCTTGACGGTAATCCGATCTGACTGCGACAGATAGCACGCGCGGCATAGTGCGCCACGCGCCGGGCCTTCGCATACTTGGCAGGTTGGCATAGGCCCACTATGTCATGCGAAACGGCCCCGACTTGCGCCGGGGCCGTCGCGCTTGGCGCTAGATCTTCGTGGCGCAGACCGGACCCATGTACCGGGCGATGCTGTCCTCTGCCGTGAGCGTGCGCCCGCACCGGACGCAGGTGCCGTAGAGCGCACCGAACTCGCGCGCTTGCTCGACCGTCATCCGGTGCTCCGCCGTGAGCGTGCGCATCGCGCCAGGCGCGTACTCGAACTCCGCCTTGCCGCCGAACTCGGCCGGAGGCACGAGCCGCTTGGCGTACTGCCGTCCGGAGCCGTGAACGGCGTGCTGAACCTTCAGAATGTCGCCGTTCGGCAGCCGGTACATGCCGTCTTCCAACTCGGCCACGGCCGGGCGGATCGGGTGCGCCGCGTTGCGGGCCTCGATCTTGAGCCGGTCGATCGTCGCGCTGGCCTTGCGGCTGTCGTCGAAGATGCCCGACTCGCCCAGATTGTGGACGTACTCGGCCGCGTTGTCCGGGCCGACGACGCGCTCGGCCAGGTCCGTGATGAACCGGACCTGCGCGTCGCTCGCGGGGTAGGTCATGAGATGCCCTTTCATCGCTCTGACTTGCTGACGTAGATAGCGTACCACACGTGCGCGACAGCGAGAACCATGATCGTTTTTGAGCTGGTCAGCGCGGGACCAGCTGCGCAAACGTCACTAGGGTTGCTGCCGAAAAATCCGGGCAAGATCAAAAAGAGAGCGGGCGCGACGTGTGCCGCGCCCGCTCGTGCTCACCTCCTTACCCGTAGATGACTTTTCCGAGCACGCCGAGTTGGAGAACGATGTCGGCCACGTCGGCGTCGAAGTCCACCTCGTCGTCGTTGCTGAAGGTCAGGTCCGTCAGGGCCTTGCGGATGTACGGCGTGTACGCGGCCCGGTGCTCGTAGGCGAGCCGCAGCCCGCGCAGGATGGTCGTGCGGTTCACCTCGTGGGTCGTGCCCTCGTCGTCGGTGATGACGGCCCGGAAGCCGCGCAGGTCGGGCGTGGTCCCGCCGTCGGTGCTCCACCGGTAGGAATCCAGGGTGCCCCAGTAGAGGCTGGCCTCGATCGCCGTGGTGAACAGGTCGTTGATGATCTGGTCGTGCTCGGCGCTCACTTGCTTGTCCCTTCGTTGCGGGACCATGCGGCCCCGAGGATGGCGAAGAACGACAGGTTGAGGATCAGGTTGGCGATCAGGTAGGTCATCATCGTCTGTCCCTTCGTTGTCGTTGCCGTAAGCATAGCACACGCATGCGCGATGTGGTGCGTGCTCGACGACTGAGCGATGTGGTCGTCGAGGGACTGCGCAAACGTCACTAGTGGAACGCGGAAACGGGGCGAGAGGTGAGGTCCTCTCGCCCCGCTCCGTCCGGTGCTACTTGGCGCAGTCACACCAGCGGTGCTTATGCGAACAGGCAAGGCTCGGCAGGTGGCGCGGGCTGCCATCGACGTTCACGATCGTGACCTGCGTGGCGTGCGCGTCCATAAACAGCCCGGCCTCGCAGTCCTCTTCCAGGAAAACGACGTCGCCGCCGTCGTATCCGAATCCGGTCCCGAAGTCGCGCGCGTCCGGGAAGTCCGCCAGCGGGACCCGGAGCCAGCCATGGCCCGAGTCGTGGACGTATTGGATCTTGGTCGCCATGGTCACCAGTCCTTCAGTGCGGCGCGCCTCTGCGCGCTACGGGTGCGGGTCCGGCGGGTCCGCCGGTCGCCGTGCTGCCCTGCCGCTCCGCTCTGGCGACGCCCAATGGCAGCCACCAGACGGGGGTCCAGGTTCTTGGCCTTCTTCGTTGTGTTCATGGGATAACCATAGCACAGACTTGCGACACCTTGCGCGCGAAGTCACCAGACCGTGGGAGCCCTGCGCAAACGTCACTTGCGTGCTCGAAGGGAAAAATCCGCGGCTGGGGATATGCGAAGGCCCGGCGGGAGGGGAGTCCGCCGGGCCTTCGGTCCACGATTAGAAATCGTGGTGGTAGCAAGATGCGCGATAGGCCGCCTCCCCGAGGTCGTCGAAGTAAACCGTGGTGCGCTCGCCCTTGACCTTGGCGACGCCGGAGCGGGTGAACACGCGCTGGACCGTGTAGGTGTCATCCCATTCGAGCCGGATCACGACCGAGTAGCCGCGGCCCACGGGGAGCACGAGCGCGTCGTCGTAGAGGGTGGCGCGCCCGCCGCTGATGGCGAGGAGGTCCCAGCGGGGGATCTGGCTCAGCGCCTCGCGGGCGCTGAACGGCGCGAACCGGGTTTCGAGGTTCGCGGTGAGGCTGGCCATGATCGGGTCCCTTCGTCGTTTCCTGCTGACAACGTAAGACTACCACAGATACGCGACAGTCTGCGCGCTAGTCGGCTAGCGGCAGGTGGTGAGCTGCGCAAACGTCACTAGATCGGAGGCAAAAGCAAGGGCCGCCTTTCGGCGGCCCGAGCTCAGTTGTCGTGATTCCAGAACTCGCGCAGCGCGTCCTCGGTGGACTCGAACCGGCCGATCCAGCACCCGCCCACGCACACGGCCTCGACGATGCCGTTAGCGAGCTCAGTGAGCTCGACGCGGTCGTGCCGGATGACCGACCGGGCCGGGGCGAAGTTGGCGAGCAGCGGGTTCATGGTGGGCCTCTCTGGTCGGTCGGTGGGTACTGCCTTGCTTGGCTACCCGAGCGAAACCGCTCGGGCCGGGGCCTCCGCCCCTCTGGTCTGCGGGCGCAACCCGCGCGCGTCTGGTCACCTTCGGTCCCTCCCTCTCTTCGTCGTTGGCACAACTCTATCACAGACGTACGACACTCGCAACTTGGAGCTGGTCGCTCGGAGACGAGCTGCGCAAACGTCACTAGGGAGGGTCCGGGCGCGCGGATGTGCTCGACCCTGGAGCTCACATCCCAGGGTCGAGCACTGGGGCAAATCCGCGGGCGGACAGTTCCGCGTCCACTGCGCGGAGCAGACCGAGCGACAGATTCCCTCCGCCGCGCGGCGGACACGCCTTCTCCTCTAGCGAGATGTCCAGCGTGCCAGCGTCCATGTGCGCGGCCACAAGGTCGAGGCCTTTGAGCAGATTCGCGCGCACGGTGAGCAGCGTCTCGGTCGCCTGGTTCGTGAACACGGGTTGTCCCTTCGTCGGTAGATCTAGCATAGCACACATCGTGCCAGAGTGTCAATCCTCCCACCCTGGCACGATGTGCGTGGGGATGCCCTCCCGGTCCCACAGTGCGATCACGGCGGGATTGTCGTCCACGGCCAGCACGGGGTTCCAGGTCTGGCGGATCCGCGCGAGGATATCGGCCTTCACGTCGAAGTCCTTGCGGTGGTCGTCATCGGCGCGCATAAAAAGCGCGTCGGACGGGACGCCGTTCAGCGCGAGCCACATGGCCGAGTGATTGCGCCAGCGGGCGCGCCTCGCCGTGACGATCAGCACGGCGAGTCCGGCCGCGTGCGCGTCGCGCGCGATCTTCACGACGTGCGTGTGCGCGGGGACGTTCACGCTCTCCCGGTGGAAGGCGTCGAAGTCCTTGCGCTTGCGCTCGGCCGTGGGGCGCACAAAGTGGCGGATGCCGGACACGTCGGCGAGGGTGCCGTCCATATCGAGGATGATCGCGCATTGCTTGCTCATGGGTAAACCATACCATATGTGTGGGACAGTGCGCGACGCGCGACGCGCGCACGTCTGCGCAAACGTCACTAGCGGAGGTGCCCCGCAGGGCCTGGCATCACCACCCGTTCTTTTCGTACTTGCGGCCGTTCTCGATCCCGGCGGAGTAGCCGCGCTCCCAGCCGTAGGACGCGTCCGCGCACGACATGCGAACCGCGGCCTTGATCACGGCGCTGAGGTCGTCGTCGCTCATACTCGCGGCGACCGCGACGCGCACGAACTCCTCGCGGGCGACGCGCACGCGCTCGGCGTGGTCCTCGACCGTGGGGACGGTATCGGTGCTGAACATGGCCCGGTCCTTTCGTCGTTCTGGCTGATAGGTAAACCATATCACGGATGCGCGACACGTCAGCACGCGCCGTCGGGTCTGCGCAAACGTCACTAAGGGCGCGTGGCTCACGCCTGGTCGAGCCCCAACTCCAACTGCTTGTTGAGTAGTTGATCCGGGTGCTGGTCGTGCCGCTTGGCCTTCCATGCCAGGAGCAGGAGACGGGCTAGGTCCGTCTCCCGCTCCAGCGGGGGCTGATTGGGAGGGTTCACGCGTAGTCGCCCCAGGAGAAATCCTGGGCGAATCGCACGGCGTCAAGCACGGTGTCGAATCCGTCGAACTCCCATTCGGTGAGCGAGTCCCCGCTCACGTCCACCAGTGCGACGCCGCCCCAGACGCTGATGCTCGCGGCGCTTCCGTCGGCCGTGAGGGTGGACAGGGAAAGTCCCGTCGGGGTTTCGATCACGTCGCACGGCTTCACGTCGGCCGAGTCGAGCGCTGCGATCACGTCGCGGGTGAGGGTGAGCATTGGGTGTCCTTCCGTCGGTTGCTGACAGCGTAAGCGTATCATAGATGCGTGACAGTGTGGAGCACGAGCGCGCAGCCGTTCGGGACTCTGCGCAAACGTCACTAGTGTCGTGTGGCGCGCGCAAACGGCGCGGCCCTTGTGGGACCGCGCCGTTGTCGGCGTTGCGCTAGCGCTTGAAGGCGAGCCCGTCCGTCCGGCTTCCGCCAAGGGTGGAGCCGCACCCGTCGCACTCCGACCAAGAGAAGTGCGGGTCCACGACGTCGTAGGTGAGGGTCCACTCGTTGCTCCACCGCGCGAAGATCTTTTCGGCGTGGAAGTCGTCGGCCGCGTCGTCGTCCTGGCCAAGGGTTCCGTTGGCGACGAACATTAGGCAGTCGTCGCACAGGGCGATCTTGACGTCCATGTAGGTACTCACAGTGTGAATCCTCCGGCTAGTGGGACGGAACGGGTGGCGCGGCTGCGCTCACCCTCAAACGTGGGGAACAGGGCCGCGTAGGTGTTCACGGCCGCGTAGCGCGACGGGGCCAGGATGCGCTCGACCGAGAGGGTGAGGGTGGAGCCGTCGGCCCGGTAGACGGTCGCGGATACGGCCCACAGGGTGCCCGTTGGTGTGTTCATGCTCTAAGAGTAGCACGGGCTTGCGACACATTCATGCGCGCCGTGGGCACGGCACACAGACTCTGCGCAAACGTCACTAGCGCGTGGCGCGCAAAGCGGCCCGACTCCTGTGGGAGCCGGGCCGCGCGCGATCTTCAGTCGAAAACCGAGTCCGTGCCCTGACGCTCGCGCGCGTAGAGCATGCCGGACTCCAGCCGCGGGATCACGTAGCCGTCAAGTGTCCACCCGGCCACGTCCTCGCCGTGAATCAGGATCACGGCCCCGTTGGGCCTCTGCCAGAGATCGGCCGAGTAGTTCGACGGGAGGAACCGGCGCACGGTCTTGAGGATGTTCGATTGGGCGTAGACATTGTTAGGCGTCAGGGTCGCGTAGCGGGTTGCCATCGTGGGGCCTCTCGTTCGGTGGGATGCGGAGCGGTGCGCGATCCGGTGCGGCCTAGTGGCCGTACCAAATCGCATCAAGCGGCTCGAAGTGCTCCACGCAACGCTCGCGCGGGTTGCCGGTCCAACCGGTCCCGTCGCAGCACGTCAGAGCGGTGACGGTGGGGGCGGTGGTCGCGGCCATGATGACTCCAAAGGCTAGATCTAACTTGCTGACAGGCACAGCCTACCATACGCAAGCGACAACGTGTCGCGCGGATGCGCGCGATCAGCCGGGCTGCGCAAACGTCACTAGCGTGTCTGCTGCGCTCGGCCGGAACGCACTTGCGCCCCGACCCTTTCGGGCCGGGGCGCGTGCGCTGCGGGTCAGAGGGAAGGGTGGACCTTGGTGCCAGGCAGCGGGACCCATCCGACCCCGCCGACGTAATCCGCGCCATCCATCGGGACACAGAGCCCGTCGGGGGTCACGGCCTCATCCTCGTGGCAGACCGGGATGGGCGTCGGCACCTTGACGGTTTTCGTCACGGTGGTCGGCTTGACGGCCAGGGCCGCGGTGAGCCGGGCGATCTCCGCGGCCTGCGCGGCTTGCGCGGCCTGCGCGTCGGCTGCGGCCTGCGCGGCTTGCGCGACGTACTCGGCTTCCGCGTCAGCGAATCCCTGCGCGTATCCCTCTTGCGTGCCCGCCTCGTGGGCAAGGTCCGCATCGGCCTGCGCCTGGACGGTGGGCACGGTGTCGGCGTCTGCGGCGTGCGGCAGGATGGCCGACAGGGTGAGGGCCGCGAGGATGATTCCCGCGGTGAGGGCGAAGGCGAGGGCTGCGGGGCGCGCGATGCGCTGGAAGGTTGTCATGGGAGAACCATAGCACGAATGTGCGACACGTTGCGCGAGACGTGCGCGAGCGGGGGGAGCCCTGCGCAAACGTCACTAGCGCGCATCGGCGCGCGGGCGCGCATGCCAACGGCCCGCACCCTGTCGGATGCGGGCCGTGGGCCGGGCGACTAGTTAGGCGCGTCGCACGCGGGGCATTCCCAGCGCACCGTGGGGTCCACCGTCGGCAGGGCGTGGACGGCGTGCCCGCGGCCGACCACGGCGACCGCATCGTAGTTCGACGCGGGCCGGACGGTCACGGCCAGGTTGGGGACCGTCAGGTGCGAGGGGTAGAGCCCTACAGTCGCGGCGCACTTGTGGCAGGTGGCCGAGCGGGTGAGGGTGGGACCGTAGGTGACGGCCATGGGGGGCTCCTTGCTAGGTCGGGACTTGCTGACAGGAGAAACACTAACACAAGCATGAGCCACTGTCAAGCCGTGCCGTGCCGTGCCGTGCCGTGCCGTGCCCACCTAATGCCGATGCCGATGCCGACATAGGCCAGCATGCCGATGCCGATGCCGATAGGTAGGCGTTGCCGATGCCGATGCCGACGGGCAGCGATGCCGATGCCGATGGGGCATATACAGGGATGCCGATGCCGATCGGCCTAGGGCCAGGGCCAGAGCCAGAGCCAGGGCGCAACGCAATGCGCCCCGGCCCGTAGGCCGGGACGCATCGGGGTAGGTCAGGGGCAGGGCGAGTAGCGCGACGCGGCGGGCACGTTCGCGTAATCGTAGGTGCCCGCGGGGTGGGTAGTCCCATCGATCTCCAGCGCTGACCCATCCTCGTAGATCACGATGTCCATGGGCAGGGGCTCGGGGGCCGCGGCGGGCTCGGGCAGGGGCTCGGGCTCGGGCTCGGGCAGGGGGGCAGGGGCAGGGGCAGGGGCAGCGTCGGCGGCCGGGCCGCAGACCTTGTTCCCCATCGTCTCGCAGTCCCACGCGAACGAGTCCTCGGGGTAGGTGGTCCCATCCTCTGCGCGAGCACTTCCATCCTCGAAGATCACTAGACCAGAGGGCAGAGGGGCAGGGGCAGGGGTGAAGTCGCACCCTGACAGGGCGAATGTCAGGGCGAGGGCGAGGGGGGCGAGGATCTTGAGCATGACCTGTCCTTACGTCGTTGGACTTGCTGACAGGTGAACACTAGCAGAAGGTCGGCACACTCTGTCAAGCCCTACAGACCCCCCACCCTGTTTCTCGAATGGATGGGGGAGGTGAGGAAATATGCCGCACTTCCGAGACCCCGCCCTCGCGCCTCCAACCCAACCTTGGTTTCCGCTACGTCCCCAACCTCTTCAGCTCGTCCAGGTCCGCCATCGCCGCGGCCATCCCCTGCACCTCCGCCACCCCGGCCTCCCCGTACACCCTGCACGCCGTCTTAATCTCCGACACCGTGTCCTCCTCGACACGCGCCCCCGGTTGCATCAGCACCGCCAGACGCGCGTTCCGCCCGCGCAGCGCCCAGCCGCCCCCGTTCCCCTCCGACACCCAGAGCGCCAGCCCCCACACCTCAGCCTTCATCCCCTTCATCCCGAGCAGCCGGAAGCACTCCCGCTCGAACCAGTCCCGCCGCCCGACCAGCACCAGCAGCGCACGCCGGTCCTCACCCACCGATCTCAGCCCGCACCTCAGCCAGCACCTCCGGCGGCACCCGCCTCCCCTTCCGACCCCCTGGCTCCACCGCTCCCCCGCGCGCCTCGACCGCGCGCTCGTACCACCACGGATCCGCCGTGCGGCAGTCCAGGCAGCAGAACGTCGTCGACCGCGCGTCCGATCCCAGCCCGCGCCCGCACCGCTCGCACGCCCGCACCCGACGCACCGGCCGCGTCTCGACCCCGACCCGCGACCCCATCATGTGCCCGGCCCCTCTCCCAAGACATGCAGCGTGAACGTCCCCACCACCACGTCCCACCCCTTTCGCAGATCGCCCGTCGTCGGCACGATCACCGTGTCCCGGTCGAGCGCCCGCAGCCGGACCTCGCCCTCTTTCACCTTCTTGATCATCCGGAACGTCCACGACCCCTCCAGGTGGAGCACCCCGTCGCGCAGCACAAACCGCGCCTCGCGCACGTCCAGCGGCTCGGAGACCTCCGTCCCGTCCGCCCGGACCAGCACCGCCCGGTCCACCGTCATGACGACCGCCTCCTTCTCACCATTCCAAGCCACTCGTACATGGTCGGCCGCGCGATCCGCGCGGCGTCGGCCAGCTCAGACCGGGTCGCGTACGCGCCGATGGCGTCGGCCTCGACGACCGCCCGCCGCAGCTCGGCGACGGTCGCCGCATCGCGCCGCATCAGGTCCGCCCGCAGCTCGGCCAGCCGCTCGACGCGCAGGCGCACGCGCAAGATGGCCGCCTCCCGCCCGCTCACCCCCACGCCCTCCACGCCAGCACCACCACCAATCCCAGCAGCAGCCAGAACGCCGCCGAGATCCCCAGCCCGACCAGACAGCCTTTGTAAAACCCCTCCGGCGGCTCGCCCCGCCCCTCCCCCGGCCCAGACAACCCGTCCACCGCGCTCACGACGCGCCCCCGGTGGGAAGCGGCTGGTTCCACGGCGCGGTTGTGCTCGCGCCCGCCGCCCGCCCGGCCCGCGTGTACCCGGCCAGAGCCAGCATGGTGTGGACCTGCGCCACCCTGGTGCGCTCCTCGGCTCCCGCGTCCCAGCCGTCATCCAGGTACTCGTGCGATGCTCTATGCGCGCTCTCGGCCGCCTTGTAGTGCTCGTCCGGTGTCATGCCCTGTCCTCTCCTGTTGTCACTCGATCCATCCTTCCCGAAACGCCATCCCGACCAGCCCGGCCCGCGACCCCTCGTACCGCACCTTCCGCGCGGCCTTCTCCAAGTGCGTCTTGACCGTGTGCGTGGTCACCCCGAGCCGCTCGGCGATCTCGATCACCGACAGCCCCTCCGACGCGGCGTCCACCACGTCCCACTCACGCTCCGACCACGGGCACCTGCTCACGCGTACCACCGCGTCCTCTCGACACCGAGCAGCCCCAGGACGACCTCCACCGCGGCCTCCCGCGCCCACGGCTCCCCCGAGGCGCACGCCCGGACGATCCATTCCAGCAACTCGTCCTCCATCCCGTGCCCCGCCTCCGGGTCGTCCTCGTACGCCGCGAGGATCGCCCGGACCTCCGTAGCCACGTCCACGACTCCGCTCACGGCGACGTCCGCAGGTCGATGTCGGGGACGATGGCCTCCGGCTTGAAGATGACCCGGTAGCGGTAGACCGACACGTCCGATCCCTCCATCTGCTCGACGAAGTAGGACACGTTGTCGCTCAGCCCGAGAAAGTGCTTCTTGTACTCGTTCGACCCGGTCTTGCAGGTGACCTCCAGCGACCCGGAGAGCCCGGAGTCCCTGGTCTCCACCGAGCACCGGCCCTGGATCTCCAGCAGGTACTTGTCGGTGATCCCGTTGAAGAACACGATGCGCCGGGTGATCTCGAACTGCTCGGCGGCGGTCGATAGGTTCTCCGAGGCGATATCCGCGTCCGATGAGCACCCGGCGAGCCCGCCCAACACCAGGCCTCCCAGCACCGCCGCCGCGGCAATGGTCTTGCGCTTCACTGCGTCACTCCTTCTTGTCTAGGTCGCGGATCGCCTGGCCGGTGCCAAGCATGATGAGCGCGGCGCTCATCCAGAACGTCCCGGTGACGCGGATGAACTCGTTGACGAAACCGAAGACGCTCACAGCGCCCACTGCTTCCCGCACGAGCAGTCCGCCAGCACGCCCTCGCTCGGGTCGAACAGGCCGATGGTCACCCGGCGCATATACAACCGGTGCCCGCGCCTCAGCGCGTGCCACGCGATCCCAAGCCTCACGGTGTCCCTTCCTCCACCAGTCCGTCCAACGCCGCGCTCCGCGCCGCGGCCCGCTCCTCAATCCCCCGCACCTCGTCCTCGGTCCAGCGGCCCATGCCCTCGGCCTTCGGCTCCTGGCAGTCCTCGTCCCCGCAGATGCACTCGTCCGGATCCCCGCCCAACTGCACCCACAGACAGCACAGCTCCCGCGACTTCCCGTGGACCTTCCAGTGCTCCATGTGCTTGATGCGCTCTCTGCTCACGGCGCATCGCCCGTGTAGCCCTCGTGGACGACCGCGCTGCCGCCCTCGTCGAGGTCGTACCAAGTGGCCCCGCCGTCGGTGGAGAAGGTCGTGCTCCGCCTCCGGTTCTGCCACATCGGGGTTCCTGACACACCGCTCACGTCGTTCCACTCATCAGGCGCGAACGTCAGCGGGGTCAGCGGCTCGTAGCGCATGAGGCGGGTGACGAGTTGCGTGGTCAGCTCCGCGCTGTACCCGCTGTGCCCCTGCCCCGCGAAGACCTTGATGATGTCGAGCGCGGCCTTACCGAGCATTCCGTCATAGTCGGAGTCCGCGTCGAACAGGCCAGCCAGATCCAACTCGCTCCGCGCGTAGGCGACCAGGCCGGAGTCGTTGCCGCTGTCATCAGTCATGTCGTTTCTCCTCGTTCGATGCGGGCGCGATAGTCGATGTCGCAGTTGCAGCCAGGAACGGGACAGACCCAGCCTTTCTCGGCGGCGATGTGCTCGCGGGCGACCTCCGCCGCGCAGTACCGGCACACGCAGCGCGGGCAGCACATCAGCACCGCCCAGTCCTTCAACGGATAGCCGCCCAACGCGTGCCCGCACTCGCGCTCGCTCGACTCCGCGAGCGCGTCGGCCAGCGCGATGACCGCGTCCTGCGCGTCAGCGTCAGTCATCAGTGCCTCCTCGGACGATTCGGGCAAAGGCGGCGTTGAGCCGCAGCCGTTCAACCTCAGCGGTGAGCCGTTCGATCTGCTTGATGGCCTGGTCCACCCGCTGCTGCTCGTGGGTGTCAGGCAGGTCTTCGTCGTCCAGCGGCTCGGTGGCGCTCATGGCTTGTGCGCCCAGTTCTGCCGGTAGCCGCAGGACTCGCACACCCAGCCGTCCGCCGCCGCAATCAGCACGCCGAAGTCTCCCCAGTGGTACACGTGCGGGATGTCCCCGCGCCGCGGGCAGGTGTACGGGTGCTTGGTGATGTCCTGCTGGTGCGCGTTGAGCGCGGCGACGGTCGCCTGGTCCCACGGCGCGAGCACGGTGCTCACGGCTTCTCCCCCTCAGCGATAAGCGCGGCAAGCTCGTCGATGAGTTCCCGCGGGAGGCCCATGAGGACGAACTTCGGCACGTCGTCCCGCAGGACCGGGATGCCCTCGCCCTCTCCCGCGATGAACAGGATGCGGTCGATGAGGGCCTGCTCCACCCGCCGCGCCTCCCCGGCGGCGATGTGCTCGCGGGTGATCTCAGCCGCGCACGCGGGGCACTTCAGCCGGTTGTGCGCGTACTTGCTGGTGTGCTGGAACTCGGTCAGCGGCTCGGTCACGGCGCTGCCGTCACCGCGCCACGTCTGGTAGTCGTCGTCGGCGCTCACGGCGCGTCCTCCTTCAGCAGACCGACCAGGACGTTGAGCATCGCGGCCACGTCGCGCACCGTCTCGTCGGAGCGCCCCCCGGCCCCGAGTCGGCTGGCCGACCACGTGTGGCGGCAGAACGCGCACAGCCAGTGCCCGCCGACGTTCCCCCCGTAGTCACGCGAGTGGTTGGCGAGCGCGTGGGTCTCGGTGTTGCAGTGTGAGCAGTATCCGGGGTTGTTCTCCCGTTCCGGTCGGCGGCGCTCCACCTCCTCGGCGAACGTCTCGGCCAGCGGCTTGCTCATGACGCGTCCTCCCCGCTGGTGAACTCCCCGGTCTCGATCTCATAGGCGATCCGGCGCAGCATGTTGCGCGTCGCCCCCGACTTCACGCTGTACGAGCGGGTGCTGACGATCCACCACGCGATCGCCTTGCGGTCGGCCTGGATCGCCTCGTAGACGGGCACGACCGTGGCGTTCAGCGCGTCCTGCCGGGCGGTGGCCTCCTTCACCTGCGCGATCATCGAATCGAGCCGCGCCTCGGCGTCCAGCAGCGCCTGTGTCCCCATGCTGAGCCGCTGCCGCAAGATCGAGTTCTCCGACTCCAGCGCCGTGACCCGGCTCTCCAGCTCCAGCTCCCGCTCACGGCTCCCCCACGCCATCAGGATCCAAGCCCGAACAACGCCCCGATGAACGTCAGGACCACGAACAGCAGCGGCAGCCCGACGAACACGAGGATCGTCAGCATGCAGCCCATCTTGATCAGCACATCGCCGTTCATGACGCCTCCTCTTTCCGAACCACCCGGAACGGCTCCAACTGGAACACGTTGCCCCACTCGTCCTTGTGCAGCCGGTTGGCGTGCCCCGCCCCTCCCACGCAGCGGTTGTAGCCTCCTGGCCCAAAGACGTTCTCGTAGGTCGGCTTACCGCCCCGCCCGCCCCGCCACGATGACGCCTTGCACCGGCCGTCGTCGAGCGCGTCGAAGTCAAAACGCTCTTTCAACTGGACGACCACAACCGGCTCGTCCACGTCTGGGTCCCACACCCTGCTCATGTCGTCTCCTCATCGAGCGCGCGCATCGCCCGGTCGATCGCGTCCGTCTTGACCGGCTTGGGCATCTGGTTCGCCGCCAGCCACCTAGCCTGCTCCTCGCGCTCCCGCTGCCGCCTGACCCGGTACTCCACCCAGTCGAAAGCGGCCCGCTCCGGATCACCGCCAGCACGGTCAAGCCATATGGAGTCGAGCCACTTGTACTCCCGGCTCACCCCGCGCCGCCACCACGCCCGCCGCTCGCGCTTGCGCCACATGTTGACGGTCGTCCAGCCCTTGTGTTCCCCAAGCGTCCAGTAGAAGTCCCCCATGCCGTTCATGTCCCCTCCTTCAGCATCCCGTGCTCTTTCAGCGCGTCGACCATGTCCGCAAACAGCCGACCGTGGATCACATCGTCAACCTTGTACCCCGTGTACTTCTCCCACACGCCCTCAAGCACCATGACGGGAGTCTCCTTCGGCGGCTCAAGCTCGTTGCGCAGCCACTCCAACGCCTCGTGCGGGTAGCCGAACGCGTCCCCGGTGAACTCGTCCTCGATCCCCTTGATGACCGCCTCCACCGCGCGCCGCGCCTCGGGCGTGAAGTCCACCCACGTGTCGCTGCCGTCTCGGATCGCGGCCTTCACCGCGTCAACCAGCCCGCTCACGGCGCTTCCCCCTGCACCGGCTCGTAGTGCTCCCGGATCGCGGCCAGCAGACCCTCGGCGACCTCGATGGCTTTCTCCGACTGGAACACCCCGGCTCCCGACAGGTTCTCCCAGCACGCCGACGCCGCGCCGACCGCCTCGAACACGGCGTTCTCCAGCCAGTCCATCTCTTTCCGCGGCGGCGCGATCTCCATGCGCAGGTCCACGGCCGCGCCCAGCCACCCGCGCCCCTCCAGCCAGTCGGCCGCCACGTTCACCGCGGCCCGGCAGTTGCAGTCCTCCGAATGCGGGCAGCCGTAGTTCGTCTCCTCCCGCATCCGGTCGAGCAGCCCGACCTCCGCCAATGCCGAGTCCTCCAACACCTCATTCGCGCACCGTGAGCATGCGCGGTCGTGCCCGCCGTGGTGCTCGCTCGCATCGGTGCAATGCCTGCAACACGGGTGCGTCACATCCCGCCCGTGGATCTTCGCCAAGAACTCCTCGGTGCTCAGGTCTCCAGTGAACCCAGGGTCGATCCCCCACAGGTCCGTCCACTTCGGGATGTCCGCCGCCCGCCCGCCGTCCGTGCTCTCCCCCAACCCCGTCCGCGGGACCGGGTTCAACCGCGCCATGTACTCCTCCAGGTCGACTGGGCCGTCCCAGGTGAACGCCTCCGCCGCGGTGACCGCGCGCTGGAACTCCTCGGTCGCCCGGACCGCCTTCACCGTCTCCACGAATCCCTCCCGCTCGCGCTTGACCAGCTTGAGGATGAACTCGGCCACCTTGTCGCGGCTGTTGCGCATCTTGGGCGCGATGGACTCCCACTCGGCCGCCACGTCCTCGGCCCACAGCCGGACCACCGCCGGGACCTTGATGTCGCTCATCAGTCCTCATCTCCGTCGTTGTCGCTCTCGTCGAGCAGCACGTGCAGGGGCTTGAACCCCTCCATCGCCCCAGACGTCGCGTCCGTCATCTTCTCCATGCTCGCCGTCATGCGGCTGAGCGTCTCGCTGAGGTTCTTGATCTTCGCGTCGGTCAAATCGCTTTTCGAGATGATCATCTCCTCCTCGCGCACAGGAGTGGTCGTCCACGTTGTCGGGAACGCACTCGTCGTGCGGGCCGTGACCGCACTCCCGCTCACGGTGCCCCCGCTTGCGGTATGCAGGCGCACCTTGAGCGACGGCGTGAGTTGCTTGCGCAACTCCGCCAGCACGACCAAGACCTCGTTGTCGTCGACCGTGCAGGTGTAGCCATCTGGCAGCAGCTTCCCGAGCTCCACAATCTCCGCGCGCAGGAACCGCACCTCGTCCAGGAGGTCGGCCATCTCCAGCAGCGGGTTGTCGTCCTCGGAATCCGGTCCAGCCATGTCACTCTGTCCTTCCGTCTTTGGTCTTCCCCAACTCTAGCGACTGCCATCCCGCTTGTCCAGCCACTCCAGCACCTGTCTCCCGATGTGCTCGCTGAACGCAGGCGGGAAGCCCTCCTTCAGCGAGTTCCACGGGATGTCCCGCGCCACGCCCATGACCTCCTGGCCGTGCGCGGCGTCCCGTGCGGTCCGCCCGCCCTTCGGGATACTATCCCCAGGTACGTGGTAAACTCCCCAGGGTCGACCCTGCTCCTTGTGCTTGCAGCCCGATCCCACCAAGTCCACCGCGTCCGACAGGAACAGCCTGTGCCGCCGCACCCCGAGCCCGTAGGCCGAGCCGCACTCGACCGCCGCGCCCTCCATCCCAGGTGCCCCCGGCACGTTCTCGGCGACCCACACCCCGCCCCAGTCGCGCAGCAATTCCAGCGCGGGCGTCAGCAGGTCCGGGTACTTGCTCTCCCCGCCCTGCGCCGCGCGCAGGTGCTTGGCCCGTGTGTGCGACTGGCACGGCGGAGACACATGCACCAGGTCGTACTTGTCCAGCACCGAGTGGTCCTTGAGCAGCTCCATCGCGTCGCCGACCATGAAGGCGTACGGGTAGTGCGGCTGAGGATTGATGTCCACCCCGACGACCACGTCGAAGTCGGCCGCCACGTATCCATCTGAGGCCATACCGGCTCCGCAAAACAGGTCCAAGACCTTCCGACGCCTCATCCGAGCACCGCGTCCCCGTGCGCGTACGCGGCCCGCGCCAGCACCATTGCGGCCAGCGCCACCGCCCCATCGGAGTACCGGTGCTCCAGCTCTCCCGCGGCGACCTTGTCCTCGCCCATCCACACCTCGTACTCATACCGGTGCGTCGCCGTCAGCCCCGCTAGGTTCTCCGTCCTGCGCGCCATCCACGTCCCGATCACCCGCTGGTTCACGCAGATCTCCCCGTGCAGCGACATCCTGTCCCTCATCCCCGCTCCCGTGGCACGCGCACACGCACCGCGCCCGCTGGTCCGTCATCGTGAAGCGCATCTCCACCGGGCACCCCGAGTGGTTCCCCCCGCTCAGGCACCAGCCGCTGAGCATCGCCATCCGCGCACTCCCCCTCGCCGAACATCTTGGTCAGCGAGTTGATCTCGGCGTCGCTCAGCATCAGGTCGATGCAACGCAGCCGCTCCTCTCCGCAGGACTCCAGCAACGAGACCACCATCCGAAGCGCGGCGGCCAGCTCGTGCTCCAGGGACGCGACCTCGTGCTCCAGCTCATCCACCTGCTGGGCCAGCCGCTCTGACTTCTTGCCCATGCCCGCCTCCCCACGTCCGCCGTCGTTTCTTGATCTTGGTCTTCTGGAAGAAACCTATCCTAGCCAGCCCGCAAGCGCCAGTCCCGAGCCCGGTCCAGCACCGCGCGCATCGCCACCGGGTCCCGCTTGGCCGCCAGGTACTCGCTCGCGTAGATCTCGACGTTGCGCTTGGCGTTGCCGTCGTCGTGGTTCTGCACCGGGTGCCACATGCTCAGCAGGACCGCCCCGTAGTCCGGACCCTCGGGCGGGGTCCCGTGCAGGACGTCGAGGGCCTCCCGCAGCGCGGCGTCCTCCATCCCCCAGCCGACGAACCGCTCGTCCTCGCCGCCGACGTCCTCGAACGCCGCGCGCCCGATCGCTAAGATCCCCACGCACATCGGCACGGAGTCCGCCCAGGTGGCGCGCTCCTCGGTGGCCTCCGCCTGCCCGGCCAAGATCAGCTCGGTCGTCGCCCGGCTCAGGATCGCGGTGTGCTGAAACATCGGCTGCCACGCCGACCCCGTCCGCTCCATGGTCTCGACGGTCCACCGCAGCCGCCGGACATCCGGCCAGTGGTCCGCGCCCCACAGCGCGAAGACATCCCCGCCCGCCACCGCGGCGGCCCGGTTGACGCACTCGGCCACCCGCATCGCCCCCGGCGTGCGCTGCACTCCGACCACGACCTCGATGTCGAGGTCCCCGGCGTCGCGCGCGATCTGGCGGTTCCACTCGTCTTGCGTCCGAGCGAGCATCCGCTCCCAATGCGAAGACGACGGGTTGTACGGGACCAGCACTGACACGCGCATGCTCATACCGCGCTCCTCGGCAGGATGTCCTCAGGCACGAGCGGGGTCTCCTCGATCGTTGACGGGATGGCCCCGTGGTTCATCCTGATTGGGCTCTCCCTCCCTGGCGGCGGAGAGAACACCGACAGCACCCGAGAGCGCCCGAGGTTGGTGATCGTCATATCTCCGGTCTCTAGGACTGGGTGCTCGCGAACCCAGCGGAGGAGCTTGTCCGCACCGGAGGGGAACAGCACGATCGCCCCGAGCGGCCACTGATGCCAGCTTCGCACCACCCCGGACTCAAGCACCGCTGGGAGCTCCTGCTGGAATCGGTCGTGCGGGCTGGATTTGGTCACGAGGGTGAAAGCCTGGAAGACGTCCGTGCCGCTCGGGCACGCGAGCAGGTACTCATCGAGCAGCGGCTCGGTCCACGGGCCCACCTCGGCGTCGTCCTCCAGCACCAGCATCGGCGTGCGCGTCTCGGCCACATACCGGAACGCCGACAGCAGCGACCCCCAGTACCCGATCGCCCCGGTGGTCGGGTGCTTCCAGGAGTGGACCCGGAACTCCGGGGTCTCGGCGAAGAACCGGCTGAGCTCTTCCGCATTACGCCCGTCCACCCAACGCGGGAAGTGCTCGCGCCACCCTGAGAGCACCCGTCGTGTGTTCAGCTTGTTGCTCGCGCGCGTCTCGTCCACCGTCATGATGCAGTAGTCGCGGATCACGTCGCCGCCTCGATGCTCTGGGCGAGCCAGGCCGCGCTGTCTGCGATCCACGTCTTCTCGTGCCCGATGTCGGCCGAGGTGTTGACGTAGACGGGAATCCCGGCCGCGCGGCATCGGTGCATGAACTCGATGTCCTCCCCGGCGTACACACCGTCGGCCGACTCGGTCTCGCGGAACCAGGGGAAGTTCGGCGACGACGCATCCTCGGTCTCGATGAACACGTCCCGGTGGACCAGCGCGCAGGCGACCCCGGTCGCCCCCACCTGGACCGCTCCGAACCCTGGGATCAGGTCGCGCTGGACTGGTACGTCTCCCTCCCACTTATACGTGGTGGAGAACACCCCGTCCTCTTTCACCCCGTAGCAGAGCGCCCCGACGAACGGGCGCTCCACCGGGTCGGCGATCTCCAGCAGCCTGTCCAACGTGCTGTCGCGCAGGACCATGTCGGCGTCCAGCATCCAGGCCCACTCAGCCCCTGAGCGCAGGAACGACGAGACCAGCCGGTTGCGCGCCAGAGACACGTTGACCCCGGAGCCCTCGGTGATGTGCTCGCAGATGCGTCCGCCCACGGCCAGCGCGTCGGACAGCAGGATCTTGGTGAGCGAGATGTGGAATCCCGCGGACACCGTCCCGCCGACGCACACGCACACCGCGACATCTCTCACGTTGCCGCCTCTAGTCTATGACCCCAGTGATGGAGACTGATTGTTTTAGGATGCGCATCTAGGTCGAACTCCTCGACGTACCCGCCAGCGGGAACCTGCGAGTAGTGGACCGGGTTGAACACCTCGCGCTCGACGGCGAGGAAGTCATCGCCTTCCCAGCCCTGCCACACCCCGGTCAGCAGGTACGGCCCGGTCACCTGGTTCATCATCGCCCCCGGCATCGACCGGTAGCGCGGTCCGAGCGCCTCGACCACCGCTCCCCAGAACGGATGGCCAGGAGGCCCCCCGAGCACGGCGTTGTTGAGGAACCTCTGGTCCTCGTACCCGGCGAACGCCCTCTCCCCCACCACATCGTCGATCCACGGCTCCAGTGGGCGCACCGGCTCGATATCGCAGTTCACATACACACCGCCGAACCGCCAGACCAGCCCGTACCCGGCCACGTCCGCGCGCTGCACGGCGATGGCCTGCTCGCCCGTCGCCCCGGTCCCCGAGAACACTCCGACCCGCCCGATCTCGTCCCAGATGTCGAGGTTGGGGAAGTCAGCGGGCAGGTACTCCTCGTCCACGCCCCAGTCGACGACCTTCCAACCAGGGTTCAGCTCAGCCCAGCGCCTCCCGTATCCGCGATAGCGCTCGGGGAACTCCGC
>Ga0105097_10000273_pt1 | contig 22943 bp, 21 predicted proteins | sample PPLLak12cMay2015_FD_87035 | JGI IMG/M metagenome (GOLD analysis project Ga0105097, IMG submission 87035) | Freshwater sediment microbial communities from Prairie Pothole Lake near Jamestown, North Dakota, USA - PPLs Lake P7 Core (1) Depth... | ecosystem: Environmental > Aquatic > Freshwater >...
TTAACGGCCCAAAGGTTTTCGGTGTCCGTCCCGGCTCGCCGTTTTTATATACCATTCCTGCAACTGGAAAGCGACCTATGGAATTTTCTGTTGAGGGTCTGCCTGCCGGCTTGACTGTCGATAAGCAGAAAGGAATAATTACAGGCAAGCTCGAAAAGACCGGTGATTATAAAGTGGTGTTCACTGCACGAAACGAGCTTGGCACCGACAAACGCGGATTTAAAATAGTTGTCGGCGAAAAACTGGCCCTTACTCCTCCGATGGGCTGGAACAGCTGGAACTGCTGGGGATGCGCTGTCACTGCAGAGCATATCAAGGCAGCAGCCGATGCAATGGTTGACAGCGGCCTCATCAATCACGGCTGGACCTATGTCAATATCGATGACTGCTGGCACGGCAAGCGCGACCCCAACACGAAGCTCATAAGCAGCAACGAAAAATTTCCGGATATGAAGGCCCTTTGCGATTATGTTCACAGCCGCGGCTTAAAAATTGGTCTCTATACCGATTGCGGCCCGAAAACCTGTGCCGGCTACGAGGGAAGTGAAGGACACGAACTGATAGATATGCAGCGGTATGCCGAGTGGGGCTTCGATTATGTCAAGATAGACTGGTGCCACTGCGAGAAAAAAGACCCCAACAAAACTTACAAAATTTTCGGCGACGCATTAAAGCAGGTTCCCCGTGACATCATCTTCAGCATTTGCAACTGGGGACAGAATGAGCCGTGGAAGTGGGGTGCAAAAGTCGGTGGTCAGTGCTGGCGGACGACCGGCGACATCACCGATACCTGGGAGAGTATGTCGCAAATCGGTTTCAAGCAAGCAGGTCTTGCAAAATATGCCCAGCCGGGGCACTGGAACGACCCCGATATGCTCGTAATCGGTTTTGTCGGCTGGGGCCCGCAAGTGCGGCCCACGAAACTCAAAGCCGATGAGCAATATACGCACATCAGCCTATGGTGTCTTCTCAGCTCGCCCCTTCTTTTAGGCTGCGACCTGACAAAACTGGATGGTTTTACTCTTAATTTGATTACCAATGATGAAGTCCTTGCAGTAAATCAGGATACTTTAGGCATACAGGCTGATAGAATCTTTAAGGATGGCGATAAAGAAATCTGGGCAAGACCTCTTGAGGACGGCTCTATGGCTGTCGGACTGTTTAATCGCGGTCTTTTCGAGGATAAAGTTGCAATCGGCTTCGATAGGCTCGGATTAAAAGGCTCTCAAAAAGTGCGGGATTTGTGGCGGCAAAAAGACCTCGGTAATTTCAGGAATGAATTCGTCTCAGCCGTCCCAGCCCACGGCGTCGTCCTTGTTAAAATTACCCCGGCTCAGTAAAATATCGGCGCCGAATTAAGAAAAAAAAACTAATTAATCCGAATTGCAGCTTCTGATACCCAGCGTATAATATCCTTAATTGTTTTGAAGGAAGCCTGAAAATTTGTCATTCTGAACGGAGCGCAGCGCAGTGAAGAATCTATCTTTATCTGGGTAACGTTCTTTTCGGAATGACAAAATTAAGAGGTCAGAACTGCATTATATTAATTTTTTGAGGTCGTTATTTAATGACGTCCAGATGGTTTTTCTATGCATCGTTGTATATTCTGGGGCTGTGGTGGTGTTACGAAGTCATCTGCCGGTTTCGTCAGGATTTAGATGAGCTTATTGCAGTAAAAGAAATCATTCGCAAACTGGCAATACTTTTTGTCTGGCTTCTGACAATTATAATCGCCTTTGCCCTTGTCGCATTCAGCATCGTTATGGTGAAAGAAATCGCCAGTTTCGTTCATTTATTTAATTAAGGCTGGTTTTTCTATTTAATGAATTGAATATGAAATACGGGCTAATAATTTCAGTGTCTTTTTTACTTTTTGATACTGGATGTAATTCGATCTATTAATGCTTACTCAGAAAAACACGATAGCGATTCTTATCTACAGGAACTTTATCAACAAGCATATGAACATACGGTATGCTGGCCGCGTCCAAATAGGATTCATATTCAGAAATTTCTTTAGGAGCGTACCATTCTCTTCCACGGTCTTTAACACGCTGCTCAATGTATCGCCGAGCTTGGTCTTTCCAGCTTTCTTCGGTTTTTTTCAGCCAAAATTTTTTGGCCTTATTTTCAATCCACTGACTTGTTGCTATCAGTTCAATTTCATAATCAGGTGTTGTCACCACACCGGGTCTGAAAAAAGGATGATATGTAACATAGATGCTGTTTACGACGTTCACATCAGGTGGGACGTCTTCATGAAAAATGTTTCTATAATTTAAACGATTATCCCCTTCATGAATTGAAGGGTTTACTGGCCCGCAACTGGATAATGATACCAAAATAAATATAAGCAAAAATGATAAAGATATTTTCACTTTCAATCCTTTCTCTCTGACTTTTATTTTCTCTTATTTTGAATTGTATCTTCTTCGCCCACGGTTTCAAGATCTTAAATTTGTAATAGCTAAAATATTTTTATAATTTTTTACATTAAATTTACAATAGATTAGAGCAAAGATAATATAGAATTATGATATCGGTGAAAATATGCTAAAGGAGAATAGTTATGAAAAAGACAGTAATTGCACTTATTTGTATTCTTTTTTCGGTATCAGCAGCTTCTTTGAATACCTCAAACACAAAAACTTCTGATGGGCAATCAGTCTTCGAGGGACTTTTAAGGAAGAATAAAAAATGGGTGTTCGAATACTCTGTCGAAAATATCAGTAGTGGGCAAATTCTTGCTTTAACTAAAAACCAGTTTGTTGAAAAAATTGAGCTTGGAAGTCTTGTTAGAGTACAAGGGTTTCTTTCTACCATGCTATACAGTGAGTCTCCTGATGACGATGCTTGGCAATTTCCGGCACAATGGGTAATCTGTATGGATATTAATAAAATAGAGGTCTTGGAACCTGTTAATCATAAAAGTGATCAGGACAAATCCCTAAAATGGGCTGTCAACTTACCACGTATTGAACTCACCTCTTTTTCGAGAGATATCGGAGGCAAATATGTCGGCGAAGTTATAAGAAAAGAAGATGTCATAGAAGCGATTGTTCTTAATAACCAAACCTCTGCTCCAATTGAATTACATATTGCTGCAATTAGCAATATCCTTGAGAAAGATCCTAAGATTAATTCTTTTTATGAATTCGAGCCGAAAACAAAAGCCAGAAAATATTTGGATGTATTTAAGAATGGTTTTTTTACGGTAATTTTCAGGACAAGAAATAATGAATATATTGGTTTTGAGTTAAACAGGGAGAAGGTGAGGATATTTACTGCGAAAGGAGATGGTTGGTTCGACCGATAAGTATACACAATATGGTCTTTGAAAAAATGAAACAAAAAAATTTCATCACCAGAAATTTAAACTTTTATTAAATCTGATCCATAATTTTTTTTTACTTCAGGTTTGTTTCTCTGCGCTCTTAGCGAACTTTGCGGTAACAATGTCTGTGAAATTTATGAAATCTGCGGTTTAATTTTTTTTGCAGAAACAAAATAGTTCGCAGTCTTTACATCGGCTGCGAAGTTTCCCCGTGCAGTTTTCGATGATTCCGATGCGGGAGAGGGAAAAGTCATATTTGACCGGGTCAGCAGGGCAGATTCGCCTGAAACTTTCTGTAATTTCAACAGCCGTTTTTATAGACAGTGTCTTTCTTTTATAAAGCCCTAAAATTTTGCACAATCTTGCCATATGAACATCAATAGGCACAATAAGCTTGGATTGATCAATCGCCCTCCAAAGGCCGGGGTCAACATCGTCTCTTCGCACCATCCACCGCAAAAACATATTCATTCTTTTGCAGACGCTTCCCTTCGCAGGATTTGTGATCAGATATCGAAAGCCCTCCTTCGCAGGACAGCCGAATCTTTTTCGATAAAGACCGTAAGCCCTTTCGCAAAACCTCGTCAGCGCAGGCACAATGTTTTCATCGCTGCTGCTGTAACCTTCTAAAAAGAAATCTTCAATACTGCTGTATTTTTTATGTACGATTTTGAGGACATCGAACAAATCTGCAATATCACTACCGGTAGTGAACCTGTGCTTAAAGCTTTTGAGTTTTTCTCTTCTTGTTTTATTGAAAGTAATTGTAAATTGGTATGGGCTTTTGCCGGTGATAGAAAAGAGCCGGTTCAAATCGTTTTCAATCTGCCGGACATTGCCGTACGCGAGCGAGGCTGATAGAAGTGCGGCGATCTCCCTGTCTTGCTTGCTTTGGTATTTATAGACAAACTGAAGCGGGTCCGGTGCAATCAGCTCTCTGTGGTTATATTTCCTGTAAAGTCTTTCGAGAATTTTTCCAAGCTTTGAAGTTTTACTGTTCACCCTGCACCGTTTTCGGATGTTTTTTTGTTTATTGAAAATATTATTTTCTAATGATATCAGTAATTTTCATCAGCCTTGTCGTATTGTCCCGCTCGACCTCCGCAAGCTTTGAGTTAATAAATTTTATCGTCTCCTGCAGTTCCGGAATAAGAATGTTTTCGAGGACATTCACCCTGCGTCTTGTCATCCGAAGCTCAACCGCAAGAAGCTGCGCCTGTTTTTCCTTTTCAGCGAGCTTTATAAGGTCATCGAAGGCCTTCTCCAGTGCCATCAGCGCGACATCAAGCTCGCCTGATGTCGTCGCAAAGCCGTAGCAGATAATTTCGCCGGATATTTCCTTCGCCATCTGCGGGACCTTTACATTCATTATGCTGGCAAGCTTGATTATCATCGTTAGTTTTTTCGTAGGCACCTCCAGCGCCGCCTTTATGTTCTCCGGCTCCATCGATGCGCGTGCGAGCATAAACCTCCTGCATGTTTCCAGCAGCCTCTCTTCGACCTGCTTGCGAAGCTGGCGGATGTCCTTGGCAATCTTCATCAATTGCCGCGAAATCTCATCGCGTTTTTCGCTCAGCAGCCGATGCCCGCGTATTGCGAGGGCAACCCGCTTTCGCAGCCTTAACAGCTCCATTCTTGTTGCACTGATATTCGCTAACATATTTCCTTAATGAGTGAAGTTGTCTGGCCTATCTACTCATTTGTCCTTTTCATATACTTTTCGATCAGCTTTACGTCGATGCGCTTAAGCTCCACATTTTCGAACATGCTCAAAAGCCTCCAGCCGAGATTGAGCGTTTCTTCTATTGAACGGTTTTCGTAATAGCCCTGGCTGATATATTCGGCCTCGAATTTATTTGCGAAGGTCATATACTTTTTGTCTTCATCTGAGAGTGCCGCCTCGCCCATAATCGTTGCAAGCTCCTGCGCCTCTTTGCCGCGTGCATAAGCTGCATAAAGCTGGTTATACAAATCTGCATGGTCTTCTCTTGTTTTGCCTTCGCCGATTCCTTTGTCCTTCAGTCTCGAAAGGCTTGGCAGAACATCCACCGGCGGCGAAATTGCCTTCCTGTGCAGAGACCGTGACATTATAATCTGTCCTTCTGTAATATATCCGGTCAAATCCGGCACAGGATGTGTCTTGTCGTCTTCCGGCATCGTAAGCACCGGCACCAGCGTAATCGAACCTTTTTTCCCTTTTATCCTTCCGGCCCGTTCGTAAATCGTCGCCAAATCCGTATAAAGATAGCCCGGATAACCACGCCTTCCGGGGACCTCTTTTCTTGCAGCCGAGATTTCTCGGAGGGCCTCGCAATAGTTTGTCATATCGTTCAGGATCACAAGAACGTGCATATCTTTTTCGAACGCAAGATATTCTGCTGCTGTGAGGGCAAAACGCGGCGTTGCTATACGCTCGATAGCCGGGTCATTGGCGAGATTTATAAACATCACCGCCCGCTCGATAGCGCCGGTATTCTTCAGGTCATCGATAAAAAACTCAGCAGCTTCGAATGTTATTCCCATCGCTGCAAATACGACTGCAAAAGCCTCGCCCTTGCCGAGAACCGTCGCCTGTCTTGCAATCTGTGCTGCAATCTGGTCGTGCGGCAGGCCTGCGCCGGAAAATATCGGCAGCTTTTGTCCTCGCACCAGCGGATTTAATCCGTCAATTGTCGAAATACCAGTCTGGATAAACTCATTCGGGTAGTCCCTGCCGAAAGGATTAATCGGGCTTCCGTTGATGTTCTCATTTTTTTCCGCGATGATTTTAGGGCCCCCGTCCTTCGGCTCGCCCAAGCCGCTGAAGACTCTCCCGAGTATGTCAGGCGACAATCCGAATTCAAGCGGCCTGCCCAGAAATCTCACCGTGCTTGCCTCTATATCGATCCCGTCTGTCCCCTCGAAAACCTGTACGAGCGCCTTGTCTTTTTCCACCTGTAAAATCTGGCCGTGCCTGGTTGTCCCGTCGCCGAGCTCAATTTCGACAACGTGTCCGTATTTGGCATTGTCAACCATTTCCACGAGAATCAGCGGTCCGTAGATGTTTGTTATTGTCTGGTATTCTTTCAGCATATTTAACTCCTGATTTTCTTATTTTATGCGGCCTCGGCCTGCTGCAGGTTCGTCATCTGCTCATCGATTTTTTCTCTTATCTGTGCAATTTTTCCAATTTCTTCCTGCGGCACATATTTTGCCCTTGCTATATCTTCACGCACCGGCAGCTTAAATATCCTGCTTGTCTCCACTCCCGCCTCGATAGCCGCAAGGGCCTGTTTATGAAAATACAGAATCGTGCTTAACATCTCGTATTGTTTTTCCAGGGATGTGTATGTATCAACAGGATGAAACGCGTTCTGGTGCAGGTAGTCTTCGCGAATCGACCTTGCCGTTTCGAGTGCGACCCTGTCTGCAGGCGAAAGCGCCTCTGCACCCACAAGCCGCACAATCTCAAGCAGCGCTGCTTCCTGTTCCAGAAGCGCCATTGCCTCGACAATAAATTTGTCCATTTCCTCTCCCCTTTGCTTGTCCTCGAAGCAGCTCTTCAAATACTGCTTGTAAAACGAATAACTCGTCAGCCAGTCGATTGCCGGAAAATGTCTCTGTGCAGCTAATCTGTCCTGCAGCGACCAGAAAACCTTTACAACATGCAGCGTTGCCTGGACGACCGAGTCAGACAAATCTCCCCCCGGCGGGCTAACCGCGCCGATGATTGAAACATATCCTTCACGCTGCGGATTTCCAAGGCACCTGACGCGTCCGGCCCTCTCATAAAATGATGCAATTCTTGCAGCCAGATATGCAGGATATCCTTCCTCAGCAGGCATTTCCTCGAGCCGAGTCGATATTTCCCTCATCGCCTCCGCCCAGCGGCTTGTGCTGTCGGCCATCAATGCCACCGTATAGCCCATATCTCTGAAATATTCAGCAATCGTAATGCCTGTATAAACTGATGCCTCTCTGGCAGCAACAGGCATGTTCGATGTATTTGCAATCAGAACAGACCGCTTCATCAGCGGCTCACCCGTATGCGGGTCTTTTAGTTCCGGAAATTCCGCCAGCACATCCGTCATCTCGTTTCCTCTCTCGCCGCAGCCGATGTAAACAACGATATTCGCATCGACCCATTTCGAAAGCTGGTGCTGAACGACCGTCTTTCCAGAGCCGAACGGCCCCGGCACGCAGGCTGTTCCTCCCTTGGCAATCGGAAAGAATGTGTCGATTACACGCTGGCCTGTTAGAAGAACTCTGTCTGGCGCAAGCCTGTTCGAAATCCTTCGTGCATTTCGCACCGGCCATTTTTGAATCATCGTAAGCTGCTTTTCCTGCCCGCTGTCTGTCCGCACGATTGCAACCGTATCAGCTATCGTAAAGTCTCCCTCTTTTATATTTTGAATTGTGCCGTTTGTGCCGTCAGGCACCATAATCCTGTGCTTTATAAGTGGGGTCTCCTGCACCTCGCCTATTATATCGCCTGCTGATACCTTCGTTCCTGCCCCGACCTTCGGAACAAAATGCCATTTCTTTTCCCTGTTAAGTCCCGGAACAGCCGAGCCTCTGCTCATAAATGCGCCTTCGATATTATATATTGCCGGCAGCGGTCTTTGAATACCATCATAAATGCTTTCAATCAGTCCTGGCCCAAGTTCAACGCTCAATGGTGCCTGTGTATCGACTACTGGCTCGCCGGGACCGATTCCGCCGGTTTCCTCGTAAACCTGTATGGATGCCAGTTCGCCGTGCAGCTCGACAATTTCGCCTATCAGGTTCAGCTTGCCTACGCGGACGACATCATACATCCTCGAGCCGCCCATTCCTTCAGCGACCACGACAGGCCCGGCCACCTTTACTATTTTTCCTTCTTTCTTTTCATTCATTTTGCTTTGACCCTTTCTTCAAAACATCTTCATCAGTTGTGATACAATGAATCATCATCTCTCGAGTATATTGACGCCTGTTGCCGTCTTCAAAAGCTCACCGAGCATCTTTGTCGCATATCCCGCAGATTCGGTGGTAAATGGTACAATTAAAATTGCAGGGACCGGCATATTCTGTACGGATGCAAAAACCTCCTCGGCCTTTTTGGCAATGTCTTCCTCGACAACGATGAGTGTATATCTGCTCTCGACAATTTGCCGTGCGCTTTCGGAAATTTTTTCGCTTTCCTCTTCCACTGTGAAAATATCCAGTCCCAGGGAAGAGAAGGGCATCACGAAATCCGTTTTACCCAGCACTGCAATTTTACCTTCCATCATTTTTGCCTTTTTAATACGATGTATAAAATAATAGCCTGTTTATTTTCCTGTCCGTTCCAGAATCAATTGCTTGTCGAGGTTGTTTTTCTTCGAAGTCAGTATTAGCCTGACCATCCTGATTTCCTGTTCCTTCATTAATAGATACGCAATTACCGGCTGCGGCCCTGCGATTATCTGGTTCGTCGTTGCCAGAAAGCCGGCAAGGTGCTCATCGCATAAATGCTCGAGGATCAGAAAAGATTTTTTTGCCGACAAATACGCGCTGCCTGCCTCGACGAGCCTGTGATACGGCGTCACAAAGAACAGCTGCCCGAGTGTCTCATAGCCGCTTTCAAGGGCATATTTGAGCCTGTCTATTTCGAGGAAACCATCCTTAAGAAACACGCTGCCGTTCTCTGCCTGCCTGAATTTTAACCGCAGCATCGTCCTTATATTTGTCAGGTCTATCACAATCCTGAAAAGTCCGCAAAGAAAGATGTTTCCCATCTGCTCAGCCGTTTGAAGATTATATTTGGCCTGCTCATCATCCAGTATGTAATCGATTTGCCGTATGTCTTTTTGCTGGTAATAAGCAAGAACTGCTTCTTCGACTATCTCCTGCATATAGTCCGGCAGAATGCCGTAATTTTCTGTGCTGAATGCCTCCTCGATTAAAGTCGCTTGTATATTGCCGCCGTCACTGTAATCGATTCCTATCGGTTTTTCCGTCAGCATCCTTCTCATTGCCAGCCGCATATTCGAAAAGTCTTCTCTCGTCCTGAAAAGCTCTGCAATCCGCTCGTCAATCATTACATCAGAGAATAATTTTCTCACTGAAGCCCTGTTCGATAGAAGCATTTGTTCGATTTCTGCGAAATTTTTCCCTCCTCTTTCGAGTGAATATTCGCTGCCGCCGAGCATCTCGACAGCCGCTTCGAAATTCTCCGCATTGGCCATATCCGCAATAGCGCCCTTCGTCAGCATTCGTGTTTCGAGCGCCCTGACAAGACCCGTAGCAAAACCGTATGCCCAGTCATCATCGCCGACCGGCGGATATAAGTAATAGTCGTTAAAAGTTTGTTCCAAAAGTTTTACCATTTTTTTCTAATCTGTTTTTAAATCCCTGTTAAGTAAAAAGCTCTTTTGCAAGCGCTCCTTCAAGTGCCTCCCTTGCCTGCTGAATCAATACCTCAGCGGAATTGTTTATCTTAATTTTTCCTCGCTTTAGCACAAACCCGGCTCCGAGATTGCCTCTTTCCGATGACAGCCTCAAATTGCCCCTTGCGCCGAGACTTTGATTGACCTGTTTTATGAAATCTTCGTTAATCCGTTTTTCATTTTTATCGACGATTACCTCTTCATCGCCTGTCTGTGCCGACTTTATCATTAGCTCAGCCATAAGGCGGCGGTAATCCTCATCGGGCAGACCTGCGAGTCTTTTTTTTGCCTCATTGAATACTTCATCGAGAATTTTTCTTTTCCCTGCAAGATTTTCCCGTGCCGTCTCCATTCTCGCGGAAGCTAAAAGCTTCAGTCTTGCTTCTGTTCCCTCCTTTTGGGCCAGAGCAAGAGTCTGCTTTTTATAATTCTCAAGCTGCTCGTTGAATTTTGTCTGTTCTGCCTGAATATGTTCAGCCGCCTGGGCAAGAATTTTTTCTGCCCCAGCTGCGGCATCCGACAGTATCTTTTCTACTACCTGTTCAGCATTCATATTTGTCACCCACTGATTTTTTTATAAATCAGATTTCTACATCGCAGCCGCTGGTGCAGCTATGTTGATGCCCAGAAGAATAATCAGTAGCGATACCAGGAATCCCAAAATCGCATAAAGCTCAATCATCGCAGCATACACAACGCCGGCCTTAAACGCCATTTCCGGCCTTTTGGCACTCATTAAAATGCCCGCTGCCCCGGCCTTACCCTGATGAATACCGCTTACCAGGCCTGCGATTGCTACAGGAAGGCAGGCCGCAAAAATCTCCAGGCCTTGTGTCCACGGTATCTGAGCCACCTGGCCGCCAAATATGTTCAGCTTGGCCATCACTATCAGCCCGATGATAAATCCGTAAACTCCCTGTGTGCTTGGCAGCACAACCATTAAAAGCAGCGTTCCATATCTTTCCGGTTTTTCGCTTAATACGCCCGTCGCACTCTTGGCTGATACTCCCAGCCCGACTGCAGAGCCTATTCCTGCCAGAAAAACTGCCAGCGCCGCACCGGTTAAAGCAAAAGTTAAACCCATCATTTCCATAATTTCTTACCTCTTTTTTTCTTGTTAATTTTTGTTCTTTTTTCACTTGCCTTATGTCTTTACTGACAATTAATTATCCTGTTTATTAAAACTTCATTTCTGAAGATATATATAGCGGTAATTGTTCTGCAGGGGGGTAAACTCTCTTCCACCGCCCTGGAAAAACTTCGGGAAAAATTCGACGAACTGAAGACGCAGGCTGTGAACGAAAGCACCCAGCATCGATAGCGCAAGATTGAATAAATGTCCTCCTATGAAAATTAGCGCCCCAAAAATCCAGCCGGCATAAGGTATATCTATCACCAGCTTAACAAGAACATTTATCGCCATGCCAAAACCGGAACCCACCATCCCCAGCGCCATTAGACGAACATAGCTCAGTATGTCACCGGCAAAAAATACGGTGCTGAAAAGGTTAAAAATCCCGAGCCCTATTCTTCCTCCCCATTTCAACTCGCGTCCGCTGAATAATAAAATTACTGCTGCCGGCACAAGTGCCGCAAATCCGAATATTTTGCTCAAACTTCCGGGCAGCAGTCCGGTCTTGCTCAATCCCAGACACACTAGGCAGTTCAGCATTATAATCCACGTTAGCTGGTCGCATATCGCCGCGACAATGTCTTTTCTGAAAAGATTGTGAATAAAGGCTATCAATAAACCGAACTGAATCTGAATGTAACCCAGCACAATGGATATTACAAAAAATGTCATCGGCTCTTTCATCGGGTCAAACCACATAAGTGTCTCTCTTATTTCATTCAAGCCTTTGTATAAGGCCCATTGTTGAGGAATAAGAGAGGTTATAGTATCGCTGAACCAGCTTCCCGTAAGTAATCCTGCGATGACTGTGGTAACTCCGCACATTATCAGCATCACCAGAATATTTTTATTTCCCTGCGTCTTCTTTAGAATCCACCAAAGCAGGATTATCATTAGTAATCCATACCCTACATCCGCCATACAAAGACCAAAAAATATCGCAAAAAAAGGCGCAAGAAAAATAGTCGGGTCAACGCTCGTTTGATAAGGCATCCCATAAAGTCTTGTTATTGATTCGAACGGCCTGACAAGCGGCTTGTTTTCAATCTCGATGGGTATCTCTTCACCCTCAGCAGGCTTAATCCGGTTTAGGCTCGCTGCAAATTTAGATACTATCTTCTCTAACAATCCGTAATCTTTTTCCCTGATCCATCCTTCGATTAAAACCGTATGTTCCGTAACGGGGACTTTGGACCTCGTTTGTTCCCGCGTCGATAAATTCTGATAATGGTCTGCAAATATTTCGAGCAATATAGTATCAAACGACAGCTTTTCTGCATTTTGATTTTCTGTTTCGATTTTTTCTACGGTGTCCTTCAGAATCTTTTTCTGCTGTTCTATCAATTGGCCTGCCGTTCCTTTCATCTGCTCGAAGCTGACCTGCTCGAACTCAGCCGCCCTCAGCTGCTTTTGCACCTCCGCTTCGAAATCCTTCAGACAAATGACAACGCAGGCACATTTTCGCGCCGCCGTGCCCGCAATCTCAATCGCACAGGATAATTTGCTCAATTCCTCCTTTAACTCAGATAAATTTTGTTCAGGCAAAAGGCCCGTAATGCAGCTTGTATATTCCGTATCCTGCAGCTGCTCAACCGGAACAGTCAATTCCCTCCACGGCTCGAGCATCTGCAGAATTGAATGGCTTCTTTCCTTTGCAGCTTCAAGTTTCTCAATCCTTTCTTTGCAGACTTCACTTTCCACCAATATCTGCATAGCCTCTCTGCCCGATACTACCCTGTTATACTGTTTCGGTTCTACGACCGCGCGCGGCGAAAGCGCACTTAAAAGCGACTTTTCCGTTTTCTCGAAACGCTTCAAAAATGTGATTGCTTCGTTTGTCCTCGATAGTATCCCCTCTGTTTCCCTCGAGCTTCTTTCCTCCACCATCAGCTCCGGCCATTCCTTGCTGACAATAGCTCTTGCTGCATCGAGAACCTCCAGAATTCCTTTGTTCTGGACTTCTTCGAGCAGCTCATTTGCCTGTGAACGATGACAGGCTATGATTACTTTTGTCATTTTACAAACAGCCATTGCATCAGCCTTTATCTATTATCTGTTCGGCGGGCTTTATCCGCTGCGCCCTGTGTTTTCCAGTATTTTTCTTACCGTAGCCTCTTTCCTGGCCGAAGCCTTATTTTGAAGCTCCTGCCGCTTGCTTTCTTGGGCACCTTTGAGCGATTTAATTTCTTCGTCGGCCTCTCTGCGCGCCTTGGCAATATTTTCTTCGATTGTTTTTCTTCTTTCCGCCTCTGCATAGGCAAGCATCTGAGATTTCTTCTCTTTCCATTCATCCGCCCTGCGGGCAGCATCTCTCTTTGCCTGCTGGATAATTTCCTGTGCCTGTCTTTCCGTCTCTTTAATTTTTTTTACTAATTCCATAGCTGTAATTTTTCACTTCATTTTTTCCACGCCGCCGCAACAGCAGCAGCAATTTGTTTGTGTGTTTCTCTGTCGAGAACATCCGGCAAAAGTTCTCCCTCAAGTGCCAGAGAAGCTATTTTATTCGCAGCCGCCAGTTTCATTTGCATCGTTATTTCCGTCGCCCTCGCATCGAGTGCGCCTCTGAAAATTGCCGGATACGCCTGTGCGTTATTACAGTCTCTGCCGTCTGCTGTTATCGAAGCGCCTGCTGCAATCGCATCTTCCTTGCTTATCTCGCCGACAGGATTGCTAAGCGGCAGAACAATCGGTCCCTTATTCATTAACACTATCATATCTTTGGTGATAATATTCGGGCGGGATACTCCTATGAAAATGTCCTTGCCCTTAAAGCTTTCCTTCAGGCCCGTCTTCTGGTTGTTTTTATTTGTCGCCTGCGCAAGCCTTTCCTTATACACATTCATTTTCTCTTTTCTGCCCCGATAAATCGGCCCGAACGAATCGAACACAACGATATCGCCGATTCCGAATTCATTTAGCATATAACTGATTGCCGTGCCCGCAGCCCCCGCACCCAGAATCAATACCGAGCAGTTTTCCTTTTTCTTGCCGCTAAGTTTCAGTGCATTTATAAGTGCCGCAAGCGCGATTGTTGCTGTGCCGTGCTGGTCATCGTGGAAAACGGGTATGCTTAATTTTTCTTTAAGCTTCTCTTCGATTTCAAAACACGATGGTGCCGCCACATCCTCCATCTGTATCGCCCCGAATCCGGATGCAATTCTCACAACCGTCTCAACGAAAATATCAGGGTCTTTCGAATCAATCAGTATTGGAACAGCGCTTATGTTAACAAACTCCGCCATAATAGACGCCTTGCCCTCCATAACCGGAAGCGACGCCAGCGGCCCTATATCGCCGATACCGAGCACAGCAGTTCCATTTGTTGCGATTGCGACCCTGTCGCAGATTCCCGTCCATTCCCATGCTGCCTTCGGCTCCTTCTCTATCGCCTCGCATACCTCTGCAACGCCGGGCGTATAAACCAGCCGCAAATCCGACAGGCTTTTTATCTTCATTTTGCTGACAACTTCAATCGACCCTCGCTTATGTGTTTGCAGCGTCTCATTTATCGTCGACAGCACTTCGATTCCCTCTGCTGCCTTCAATACCTCAAGCAGTTTCGCAAGCTGCTCTTTACTTTGAACATAAACAGTTATGTCCCGCGTCAGGTGCTTTTCATCTGCATCTATTAATTTAATCTCACCGATATACCCCTTGGCTGCCGCTATGATTTCACATAATTTGGCGAATGTCTGCGGCTTGTCTGAATACCTGCATCGCAGGGTAAATACCTGGTTCGATGAATACCTTATCTGCCAGCTTGTTCCTTTTAATTCAACCATTTTTCCTTCGCTTCTTAATTAAAATACAGGTTTTTTCAAAAATTATAGAACCAGATATAATACAAAAAAAATTTGCATTCTGCTAACAAAAAATTTTTCTCTTTTAGGCAATTTTGATATAATATGTGTTGCTATGGCTGGAGAAACTGACAATTTGCCCTCCTTCGATGAGCAGAATTTCGGCGATATTAATGATGACAGGCTCGATAAGGAGTCCCTGCCTCTTTGCCTTCATTGCCTGCGGCCCTGCGAGCCTCACCAGTATTATTGCCCTAACTGCCTTTCAAACGACTCAGTTAATCCCCTGACTCCATATCTTCCTTTTGTGAACCTCCGTTTTAATTACGGATTTTTCGGCAGTATGTGGAGGACAATCTGGTATCGCCCCGATGCATCGATATTCATTAAAATTGCCTGCTTGCTTATGATAATTCTTTTCGCCCCTATCTTGCTGCTCGTCGGCCTGCCTTTATTTTTAGTGAACAAAGTAAAACCCAGAACCCTGCGTAAACTTCTGACAGCAGGGATTATCGTCTTAGCCTTTTTACTTTTATACTTCTTGCGCGACCTTTTTGCTTCTTACCTGGTATAAGAAAATTCTTATGCGTAAGCATGCAGGCCGGCGAAGAGCCTCGATAGGTTCGCCCACAGAAGTGTGATTACAATAATAACAAAACCTGCAATTGCCCACAGGCTGTTTATGCGGGAAAATTTCTTGCCGAAAAGTGAACGGAAGTGAAAATACGACGCAAACACAAGCCATCCCGCCAGCGACCATAGCTCCTTCGGGTCCCATCCCCACCAGTCGCCCCAAGCAAGCTTTGCCCAGATGCTTCCAAGCACAAGCCCGGCTGTCATCAGCGGGAAACCTGCACAAACAAGCCTGTATGTCGCCTCCTCATTATCAATTAAATTGGCTGCAGGATTATTTTTATAATTGTCGAGCTGCAAAAATGCCTGAAAGGCCGCCTTTGTCATAAGTATATATGAAAGCATATAAACAAGAACATGCGGTACAAAAAGCCAGCTTTGAAGCGCAGGCGGCAAATGCATCGGCACTTCACTGAAAATAAAACCTGCAGGAAACAAAACGATTGCCCCTATCAGCATATCAGCCGCAAAACCGCCGGTCCGCAGCGCACGAAGGCAAAATATCGAAAGCGGATAAACGGCCAATCCTAAAAACAAAAATACCTCGAATAAATTCTGCAGCGGAATATGCCGGACCAGATACCAGCGGAAAATCCAGGCACCAAGCGCGGCAACAAAGCCGATCATGAACAGAAGTTTGCCGATTTTGCGCAATCTCACGAGTGTCGCAATGAATGCCAAAAGATACAGCCCCATCGCGAAATAAATCAGCAGTCCTAAAATTGTGTCTTTAATGTGCATCGCTCTCCTCCGCTTTTTTGCGTTTCGCAAATAAATGCCTGAACCAGAAATGCCATGACACGCCGGCCATTAGCCCGATACATCCGACGTAAAATGGCTTCAGCCCCGTGTCAGAAACCATACCTAATACTGTAAAATTCTCTGTTTGTGTATCATATCCCTTTTGATAAAAATGATAGCCCCCGAAGCTGAACGGCCGGTTGACCTCTACAATTCCCGATGCGGCGACTTTGCCGTCCACAAGTATCTCGATATAGCTGAAATAATCTTTCACATCGATTATGTAATCGATATAAATCTTGTCGTCCGGCAAAACCGGGTTTTGAAACTTTGCATAAATATATTTTTTTACAACAGCCCCGCGGGGACTCGTGTATGAAATCCTCACAGCCGGATTCGAGCCGCCATCGGGTGAATCATAAGCCGAAGTTTTGTCATTTTCTGTCTTCACCTTAAAATTCTTAAACACATTCAGAACCTGGACCATCCCTGTATTAGGGTCAAGGTACTGTGCGGCATTCGGCTCAGCAGGCATCTGCCAGTATTTGCCTTCGAGATTGCGGATGTGAAGCACTCCCGGATGATAAAATTCTATTCTTAAATTGACGAGTCTTATGGCAAATGGCAGCGGCTTTTGTTTCTCAGGCGTCACCCAGACCTTATCTTCGGTCTGCCCTTTATAAATGACAATTTCTCCTGTGGGAATTTTTTCGACTCCGAAAAGCCTCCCGATTACCTCGTGTCCTTTTTCAGATGCAGCCATCGAGCTTCCTATTATCAGGATAACCGCTGCATGCGACAAAACAATTCCGATGTTCTTTATTTTTCCGATTGTAAAAACAAGCGAGAACAGAAGAAACACCATCAGCACAGCATAGTAAATAACGAAAGGCTGCGAATTGAAAATTTGTTTTGCTAAGAATGTGCTGTCGAGGAACACCTTGTACTTAAAATAATAAAAAGCGCTGTATGAGAACATCGAAAGAATTACGACCGCTGGTGCTGTCAGCAGGACTACCGAAAAACCTGTTACTATTCTTCGCACTTTCGACATCTGGTTCGCCTTTTATTTATATGCGCTGCATCATCTGCCAGCGCCGCATTCGAATAGTCTAAGCCAAATTCACCCTTATTACAATATGTCGGTTTTTTACGATGCTTTGCCTTAAAATAACTGCATATCTATACAGCACCGTCATCGAATATCCACCCATTTAGTATCAGGCTTTCTCACACGCCTTGGCCGATGTTCCGGGGTCTTTTATCGGTGATGCAGGCAGTTTATTGTTTTTTTACGAAAAAATAACTTCAAACCAGCAGGGGGGCAAAGTTGATTCGTGAGAAGATATAAAGCCTTCTGCAGCAGCACTTGCAGGGCGATTTGAAAATTTTTCATAATTTAACTTCTTTATGTGCTTGCTTATTGCAAATAGATTATAATAATTATTTAATGTTGCTATTTAGTTGGTAATAGTTAGATATTAAAGGGACAGTAAAGATGTTGGGAAATATACAAGTCAAAGACCGGACTGATAAGGTCAATATGCCGCCCGGCACCATCATGCATATTGGCGAGAAAAAGGCTGAGACTGTCAAGATTACCATTATTGATTACGACGAGAACAATTTTCAGGAACGCCAGGTCCAGAACATAGAGGAATCTTTCCAGTTCAAGCAGACTCCTACCGTGACCTGGATTAATATCGACGGCCTACACGATGTCAGCATAATCGAAAAGATCGGACAGCACTTTGAGCTGCATCCGCTTGTTCTTGAAGATATCGTTACTACCGGCCAGCGCCCGAAAATCGAAGACTACGAAACTTATATTTTTATCGTCCTCAAGATGCTCAGCTACAACATGGAATTGAACGCTATTCAGTCCGAGCAGGTCTCTGTTGTCCTCGGGAAAAACTACGTAATCTCTTTCCAGGAATCCGCAGGAGGCGATGTCTTCGATACAATGAGGGACAGAATCAGGACTTCCAAGGGCAAAATCAGGAAAATGGCTGCTGACTATCTTGCTTATTCTCTTATCGATGCCGTTGTTGACCATTATTTTCTGATTCTCGAAAGGCTCACCGAGCAAATCGAGGACCTCGAGGATGAGCTTGTGGAAGCCTCGTCGAATGAGACAGGGACGCATATTCGCGCACTGAAAAGAGAGCTTATATTCCTGCGAAAATCCGTCTGGCCGCTTCGAGAGGTTGTCGGCGCTTTGGCAAGAACGGAATCGGACCTTGTGGCGAAATCAACGGAACCTTATTTGAGAGACGTTTATGACCACACAGTTCAGGTCATAGATACCGTAGAGACCTTCAGGGATATGGCTTCCGTTATGCTCGAGTGTTATCTTTCCAGCATCAGCAACAGGCTCAACGCCATAATGAAAGTCCTTACCGTCATCGCCACCATTTTTATGCCTCTTACCTTTATTACCGGCATCTATGGCATGAACTTCAAATTTATGCCTGAGCTTGAATGGCAATACGGATATTTTTTTGTCTGGGTTGTAATAACCGTAATTACAGGCGGCATGCTCTTTTATTTCTCCCGGAAAAAATGGCTGTAGCTTGACAATGATGCCTCACCTTTTATTTTGAGTATGCGGTCAGAAATATTTTAGCTGTTTTTGGCGGGATTGCTTCGATGGAGCAAGAATCGAAATTTATTAAGGACTCCTATCAGGACATCATATACCGCGGCCAGGTTGTTTATATTTACTCCTTCGATCTGGCCTATGATATGAAGCGCGGACAGCTAAAGCAGCTCTTGGGCCAGCCGGTTGAGGAATATTCGATTGCGCCCGATAAGAGAAGCCCAAAACAATTGTTTTTCTATCGTCCGCAAATGGTCAAATTGCCCCCGCAAAGCCAGCAGATTTATGGCCAATCGGTCGAGGTTCAATGCAGAATAAAATTATTTAATGTCGGCGCAGTCAGTATTCAGCTGCAAGTTCCTTTTTCAGTCTATAGCATCGCCGATCTCGTTAAATATCACAGTCTGCAATTAACGGACATATCTCTCGATGCATATATCAGGGATTTGGCCGATAAAGTTCTCGAGGAGTTAAGACCGTATTGCATCCGTCCCGTTCCTTCGCTGGGGCCGAGCGAAAATTATACTGTTTTTTACCTGAAAAATGTTCCGAAGTCGTCAGATGGTTCTGATGTCTCTGCAGAACAGTGGCTTATGAAAAACCGCTCACAGGTGGCGGCGCTGCTTACAGAAGAGCCGAATGCATCCGACCTCTCCGGGCAGGAAGCAAATGAATCCACCGAATTGTATCTGACTTATTATGATAGTGACCTCGTTGTTATCGACTGGGATGCTGCCTTTGTCCTCGGCGAACTCGACAGCCTCGACGATGTTCTGCATATTATGGAAATTGCAAATGTCCAGCTCGTTGAGCTGGAGGCTTACGACCGGATTCTCGACATGGCGCTTGAGGTAGCTTACAGGGACATGTCACATCCAAGGGCGAGGATGGATCGCAGGATTCATCAAAACTTGAGGGAACTGCGTGTTGATATGGCCCGGCTCAGCGACGAGTTTTTGAATATTACCAAATTTTTCGGCGACTGGCATTTTGCCAAAATTTATCAATATACCTCGAAAAGGTTCCACCTTGCCGATTGGCACAAAATCATCCAGGAAAAACTTCGAACGCTCGGCGACTTGTATCAGCTGCTTCAGCAGGACAGGAACAATTTCTGGATGGTCCTGCTCGAAACCACCATTGTCCTTTTGTTTATTGTCGATGTCATTTTACTTTTGATTCGCTACTGATTTTCGGGGGATTCTGATATGCCGTTAAATTGTAGAAATGGCCGGCTTGTTTTCGAACTGTCTTCCGGTTTGTTTCCATTTATCTCATCCGTTTTTTTAATTAGAGAGGGATAAAAATGCGCTGGTCTGTAAGTATGGGCAGGATTTTTGGAATAAACTTCCGGATACACATAACCTTCTTTCTTTTGCTGGTTTTTGTATTCCTCTCTGTGTTTGGCAGCAATGGCATCTCTGCCGCATTAATGGAAACGCTCTTTATATGCTCTGTCTTTTTATGTGTGCTTATACACGAAGTCGGCCACAGCCTCATTGCACGCCGCTTCGGAAAGGAGGCTAAAAGCATCACGCTCCTTCCAATCGGCGGTGTTTCCGCTCTCGATGAAATGCCCGAAAAGCCCGGACAGGAAATCCTTATGGCAATCATTGGCCCCTTTATCAATATTGTCATAGCAATAATATTGTTTCTTTTTGTACGGCGCTTTGGCACCATCAGGGAGCTTACTCTTATCTAGAAAACAAATGCTAATTTTTTCCCCAACCTGGTGACCGTTAATATTTTTCTGGCTATTTTCAATCTTATCCCCGCCTTCCCGATGGATGGAGGCAGGGTCTTCCGCGGCTTTCTTGCCTTATGGATGGATTATGTTTCTGCCACACAGGCCGCTGTTTTCGTAGGCCAGACAATCGCAATTATTTTTATCTTCTCAGTATTTTTTGGCGCCTCTATTTGGCTGCCGGTTATCGGCATTTTCCTCTTCCTTGCTGCGAGCGGTGAAAAACAGGAAGTTGTTCTCCGTTCTCTTCTTCACAATCTGCCAATCAGCGAAGTGATGACCACCGAGTTTATAAGCCTGCGGCCCGATGAGCCGCTTTCTTCGGCTCTCGAGCATTTTCATCACGGCTGCCAGAATGATTTTCCCGTCATCGGCAACAGCGGCCTCGAAGGCATACTCACCCGCGACAGTATTCTTTCGAGCATTCATCAGATGGGTACTGTCGTCCCCGTCTCTGCTGTTATGGATACGACATTTATTGCAGTTGATGCCCGAACGCCACTCGATGAGGTTTATAGGAAACTCCTCTTAAACCATAAAACTGCGGTTGCAGTCGTAGAGGGCGATAAAGTCACCGGCATGGTTTGTCTCGATGGAATCTCTAAATATTTTATGATTAAAAGTGCCCTCGAAACCAAATAAGTTTTTCACGGCACCTTGTTTTCTCCCGCATCAGCATCGCAATTTCCTCTTTCTCTGGTTGTTCGTTTCTCCGCTTTTTCATCTTATTTTTTTTAATTTAAAAAAATAAAATTAATATAGGACGTTTTGGTTTCATTATTTTTTCTCGCCTCTTTTTGGTATTAAGCATTTTAAAAATTTAGCCGATTATCTAAAAAAGAAATTGGAAACGCTGTTTCTGCAACCGTTGTAAAACAGCATTAAATGATGTTATTTACGGACGTTTATTGAGGGTAAGGAAATGCCAGGCGTACATACGTTTACTGTTTTACCGGCCCTTCCGGAAGCGCTGAAGGATTTGGAATTCATCGCCAGAAATATGTTCTGGTGCTGGAATCTCGAATTCGTTTCTTTGTTCAACCGCATCGACAGCAATCTTTGGAAAGTCTGGTCGCATAATCCCGTTAAGCTTCTCGGTGCAGTCTCACAGGAAAGACTCAATGAGCTTGCTGAAAACCGCGGCTTCGTCTCAGAGCTTCAGCGGGCGTCAGAAAAATTAAGAACATACCTGGCTGGACAGACCTGGTATGACAAACTCTACCCCGGAACTGATAAGCCTGTCATTGCGTATTTTTGTGCGGAATTCGGCATTCACGAATCGCTGCCTCTTTACTCCGGCGGTCTTGGTATATTAGCCGGCGACCATCTGAAGAGCGCATCCGACCTCGGTGTCCCTCTCGTCGGCATTGGTCTTCTCTATCAAAAAGGTTATTTCAGGCAATACCTTAACGTGGATGGCTGGCAGCAGGAAGTCTTTTCAGACAATGACTTTTACAATATGCCCATCGAGCTTGTTAAAAAAGCCGATGGTCAGCCTCTCCTCATAAGCGTTGAGTTTCCCGGCCGAACAGTCAGGGCCCAGATTTGGTATGTTTCCGTCGGCAGGGTAAGACTTTATTTACTCGATACGAATATTTTAGAGAACTCCCAGCAGGACAGAACCATTACCGCCAGTCTTTACGGCGGTGATACCGAAATGAGAATTTGCCAGGAAGTTTTGCTCGGCATCGGCGGGCTTCGCGCACTGGAAGCGATGAAACTTATGCCCGTTGTCTGTCATATGAATGAAGGCCACGCTGCTTTTATGGCGCTCGAAAGAATAAGATGTCTGAAGGCTGATTCGAACATGACTTTTGATGAGGCGATGGAGGCAACGAAAGCGGGAAATATCTTTACGATGCATACCCCAGTCAAGGCCGGAAACGATGAATTCCCGCTCGAATTAATGGAAAAATATTTCGCTGATTATTATCCGAAGCTGGGTATAGATAAAGACCAGTTCCTCGCACTCGGCAGAATCGTTCCCAAGGACGAAAAAGAATCCTTCAAGATGACCGTTTTGGCACTGCGGCTCAGCTCCTACAGAAACGGTGTCAGCAAGCTCCATGGCCAGGTCTCCAGAAAAATGTGGTCCGTCCTCTGGCCGGACGTTCCTGTTAATGAAGTGCCTATATCTTCAATTACAAACGGTGTACATATTAAAAGCTGGCTTTCGGAGGAGATGAATTCCCTTTTCCAGAGATACCTCGGTGCAAACTGGTCCGAAGAGGTCACCGATGGCGTCAACTGGGACAATATCGACCAGATTCCTGATGAAGAGTTCTGGAGAATTCACCAGCGCTCGAGAGAAAGTCTCGTCGCATTTACCAGGGGCAGATTGAAGGCCCAGATGCAGCGGCGGGGCACCTATCACACCGAGCTTAACTGGGCCGAAGAGGTCCTCGACCCCGAAGCCCTTACAATCGGCTTCGCAAGAAGATTTACGACATACAAAAGAGGAAATCTTCTGTTTCAGGACCCCGGCAGGCTCGTTAAGCTCCTCAGCGACCCTGAAAAGCCCGTCCAGTTCATCTTCGCAGGAAAGGCCCACCCCAAAGACAGTCAGGGCAA
>Ga0105097_10000274_pt1 | contig 22909 bp, 24 predicted proteins | sample PPLLak12cMay2015_FD_87035 | JGI IMG/M metagenome (GOLD analysis project Ga0105097, IMG submission 87035) | Freshwater sediment microbial communities from Prairie Pothole Lake near Jamestown, North Dakota, USA - PPLs Lake P7 Core (1) Depth... | ecosystem: Environmental > Aquatic > Freshwater >...
TTACTCCTAAACTAATCGCTTTATTTTCTTTACTAGATCCAGAACCTTTTGCTTTCATTACAAGATGTGTTGTATTTTTTGATACTGATGATCCAATATTACCACCTCTCGATTCAATAATTTCTTCTAAATCAGTTCTTCTAACTCCAGTAAATACAAAATTCATATCTTTTAAATCATCACCAACTTTAATAGATTCTACTTTTTTGGCAATTGTTATTGGTAAATTTCCTACAAATGTAAAGAACTTATCATAGTTTTCCAAATAAGATTTGGCCGAAATCTCAGCAAATCCTTCAATTGACATAACTTGTTCTAATGTAGGCTTTTCATCAAAGTCTAAAAGAACCAATTTTTTACTTCCAAGTCCTTTAAAGAAACCAGTCGCATGTTGTAATTTAGACAATTCAACATTTGTAGTTGATTTTTTAATTGAATCAAATACGATAGTTGCTTTTCTTTTACCAAATCGATCAATAGATTCTAAATCCTTTTTAGTTGCATTTAATACTGTTTCAATTGTTTGAAACCCTGCATCCCATAATTGAGTAATAACTCCTTCTCCAACATTATCAGCTTCTAATATTTCAAAAAAAGCAACTATTTGTTTTAGTTTTTGTTCATCGGTTTCGGTCAATGTAATTAGTTCAATACCTGCCTCATTCCAACCAAGTTCAACTCCTTCAATAGTAGGCATAACAAACTCAACCGATTCTAAAACTTCAACAATTTTAGGAATAACCATACCACTTCGTTTGATTACAACTCTTGCACCAACTCCTAATCCATTATCTTTAACAAATTTGTAGTTATTAAGTGTACATCTTGAAACAGTTACACCATCTAATTTAATAGGTTCGATTATTGCAACAGGTTTAACTAAACCTTGTTTGGATATATTATCTTCGATTTCTAAAATTGTAGTTTCTGCTCTTTGTTCAAAACTATCATGTTTGAAGGCTCTGGCGTAGCAAGGATTATTAGAAGAAGTTTCTCTACCTAAACTTTCTTGTAAGTCAAGATTATTTACTTCAAGTATTACACCATCAATTTCATAGTCAACAGACCAATCATGAAATAATTTGATAAGCAATTCTTCGGTAAGTTCATTTACTTTACAGGTATGATAATTAACCTTAACTTCTTGACCTTCATTTAGTTTATCAAGTATATCTGATTTTTTATCAAAAACTTGTCCTTTATTTGGTATTGCACCGTATTTAATAAATTGACAATCTTTTAAAGGTTCGGTTACTTCTTTTGAGTTGATTAAACCTGCAACTAAGTTTCTTGGATTTGCAAAGTCACCAGTTCCTGCATCAATAGAGTATTTTTCTAAAAAAGTTTTTTTAGGCATAATAACTTCTCCATAAGTATAAGAGAATATATTAGAATCTAGTGATAAGTGATTTTGTATTAATTTGTAGTGTTCATCTGATTTTTGACCATAGATACCATCACCTCTTGTCCATGTTCCTGTATTTATTTCATCTTGACATAATGAAAGTCCATCAAACTTTGGAGTTGCAACAAGTTCAGTATTGGTATTAATACCTTTTAATCTTACCCAACTTTGGATTTCTTCCATAGTTTTGATTTTATTCATAGATGCCATATCAATAGGTAGTTTTGACTTTCGAGATTCGTCAATAACTTCTAAACCTACTTTTGAAAATAATTCATTTTCTGGATCATATGAAAATAACAACTCTAATAAACCATCATATTCTTTATCAGAAATGATTGAATTACCTGTTCTATATGCTAAATTTGCTTCTTCTATTTTAGTTACTATTCTATCTATCATATTTTTTCAATTATTTATTCTACAAATATACGACTTATTTTTAAATAACCATATACTTAATATATAAATAAATTTAATCTATGTGGAAAACTATCATATTAACATTACTGTTCTTACCTTTATATAGTCAAGAATTGAAAGTCGATTCCGAATTAAACTTTGTAATTACTAATAAAATAATAAAGTATAAAAATACTATTGTTAATAGACCGCCATATTTACAACCAATGATTTACTTAAAGTCAGCACCTCTTTACACAACACTTCTTGGATTAACAAGAGAAATTAGTCCACAAGTTTTTATTATTGATATTAATATAATGTCTAATAATCCTTTTATAGAAAGAACGATATTACATGAACTTATACATGTTAGACAAATTAGTAGTGGTCAATTGGTCAATCTATATAATGGTTGGTTATGGCAAAATAAATTCTATTCATTTGATTCACCATATGAATCAAGACCTTGGGAAGTAGAGGCAAGAGTTCTTGCATCAATTCTCACAAATGAATCTTCTAAATAATTTAAATTTTTATAATAGAACCCATTACATTTTAATATATACTAAAAATATAATAATTAAAAGAATGGCAATACAATCAAGTTTTCCAAAGGTTGCGGATCAAATTATCACAATGAATAAGAATATGGTAGAAACTCTATCTAAAATTAGTTCATTGACTACTACTACAGATTCATCAGTAAATATTCAAATATATGATGAAAATGGAGTTTTGAGAAATTTTACACTTCCATCATTTACATCATTGAAATCTGATATTGATAGACTAAACAATAATATCAATTCACTTTATGGTATAGATTCAACCGGTTCTATAATTCAAACAACAACTCAAAATAAATATAAGAAAATAATAACAGTTGATTTAAATAGAGACCCTACACCAATTAGTAGTATAGGTTCTATTACAAACTTTAAATCAAGTCCAAATTGGTTCTTTGATAGTTTACTAGATCCTATGATTTCAGTTGAATTGGATTTGTCTAATAAAATTGAGGACAATGTTAGAAAATGTTTAATTAGAAGATATATTATAGATTTTGAAAAAAATACAGATGGTTCATTAACTACTAACGGTCAATCCGCATTAAATTCATATAATCAATCTTTTAGAGGAAATTCAACTATTATTATTTCAGAATTTGAAAACTGGTATAAAACTACTAATGGTATTATTAACGCATCAAACCCTAAGTTTGATGAACAACTATTTGATTTAGAACCTAACAATTTATTATATGATGGTCAATTTAGTGTATTGAGAATACAAGAAGATAGATTAAATAAAAAACTTTGGTATGTTTTAGACACACTTGATTATTTAATTGTTGATGCAGGTCAGACCAAACAATTATCTATAAATGATGAGGTTATAATAAATACTAAACAATCATCTACTAAATATAAGGTTATTGAAATATCAACTGTTGAGAGTAATCCTAGAATTCGAGTAGAAAGAATAGAAGGTATCGAACCAATTCCCGTTGGAATAGGAACTTTAAAAATATATTCTGATGTTATCTATACTAAAAAATGTAGAGTGAGTGTAGGTTATAATGAAAGAAATGTTCTTTTTATTAAACCAATAAATACTGATAATCACTTAGTTGCGAAAAAATGGAGTTTAGGTACTGGTTATTATACAAATGACCTAAGACTTGATTCTTCATCTACTGCAAATGGATTATCAATGGAACAATTTTATATTGATTATGTTTATGATTATGGTGTTGTTTTACAGGACTTAGTTGCTAAGAAAACTCCTAATGTATTAGGTGGTACTCCTTTATCACCGACACTTGGTATCGATAACTTTAAAGTTGTTCAAATAAATAAACATCTTACAGATTCTCCTGATTCTAATTTAGTTAAACAAAAACATAATTATCAACTTTCACTAAAATCTGAAATTCAACAAATATCAGAAGCAATTTTATCTAGAAATAAAACTTCTAAATTTACTAAATATAAATCAGAGTCTGCAAAAAAACAAGCAGATTTGGAAATTGAAGATTTGGTTAGAAAAAAAGATAGTAAAAGTAAATTATTAGGGTCAGTTACTCAAGAAATAATTGATCTTTCTAAAGACCCTAAGACAAAAGTAGAGCCTAAATTTAGTGTAAGAGGATTCTGGACTATACCTAGTGCAGTTATAACAACTGGTACTAGACCACAAGAAATTGTACAATTTAGAGTACAATATAGATATGTAAGTAAAGATGGTAAAGAAGCCCCAGTTGAAACATTTTCTATTACAGATTCTCAAAATAAAGCTAGTTTTTCTAACTGGACTGAATTTAAAACTGATGCAAGAAAAAGAGTTTATAATAGTTCAACAGGAGAATATACTTGGCAAATTGAAGATGTCCAAAATGCGGATACACCAAATATAAATCAATTAGATATATCAATTAGATCAAATGAGAGAGTTGAATTTAGAATTAAATCTATTTCAGAAGTTGGTTGGCCAGAAGCTGCAGTAGAATCTGATTGGTCAGATATATTAACTGTTGACTTTCCGGATGATTTAAATACAATTCTTAATGAGAATGAATTTATATTAAGAGAAGCTACTAAAGAAGATTTGAAAACTAGTATGAATAGTGAACTATCTGCAAAGGGATTAGATGAGCACTTATCTGATACCGTAACAGTTAATAATCTTACATTTCATCATGAAAGTAAAAAGATATTATCTGGTTTTCAAGATGATAATGGAGTTTCATTAGACTTGTTTTCCTATATTCAAAAATTAACAGATAGAATTTCTGCTCTTGAAGAGAAAATTAAAAGAGCTAAAGGTGAACTTGAAATTATTATTCTTAGAAATAATCAAGAATTTGTAGTCAGTAATGGTTCTGAAAACACATTTAATGTTGAATGTGAAGATTATTTAGATACATATACTGCAACAGGTGTACCAACAGGTAGAGTTTACCAAAATAATATTTATGTAATTAAAGATTTTGTTGTTAAGTTTAAAAATAAATCTACAGAATCAGTACTTGGTTTACTATCTAATAGAAATTATGTTGATGGTAGTGGTACTGTTTATAATTCAACTGCACCTCAAAATTTCTGGGTAAATAACCAAGATGAAATATTAACAGTAGATACAACTGGACAAACCAGATCACAATTGGATAATCAATTTATTTGGATGGTTAATTATGATTCAATAACAAAAACTACAGTTTCTAAATTATCAGAAAATATTGGTAATTCATTCAATGATAATACGGTAAATTCAAATACTATAACAGGTGTACTTTCTTCACCAGAATATAATATTGGATATAATGAATCAAGTATTTTAAATTTTATTGGAAATAATAAATCATTATTAGATCCTTCTAAATGGATAGACAGTACTGTATCAGTTGCATCGACAACTAAATTTTTGAGTACTATACATCCTGTTGTGAAGGATCTTGAAAATATACAAGAGATTAATAGTGATAAGATAAAAACTGTTAATGCAGGTGATAAGAGTTCCATAATAGTACCTTTAAATATTTATTTTAAAATGAATTCATTGGATAATAGTCAAAGTGGATTAAACTATCAGTATATTGATGTAAATAACTCAACTAAAACTATTAAACATGTTAAAAAGTTAAAATTTTTCGTTGAAAATGAAGCAGAGAATAGACCATTTACATTCACTATTAAATTCAATTTAAATAGAAATAAAGTTATTGTTAGAAAATTTAATAATATAGGTGGAGGTCCGGCGTATGTTGATGATTGGTCATCAACATCAAAAAAATAATAATATACATTGAAGAGTTTTGCATTACTGAGAACAAACACAGGTTTAACAACAAATATAAAAATAATGATAGACACTAACTATAAACTTAGTTTAGATAGTATCGATTCAAATATGAACTTAACATTTGATAAGTTTAAAAAAGTCTCATTTAATAAAAGTAATTATTATGATGAGTTAATACCTTATTTTTATAAAGACTTACCAGCAGAAACTGCATTTAGTATAAAATATGATAATGATGTTGATACAATGTCTAATGATTTTAGTAATCAATATGATGAGTTATATCAATATGGTGCTAGAAATATTATTGATAATAAAAACTATACTGAAGAGTATGAATATTTTTCACCATTGTATATAACTAAAACTGGTTTACCTAAAAATTTTATAATTTTTAGAGTGGACGGTCCTGGTATAGGAAATTTATCAAGTACTAATTTTAAAACTGAAATATCTAATAAATTTAAAGCTGTTAAAATATTTGACCTAACAAAAGAAAGTGTTTTAGGTGAATGGTTAAATACTAATTTCATTGAAAATAAATATTTTCCTGATTCTCCTTTAGAAATGGACTTTAGAAATCTAGAATTTTGTAGATGGAATGGAATTGATTATCAGAATGGTGGATATACATCAAAATCACTATTTATTGATGATATTTTAGATGAAGAAAAAGAAATATTTGAACTTGAAAAGTTTGTATTTGATTCTTATAAAAATAATAAAGTTGTATTTCCTAATATATTAAATTTATCATTTTTATTTGATGATACACCTTCTACACCAGAACAAAAAAGAAAATGGTCTATTAATAGATATTATGGATTCTATTTAAATGACTTGGAATTAGTTACTACTATGTCACCTTATATACCAATACCATTGAAGAGTGATGTTATTATTGGTGAATTGAATAGCAGTGGTAAATTGGTTGGTAATATACTTTATTCTGAGAGTGAATCTTATCCATTTACTGAAGCATGGAGTGATAAAAAACCCTTTTATGTTGAATATAATGGTGTTTATTATAAAGTAGAACAGTTTACTGAAACTATAACTAATCAATTAATTAAAGTTAAAAATATTTCAAGTAGTGAAGATAGAATGTCTAGAGATCTAGGATTTAGTTCATCTAAACCATCATCTAGTATGAAAATGGTGAGTACTAAAGTTACAACAACAAATACAAAATCTGCAGTTGAAAATTATAGTAATGTTATAATTACTAAATATAGAATAATATCAGATTTAGACTTGACAGGTAAACAGTTAGAATTGAATAAAAACTATGGTCAGATAGAAACACAATCAAATAGATTAATAAACTTTGATAATAATGATTTTTATATAAAAGGATTTTATACTGAAGAAAGTAAAGTTGCTGATATTTGGTTAATAGAAATTGATGGAATTTTACACAATTTGATAAAGGATGGTATTTCAACTAAAATTTATAGTGATTATTCATTTGATTTCACAAATGTGAATGACTTTACATATAAGGTTGCTGGTGTTAGTAAACAAGTTAATACAATAGTTGATTTCAATAACCCACCTAAACTATTCAAAATATATAAGGCACAACTAACAGATATAAAAGATTTTGATGATAGAATAATTGACACCGAATTTTCTAAATATGAATATGAAAAATCATCAGATATAACTAATACAGATGAGGCTAAAATGTATTTTGAAGATTTGAGTAGTAAATCAGATCCAATAGAATTAGATGATTTTATCTATAATAATAAAGTTGTTAAAATTCCGGTATCCTCTGAATATACTGCAAATTATGAAACATTTAAAATTGATGGTAATGATTTATCAGAGATTTGGAGAAAGAACTCAACATATTGTAGATTTGGGTTTCAAAATTCCTTATCGGGTAATGATTTACCTTATTTATTAAATAATTCATTAATATTTGAAGACTATAATAGAACTTCTAATACTTCCAATCCTGATCCAACAAGAATTGAGAGAAATTTAGATTATTTCTATACTATAAATTCATCAACCTCGTCATATATACATCATACATTACATATTGAAAAATTAGATAATTCAAAGAATGTGGATTCATCATTTAGATTTGAGTTAGATAAATATTTGAATATAGCAACATACTCATTTTTTGATGAGTTAACATCAACTACACAATCTGCAACTTATTCATTTGATTATTTTAGCTATATTTTTGGAAAAGAAATTGAATTTCTTAATGGAAAAATTAAAAAGAATACAAATAAATATTCATATTTTAATGTGGGTAATGATTCAATACCTAATCATAGTTTATTTAGAGGAATAAAATTCGATATTTATGGAGTTGATAGTGTTAATCTAAACAGTAATAATCAAATAGATAAAATTAATATCAATGCTAATAATGATTTTAATGATTATAAGTTATCTATATTATTAAGTGATAATGATCTATCTGTTAGTAATACAGGAAAGTTGATTTCATCTACTAATAGTCTATTTTGGAATATAATAGATGAGTGGAAAATGGATAAAGAATATGTTCCAGATTCGTATGTTATATTTGATGATATATTATATAAAAGTACTGTAACATCTTCTATAACTAAACCAACTTTTAAAATTAATAACATTGATATAATATCAAATCCATCAAATAGTAGTGATTGGTCTAATATGAATCCTGAGATACTTGAATATGGTAATAATATTTTTTGGAATCCAAAAGTTGAAAATTATAGTAGTCCTGATTTATTAGGATTTGTATATAATTCGGGTGAATATTATTATTTAGCAAGTACTTTATCAAATGTTGTGGATTTTTGGAAACCGACCATTGTTGGTGCAAATGAAATAGGATTAACTTATAGTCAAGGTAGTTTTGTTTTATATAAAAATAAATATTATATATCATTAGTTGATAATAATATCCAAAGTCCTATTAATTCTACTTGGTTAGAAGAGTCAAATATAAAAAAATGGATTTCGGGAAATAAATATTTAAAATCTGATGTTATTATATCGAGTGATAATTATTATATTGCATTAAGAGATACAGAAATTTTAGATACTTTATCAAATAGTAATGCTTGGATGAATATAGGATCTACTATTTTTTATAAATGGAAACCAATCGAAGTTTGGAACCCAAGTAAATCTTACGATATTAAATCTAATTTTATTATACATGATAATATAGTTTATAGTAATAAATATAAAGTAAGTATACCTGTAAATGAAGTTCCATCATCATCAACATTTTGGGAAAGAAAATACAGTTTAGTACCAGATACAACAATAGAATATAATGTAGATAATAACAGTATTATTGAAATGAATGATAAGTATTATTATTGTAGTAGTACGGAAAGTAATTCCACTTTAGATAATGGTATAATAATTTATATTAATAAAAAGTGGAAAAATATATTAATAAATATAAATATTGCAGATAATACATATTATGGTAATATATCAGAAACAAATAGAGATGACTTATATAATGAATTATATAAGAAAATAACAGCTTGTAATTTTATATCATCAATAAATGATATAACTAATAAATATGGATTTGCAGATTATGTCTCTTATGTTATTATAGAGGAAAATGGTGATATAAATAAATATAATTATGATAATAATATAAAAAATTTACCATATATTTTAAAATGTGAAGGGCCTGACAGTTTAAACGTTAAAGTACAATCTTTATTAAAAAGACCAGTATTATTACCTAATACATTAAATCCTACTAAGAAATTAGAAAATGGTAAAATATTAAATATAAACCAATTAAATTATTACAATAATAATCCAATTGCAGTAAATATTATTGAAAATCAATATCCACCTAAAGTATTTGAAAATTATCATGGTGGTAAAAATATAATATCAGATACTATTTATAGATTTAGTGGTTACTATACTCCTTTATTTTATAGTATAGATTTATTCAAAAGAGATTCTGAGTTTAAAAGTAGTGGTAATTATTTATTTGATACTACTTTAACCAATTTTGGTATAATGAAAGAAAGAAAAATTAGAAAAATAAATAGAAAGAGTAGTATTTTAAAATTAAAAGATATTGATGATGAAAAATCTATATATCCAATGCTAGATGAATTTGGATATTCAGTATATGACTTTTTTATATTCTCATCAACTTGGGATTTAAAATATTATTTAGAAACCGATTTATTGAAAACTAGTGGAAATAAAGATTACTTACAGAGATATACTATAGATGAGAATGTTATAAATAACTTTGATGATATTGAAATACCTATTACTATACCAATTAATATAGGACCATCATAAAATTAATAAATAAAAAAATGAGAAGAAGTTATATATCACCAGAGTATCAAACAAAATCAGTGTACGGCACGTTAAATATGTTAGAAGAAAGTACGTTTTTTGGTGCAAAAATGTTGGAAATAGAAGACAATATTAATATAGATAAATTAGATATAATTTATTACCAAAATTTAAATAATGAACAATTAGATTTTTCTATTGAGTCATCTTTGAGATCATATGTTTACTCATCATCATTAGATAAACAAAATAATCATACATTAGTTATTGACCAATCGCAACCAAAATATCAATTAGATAATAATACAAAATGGTTACTAACTATAGATTTAAAAAGTATAATATCAAATTATTTATTTGCAACATTAAAGAAATATAGAACATTTGAGGGTATTAAAAATAATATGAATATTTATAATAATACAGATACTGCAATTAGAAGTTATATCAATTTTAATATTCTTAATAGATATAGATATAAGAGTATTGAATTGTATATTAGTTATCAAGATTTAAGAAATCAAAATATATTAAAATATAATAATACTTGGACAATTAATAGTATAGATTCAAATAATATTTTAACTAAAATTCAAACTGAAACAGAGTTTGATGAATCATCTATTAAAATTTCTTTCAATCAAGAAAAACCGAGTTCTACTTATAAATTTGATTACTATTTTAATATTATATTTGAGAAAATATAAACTTATATTATTAAACTCCATAAAATGATATGGATAATAATGAAAATTTTCAAAATAATTTAGTTTCTTTTTTAAAACTATTTAAAAATAGACCGTATCATCTTGCAAAATATCTAATTGATAATTCGGCATTTACTAAAAATTTTATAGATAAAATAATAAAAAGTGATAAATTAGATAAAGGTGATAAATACTTTTCTGATATATCACAAATGAATGAATTTTATAACTCATTACTTGATACAAAAGATTTTAAAAAATCTTTGGAAGAAATTACCAAAGAAACTAATGATAAAATGGACAATCTTATTATCAATGAAAAATTTGAAGATGCTGCAAGACTTAGAGATTATATGAACAAACATAAAATAAAAAGAATAAAATAAACAACTTTTTCTATTTTATTCATAAAAATAAAACACTTAAAAAAATAAATATGACAAACAACGAAATTTTAAACCCAGAATTAGGAAACCCAGACTTTGACCTTTTGTATGCAGATGATACATATAAAAGAGGACAACAGTTAGATGAAAAAAATCTTGATTCACTTTATGACTCACTTAAAATTGAGATACCAACTACTGGTGCAGTAGTTAGATCTACATACTTAGGTATAATGTCAAATCAGTATGTTTTTAGTGTTGTTGGTTTTAAAGATGATGTTCGTATTGAGTACAAACCAGGTGAAGCAAAATACCTTAACTCTGTTGAAATTGGAGAAGAAGTAGATGTTTTAATCACTGAAGTTGTACAAGGTACTTATTTTATCAAAGGAAGTATTTCTTCTTTATATGAATCAAGAGCACATGAAAACATGAAATCCTTAGAGGAAGGAGAATCTGTTACCGCTTATATTAAAGCTCTTAACCCGGCTGGATATGATGTAGAATTAGTAAATGGTGGTGTAATACTTCCAGGATTTATGCCAAACACATTGGCGGGTATTAATAAACTTTACGATCCAACATCAATTATTGGAGAAACATTTGAAGTAATGATTGAATCATTTTCAGAAAATGAAGGAACTTACATTGTAAGTCGTAGAAAATATCTACAAAGTTTAATTCCTGAGGAAATCAGTAACCTTGAGTCTAATACACTATACAATGGTAGAGTAACTGGAACAACACCTTTCGGTATCTTTGTTGAGTTTAATGAATGTTTAACCGGAATGATCCACAAAGCGAATGTTGTGCCAGAATGGCAAAACAGAATCTCTGAAATTAAACCTGGACATGAAATTGAATTCTATATCAAAGAAATCATTAGAGATAAAATTATTCTTACACAAGTTTTGAGAGAAACTCTTTGGGATGTTATCAAAAATGGTCAGATTATTGAAGGTAGAGTTAAAGATGTTAAACAATTTGGAACTTTAGTTATCTTAGATGATGAAACAGTTGGATTAATACACACATCAGAAATGGAGAAACTTGGTAAAAAGTTCTTATCTGGACAAGACATCAAGGTGAAAGTTCTTTCAGTTGACCGTTCATCTAGAAAAATCTTCTTAACATTAGGTTAATCTTAATTCAAATAAAAAAGTCTCATATTTCTATGAGACTTTTTTTATAATAAAAAATTAACTATTTTTCTAAAATTTTTATAACAACTTCTTCTACAAACTCTTTCATATCTTTAGTATCAATTGTTGATATTGTATCTTTTGAACTATGACAATTAAATATTAATGAGAAGTCTAAATAAGTGTTCTTATCCCATCTAACCTGTGTTACTTCATTTATAGGTGGAATAGGATTAATAACACAAGAATCTATACCATTTTTCCTAAATGTTACAGAATCATTAGCTGGAGTTTTATTAATAGGACAATCAAAAATAGATTTTATATGTTTAGTCAATTTACCTGGATAGTCACCAATAAAGAAGTATTTACCACCTTTACCAGTTAATTCTAAATTAAGTATCCAATCAATATCACCAAATTCACCTTCATTAATAAGTTCAGACGCTCTTTGAGAACCTATACCACCACACTCTTCACCATCTAATAGAATTACATTGATACTAGGCATTAACTTTTTAATCATTATGGCATTAATAACAGAACAACTATTATCATTAGCATTATCTATCTTATGGTTATTAACATCATGATGTGCAACCACCATTCTATTGGAAGTCCCTTTAAGTATTAAATTATAACCAGTTACTCTTGAAGTGATGAATTTATCTAACACATATTCAATATCTTCAGAATCCATTAAATCCATTAAAAATTGAACTCTTGGAGTTGGCATTTCAGAATCATTAGAATAAATAGTACCTTCATTTCTAATTTTACAAAAATCATATATTTTATTGTACATAGTTATTTAATTATACTTTTTAGTTTCTTGTTTACTACGTTTTCTTAATATATTCATATCTTCTTTTAGGAAGTAATCTTTAAAGTATCGTATATCATTAGATTCATCTACAATTTGTAGAATAATCTTTAAACGATCTTCTTGTTCTAATTTCTGAAAATTGATTGCTTCTAAGTCTTCGATTGTTTTGTACATCATAAATTTATTAGAATACAAATATACTATAAATTAAAAAAACTACCAAATATTTAGTAGTTTTTTCTTTTACATTAAAATGTTTTCGAGGTGTTAGATTTATTAATCATGTTCATAGTCAGAAATATCAATTCCTTCTCTTGTTACAGTTATCTCACTATGATCACCAAATTGTGAAATGAAAAAATCATCTTCAAAATGACCTAAGAAGTCCTTAATATCGGTTGTAATATCAGACAATGATTTATTATATTTATCATTATCAATTTCAATTCGTCCCTCATAGACTCTTGTTGTATTATTCCATTTACCCCAATTGGTTACTTTTTTTTCATCTATCCAATCACAATCATCTACATGTTCACCATTGATATAGATATAATCGGTATTTGCAGAAAACTCGCAGGTGTCACCATCGTTGAAGTAAGGAGTGTACTGGTTCCATCCAAATGATTCTAATTCAGGGTTTTCATCGAAAAACTCTTTAGTTAAATCGGTAAAAATACTATTTGACTCAGCAATCATTTGTTTTTTTAAATCCGAAATCTCTTTCTGTTTTTCTTTTAATCTTTTAAATTTGTCTTCTTTCATATAATTAAGTTTACTATTATTTTATTATTTATTCTTCTTTAGTTTCAATTAAATTTAAAATATCTTCAAGTGTCATACTTAGTAATTTAGTATAATCAACTTTTGTAATATTCATATTTTTACAAATTTGTTGACAACCCCAATCAATCATATCTAGGTGATGTCTATTTTCATCTAACATAGATTTTGATAATACCTTCATCAATTCTAATTCCTTATTCTTAACAAATTCTATTTTTCTAACCGCCTTAAAATCAGTTCTTACTACATTATCATCTTCATCATACAAAACTTGATTAAGTACCATTTCTCTGGCTTGGTCAGATGGTAACTTATTAAATCTCCAATTACTAAAAATTAGTTTTCTTGAAACACCTTCAAACTTAATAAAATGTTCACTATATGTACTTGTACTTCCATTCCAGCCTGTTCTTTGAGAACTTCTAGTAATTAAATCTTCAATTTTATACATACCATCTTTTACTAAGGTTTTATAACTATCTGATTTACATATCAAAATATCACCTTTTTTAAGGTCACCGTATTGTAAAATTTTTACTTCTTCCTTAGGAGTTACTATATTTATCTTAGGTAAAGGTTTTTTATCTTCTGTTGTGAAGTTATTTACCGTAAATCTACCTATATTTTTAATTTCAACGATACCTTCTAACCAACGATTATTCTTACCATCATTGTGTAGATTAATTACTTCATACGTAAATCCTTTAATAATTTTCTTTGTTGATTTTATTGCAATTACTTTCATTAGTCTAACATAGATTTTTTAATATTACCTTTTTCTTTTAACTTTTTGAATGATGCTGGTGTGTCTTTAATACCATTTTGCATCCAATCTTTGAAGTCCATATTTTCAAGATAATCTTGTGCGGTAGGTATAAATCGCATTCCGAAATCCTCAAGTACATGAATTTCACAAATGTCTTTAACAGATACTACTTTACCGACTGAGTTTGTAATAGTGTATCCAAAAATTGGAATCATTACTTCATGAATCCAGAATGAGTGATGTGTGAGTGCTCTATGAATATTACTGGAAAAATACGCCTTAGAACAATCCATTTTAATATGTATATTGATATAATCCGAAATCTCACCACCAAATTTTCTTACTGATGATACTGAATGAATGTGTGCGTTTGCCATATTATAAGTTTTGTTTTTGTTCGTAATAAGTAAGTTTGTTTGTGACTTCCATTAAATCATCTTTCGATAATCTTGTGAGTGCAAATCTAAGGATTTCTTCTGAATTATCAAAGTAATTTAAATTTTGTGATATAAATTCAACATAATCTTCTTTTAGTCCAACTCCAATCGTTAGTAATTTGAACTCTCTATCAAATTCAACACCACCATTGATAAGGTATCGACCACCAACATTAACCATATTCTTTCTGAACTGGTCGATATTAGTATCTTTTGGAACATCAAATTCAATTATTTTATGTGGATAATCTAGGTTATCACATAAATCCTTTGCTTCTTTTAAACCAATACAAGCAACTTCTTTTACGAGTTTTACAAATGATAACTTATTTGTTGTTTTCTCTATACAAACCATTCTTATCTTTCTCATTATATTACTCTTTTTGTTGCCTCATTAAAAAGGAATTTATCAATTATCTTTTGGTCAATTTTATTAACTTGTGATAATGTATCACCAAATACAGTTATTTCATCATTATAATTATGTATAGTATAATCTGATAACCTATTTTTTTCAAGTGGGTCCATTTCGGTTTTTACTAAATCATTTACAGCAAGTAATCCTAAATCAGTTACATACTTACATCTTTTTATTCTATCAGTATGTGGTGCAAAAACACTAATACTTAAATCCATTTTTTTATCCCAATCTCTTTCAAATAAAATAGATGAATGAAAAATAGTGTAAGTACACTTTTCATGTTTTTTGTTAAATAATTTATATGCTCTGAAAATATCAGGTTCAACCATATCTAAGACTTTATCAAAAGTTTTAGGGTCTTTAATATTTCTGAAATCTAGTGAATCTGTTAGGAATATATCATTGCCTAACTTTTCTCTAATTTCACCTAATAATTCATAATTATAGTTTAATATAAAACGCAAAATAGTATCCGCTTCAAATATAGGAATACTTATTTGTTTAAATAAATTTGCCACTCTGTCTTTTCCAGAATATCTGTTACCCGATAAGCCTACTTTTATCATATTATTAATTTAGAATACAAATATATAACTAATATATAACATTACAAAATTTTTAACTATAATTATTTATGAGATATTCAATTGAAGAGTTAGGTTTTATACTTTATAATAATCGTTCTGTAAAAGGAGTTGTTACTAACTTTATACCTAAAGATATGAGTCCGACCAAAGTAGTTAGAATAGAAACAATATTAGATAAGGTTAAAAGTAATTTTACAGATAACCGAATGGTTGAAGTTAGTATTGATGAATTAAATTCTGATAGTGAAGATGTGATAGTTTTTCCAAAAGATTTGGAAGAATTGACTGATATAGTTTTAGAAAATATTGGTAATTTCAGTAATGATGAATTTGAATATTTGATTAATAGAGGTATAGGAGAACAAACTATTTTACAATATAAACTACTAGGTCTTTCTTCTATTATTGACTTAGAACATCTTAAAATACTCGGTGCGACCTCTCATCCTATTTTAAAACAATTCTTGGATGATGGTATTGAAAATGGTGGTATTATTATTCCTCTTTTTGAAAATAGTAAACTTATAAATTGTGCTATACGAAAATTAAATATTGGTAATGATAGACTATCAGAAAAATTTAAAACTAAAACTAAAACTTTAAAATATTCATTGGCTTGTCCAGATGTACCTGTTTGGGGATTAGATAATATAGATAATGGTGATGAGATATGGATAACTGAAGGTATATTTGATATGATTGCACTACAAAAGTTAGGTAAAAATTCTGTAAGTTGTTCTAGTGCCATGTGGAGTGGATTACAATTATATAAAATATTAGAAAAAACACCATCTCGTATTATAATTGTTTCGGATAATGATAATGTGGGTCTGAGAGTTTCTGCAATACTTAGAGATTTTTTCGAATATTGTAGAATAGATACTAAAGTAGTTATTAGTAGAGTTTGTAAAGATCCTGCAGAACATTACTTTCAGAGAGAAAAAGGATTGGATGATTTCATAGATATTGAAATTACAAATGAAATGATAGAATCTAAAGAAGATGACACATTTAACTTTATAAACTATTTAAAAAATAGAAAATTCTAAATTAATATATAAGACATGTTAAAAAGATACAAACAATTTATAAAAGAAGAATTAACAACACAAGAACTCGATGTTCTAAGAAGTGAATTAAAATCATTAAATGATAAGAGAGATGATTGGAAAGATGAGATTATGAATGTATCTCTTGATGAAAACCTTGGTATTAGTTATTCTACATTATGTAAAAGAAATGATGATCCTAAACAAGATTATAGTAATTTTCAAAAGTTTATGGATGAAAAAGGATTCACTTTTGATGTAATAGAAGAAATATTTTCTGAAAAATCTGATAAAATTGTTGGTAGGGATATTTTTGAAGAAATACGTTTAAGTCCATTAGATAATCAAAATGGTTATGTAGATACTTATCTATATTTTACTGTTGAAAGATTGAGATTAGATACTGATAAAGTTGAATTAGGTGGTGGTGGTTGGTCTACTTATTTTATAGGCAATGATGAAGAAGCTAAAGAAGAAGCAGTTATTAGATATGCATATGGTTATCATAAAACTAAATATGGTTATTTAATGATAAAACAAGCAGGTTTGACTAGAGCTGAATTTATTAAAATGGCGATGAAAGATTTGGCAGATGTTATAAAAGATGATTTCTATAATGATGTTATTCTACAATGGTGTAAAGATAATGACCTCAAGAAATTTGTTGCGGATCGTATATCAGAGGATTTTGAGATTGAAGACTTTTCAATAACGGAAAACGATAGAATGATTTTAGAAACTAGAAAAATTGCAGAACATTTAAATCAAGGTTTAGAGTATAATTTTGAAAAGTATAGAATAACACATGATGATATATGTTCTTATATTGTTAAGCTTCTTAGTGAAATGGACTATGATGACTTTGATAAAACAGATAGAGAATTCATTATCTATGGTGAATTTAAAGGTGATATTTAAAACAAACTAAACTTATAAACATATAAAATAAAAATAAATAAATTTATATGATAATTAATTTAAAGTCGGAAACTGATTTAAGTGGATTTTATGTGGTGTATGAGGGATCAACAAACTTAGAAAAACCAGGTTGGAGAGGGCTCTCACATTTGGGAGAACATTTGGTTTGCAAAACATTAGACCATTTACAAGAAGATTTTGACAGGGATGGTATAGATTGGAATGCTTATACTTCTTCTAATGAAATCGTTTTTTATATAACTGGATTAGATGAGAAGATAATAAAGTATAAAAATGAATTTGTGGAATTATTGACAACATTTAAAACAACTAAAGAAGAATTTGAAAATGAACGAAAAATTGTTCTTGAAGAGTATATGGATTGTTTCAATGACCAATCACAATCACACATGTTAAACCTTTCTAGAAAATTATTTAATGATTTTGATCCTATTGGTTCTCGTGAAGATTTAGAAAATTTAAAATTTATAGATTATATGAATTTTTGGGAATTACAATATTCAAAACCAACTAAGGTTATTAATGTTTCTAAGAATAAAGAATATAAAAACAAAAATATTGAATTTCAAGAAAGAACAATAACTAAAGATGTTGTTTATGGTAATTTTGATGTTCCAATGGAACTTAACAATGAATTTAAGGATAAAACATCTATTGCTATTTTATCACCAGTAATTGAAGAAGATTTCGCGTATGTTCATTTCATTAATGCTATGTTATCATTAGGATTGAAATCTCCTCTTTATGATGAGATTAGAGAGAAAAAAGGTTTGGCTTATTATGTTAGTTGTTATCAATCAAGAATTTGTGATAAAGGAATAAACACTATTTCAACCCAAACTTCAAATAAGAATTTTAATGAGGTTGTTTCAATCGTTAAGAATGTTATTAATAATCCTGATAAATATCTAACTAAAGAAAGATTTGATATTGTTAAAGATTATTATGGAGTTAGAAAACAAAAAGATGAAATTCTTAGATATAAAAATGTGAATCAATGGATTAGTCCAGAAGGTTGGTCAGTATTTGATATTTTAGATAAAGTAAATCTTAAAAAGATTAGACAAGTTTATGATAAATATTACGACTTTGACAAATTTTATATCTCCAATGACAAGACAGAGTTCAAAAAGAAAAAATAATATATGTTAATTCCATATATTGGTGAAAAAACTAAATTTTCACACTTCATAACACCCAATATACCAACAGATATTTCCACTTATGTGGAACCATTCGGTGGTATGTTTGGTGTTTTCTTTTCACTTGATTTTGATAAGTATAAAGGAATAAATTTTATCTATAATGATATTAATCCTTTGAATTATAATCTGTTTAATCAATTGAAATATAATAAAGATTTTATGTATATAGTTAAAGAAACTATAGTTGATAAAGAACTATATAAAATTGCTTTGAAAGGTATAACTAATGAAATAGATGATATTAAATTAGCAATTGATTGGTTAATTGTTTTAACTTGTTCAAATCCGTATGAAATTGGTTTAGATTCGTGGAAAGGAAATACTGAATTTGAAATATTTAAAATTAAATTTAATGCATATAAATCAAAAATGAATAGAATAGATTATATTTATAATGATGATTATAAAAGTATTATAAATCAACATGATTCACCTAAAACATTCTTCTATTTGGATCCACCTTATAAATATCGAGAATCCTTTTATATAAATCATAACTTTAATAAAGATTCACATTTAGAATTGGCAGAAATTTTAAATAATATTGAGGGTAGATTTCTTTTAAGTTATTATGATTTTGATGGATTGAAGGAATTATATCCTAATTGTAAATTTGAATCTAAAAAAACAATTATGGGCACAGAGTGGATAATTATGAATTATTAGATTTTTTATTTAATATATATATTTATAAAAAAAAATTGTTATATGAAACATATTAAAAAATTCAATGAAAGTTTCTTAGATAGATTAGAAGCTGCCGTTAAAGGTAAATCTGATAAGGGTAAACTTATTGGAGAAATGCTAAAAAAACAGAATATTACTGAACAAGGATTTGCTTATACATTTAGATTTATGGGTGGAAGTGATCTTACTGATGAAGAAAAAAGTCATCCAATTTCATATTTGGTAAATTATAAACCAAATGAAGGAAAATTAAAAGTTGAAGGTGGTAAATTATTACTAACTGATGAAACATTTAATGATAAAAAAGTTGTGAATGTAATTCCAATGATTGATAAAACAGAAAAAGACGGTGTTGAAGAACATGGTCGTATTTGGTCAAGTGCGGTAATTAAATTTGATTATAAATTTGATTTAGCCGTAGAAAATCCAACTCTAACATTTTCAAATGGATTACTTTTTGATATAGAAAAAGGAACTTGGGTAAAAAATGATAAAGTAAGTATGGATAGTGTTGAAGTACTTGATGGTGAAATAAACCCAGAAACTGAAAAAATTCTTGCAGATGCTTTATCAGGCACTATTTGGAATCAAGAGTTAGTTACAACTTATAATGTATTTATTGATGAATGTAATAAAAGAAAAGATATTGTAGATATTATTTCAAAACATCATTCGGAAGTTGTAAAACCTGAAACAAAAGAACCTGTAGTATCAGAAAGTTTCATTACAAAGTTTAATAAATTTTAATAAAAAAACCACTCAAATGAGTGGTTTTTTTATTTAATAATTTTCTTTTACCCATTCTATTAACTTTTCTAAGTTATCTGAATTATAGATATAAGGATGTTTATTTAACAATGATTCTAAGAATTTAATTCTACCTTCTTTATAAGCTACATTACCATAACCTTTATATTCATTAGAAATTCCATTTTCCCACTCTAATAATTGTTCAAAATCTCTCTCAACAATATTCATATCAAATTGAATAAAATTACTGGATAGTCTATTACTTGGTTCGTGAGTTTTGGTATCTAAAATAATTTGATAAATATCTTGAATATCTCTATTAGTTTTATCTTTACAACATTTTAGAAAAAATTCGGCAGACTTTTCTTCATTATCTTGTTTCATAGGATCATAAACACAATCATGAAAAAGTGCAGTTATTATCAATTTATCATATTGAACATCAGTAAACGTATATTTATTTTCATCTATTTGTTTGATTAAATCATTTAAGTGGTCCAAAGTATGATAAGAACGATGTGATTCATTCCACATACCTAATATTATACTGACATCACATTTTATATTCCACTTGTCTAATAATTTTTGTAAATCCATAATATTATTTATTTTTATAAAAATCTACACTATATTTATCCGCAATTTCTTCTGACTTTTCTAATTTATTTTTCTCAACATAAAATACCCATTTGAAACCAGGATATTGTTGATTTATATCAATTACACTTTGTTTACTATCAATTATATTACCATCTGAATCAACAAATTTTGGATAAGTTGAAAATCCTTGTGACCACATTAAGTCATCCATTTCTTTACGAATTTTATCTCTTGTTTGCCAACTAGTTTTTATGAAATCAACTACTACACTTGGATATATAGTTTTTTCTTCACCTCTACTATTATTAAATGTTATTGGTGATACAATGAAATCATCATCTAAACTTTCATTAAATTTTCTTATACGCATAAACTATATATTAAAAATTTTAATAATCTTTTCTTTTCTCAATTCAATTTTTTTAAATTTAATGTATTTATTTAAATCACTTTCAATTGATAAATAATAGGATCTACCTATTTGTCTAGGTTTAGTAAAATACATATTTTTGCTTTTCGTCTATTGGCTTTTGCAGCCATTTTAATTTTAATTTGTAAATTTATCATAATATTTTCAAAGTCCGAATCTATCATATTACTTTTTTAGTATTTTATCAATTTTGATTTCTCTATCAACTGCTTTTTCTCTTAGAATTCTAGCTGCTTTTTCTTCGGGGGTTTCTTCTTTTTTAACTTTGGAAGTTACCCAATCATTATTATTAGACCACATACTATCTATTTTATAAGATGAATATTTATTCATTATATCATCTAAACTATAAATATCATATTTACTATTATTTTTCTTATTATATTTATCAAATAGATATCCTCCGGTAATGTTATATTTATCATTCATATATTTATATATTTTTTTTGGTTAATTTATTGTATAGCTTTTCCATACCGGTAGTCGCATTTTCTTGTATATGTTCGAAATCAGCTCTTCTAAATTCAGGAACATAAAAATCCATTTCTCCTGGATCAATATAGTATATGAGTGTATCATATTTAGTTAGAAATGGTATTTCATTTGCAGGTGATACTTGCATAGATGTTCCAATAACAATACATATATCACACTCTTTTGCACTTTGTATAGATTTAGTTACATTATCCTGATCCAAACCTTCACCGAACCAAATTATGGATGGCCTTAATTGTGAACCTTTCTCACATTTATCACCAATATTTAAGTCTTCTGTCCAATCATATACTAATTTAGAGTCTAATGTTGATCGTACTTTATTCAATTCACCGTGTAAATGAATAACATTTGTTGATCCGGCACGTTCATGTAAATTATCTACATTTTGTGTTACTATCGATACATCAAAATATTCTTCAAGTTTTGCAATAAACTCGTGTGCTTTATTTATTTTAACACTTTTTAACTGAGCTCTTCGTTGATTATAGAAATCTAAGACTAATTCCTTATTTTTTCTCCAAGCATTTATCGTTGCAACATCCTCAATTCTAAAGTTATTCCAAAGACTTTCCTTAGAATCTCTGAAGGTATCAATTCCACTTTCTTTCGAAACACCCGCTCCTGAGAATATTAATATTTTTTTTCTATTTTCCATAATATATTATATTGTATAAAGATAATAAAAATAGTTTAGAACTATTAATATTTTTATATATAGTAAAAAGTCAATCATAGTTTAAATGAGTACATTTTCTTCAACAAATATAGTAAAAA
>Ga0105097_10000276_pt1 | contig 22770 bp, 18 predicted proteins | sample PPLLak12cMay2015_FD_87035 | JGI IMG/M metagenome (GOLD analysis project Ga0105097, IMG submission 87035) | Freshwater sediment microbial communities from Prairie Pothole Lake near Jamestown, North Dakota, USA - PPLs Lake P7 Core (1) Depth... | ecosystem: Environmental > Aquatic > Freshwater >...
CTCGCCAAAACCAAGCGTAACGATGGCGAGATAATCCCCGCGTAATTTCATTATCGGTAAACCAATGAGGGCTCCGGCAAAAGCGGCTAGACAAATCCCGACGAAAAAGGCGATCCAGGCACCCCACATTAAATTGTGCGGTTCGGGAGCATTTAATAGTGCTGCGGTGTAGGCTCCAACTGCGATGAAGGCAGCAAAGCCGAGCACCAGTTGGCCTGATAAACCAACAATAAGGTTCAAACCAAGTCCCATGAGAACGTAGATCCCGACTGTCCCTACCACATAGTTCCAGTAAGAACCCCAGACCCGGGGAAGTATTAGCATCGCGGCGAGACCAAGGATCAGCAGGAAAATCCTGAACACTTTATTGTGCCAGGTTTGTTGAATTGCGGGTTTATTGAAGAATGTCTTCACTGCTCCCACTGGTTTGCTGAAGATCTTGCCAAAGGGGATCAGTTTAAAGAGCCCACCAATGAAGGCGAAGAAAATGAACGTGACCAGCGTCACAAGAAAACCCAAAATGGGAGGCAGACCGTAAAGACTAAAATTTACATTGGCAGCAGAAAGGGCGGTTAAGTAAGAACGAAAATCGCCCCCATTTATATAAATGATCCCAAGAAGCAGGGTGAAACCTGCCACGATGGCACCGGTGATGGCTCCGGCTGCGGAACTGGCTAGAACGCCGCGGAAATTCCTGGTCTGGTTTACACGCCATCCAATCAGGAATCCCATTAAGGCATTGAAAACTATCTGAAAGTAAGGGTTTGAAAGCGAACCACTGATCACATTTTGACCAAATGCTTTTGAAACGATCGCAGCAAAAACCACATTAAAACCGATCATGATCAGGAAAATGGTCACAATGGCTGCGACTACAGCTGGATTGACGATCTTATTGCCAGAGGATTTATTCTTCATAGCTTTTCCTCTTTAATCGTAGAGCCAAGAATACCAGTAGGTCTATAAAGGAAGATCAATATCAGGATCAAAAATGCGATTACGTCTTTCAATTGGAAATCGACCCCAAAAGCTGCTGGAGCGATGGATTCGATGACTCCCAATACCAAGCCACCAACCATCGCACCTGGAATACTGCCTATACCGCCAAGAACAGCGGCTGTGAAGGCCTTAATTCCGGGCAGAAAGCCCATGAAATAGTTGATTAATCCCATTTGGAGCCCCCACATGACGCCTGCTGCACCTGCAAGGAGCCCGCTAATAATAAAGGTCTTGCTGATCACATTATCCACATTCACACCCATTAATGCGGCAGTCTTTTTATCCTGAGAAATGGCGCGCATAGATCTTCCCAGGCGAGTTCGCTGAACGACATAATACAGTAGACCCATTAATGAAAGCGAAAGAATAAATGTTAATACTCCTGTATAAGTGAGCATCACAGAATTATCATTTACCTTAAGCGCAAACCCGGTTCCTCTCGCGAGCACATCCGGATTTGTATAATCGCGAAGTTGAGGGCTGAAAAGAAGCTGAACTGCGTTCTGCAAAAATATAGAAGCACCGATAGCGCTGATCAGTGGAACCAGGCGGGGGGCATTGCGGAGAGGACGGTAGGCGATCTTCTCCAGAAAATATCCCGTCGTTGCAGCAGCGGTCATACCGACTGCAAAAGCAAGGATTATCGAAATCCAGGGGTAGGCATTCAGAAATGTTTGTTCCGGCAAGGTGGCTGTGGGGACACGAATTTCCTTCAAGGCTTGGATGAGGAAATAACCTGCAAACGAACCCACCATCATTACTTCGCCGTGAGCAAAGTTGATCATTCCGAGAATGCCATAGACCAGGGAATACCCAATGGCGACAAGCGCATACACCCCCCCAATCACCAAACCACTGAAAGCTAACCTGAGCCAGGTTTCGGGACCGAATTTGGCATCAACAAAAAATACCAGATACATGCGCCAGATAGCCCAGATGATTACCGCAATTCCAATAAAAGGCCGGATAAAACCACCTACTTTTTTCCAAAACCCTTTAATATCTCGCGACCGCTTATTCTGCATTGAAAATCCTTGGCGGGAAGTTAAAATAAAAATTAATTATAACTGATACAAGAACCTGCCCGGCCAAATTTGACCGGGCAGGTCGAACCGATAGACGAGCTGTTTACTGGGCAGGAACCCAGGCGCCGTCCTGGATCACAACGAAAAGCGGACCGTTGGAGTTGCATTCACCAACTTCGTCGCAGGAATAAGTACCCGCAACACCTTTGAAATCTGTCAACGTACGGACAGCTTCAACCAGGGCACCGCGTGGAACATACAAGGAACCATCATCACCTTTGACCGCGACGGATTTCACCATGGCGATCAAACCGGCTGCAGAGTCATAGCCATTCCAGGAGAATGGGGATAAAACCCCAGGAGCCTGACCAAACGCAGCTTCATACGCGGCGTCAAAGGTCGCTTTTTCGGGGGAATCGGGCGGGGTGAGGGAAACAGCGAAGGCGCCTTCACCATTCTTGCCGGTGCGATCTAGGAAATCCTTACCGAAGGTTCCATCGCAACCGAAGAAAACGGCATTTTCGAGGCCGGTCTGCTTCATTTGATTGGCCAGAACAGAGGCATCGGCAGTATAGCCACCGAAATAGATCGCTTCTGGATTACCAGCAGCGACCGTTGAGAGCACTGCGGTGAAATCGGTTTCTTTAGTAGTGATGGCCTGGAAAGCAGTAACTTCACCACCAGCGGCCACAAAATTATCGCGAACAGCTTCAGCCAAACCCTTACCATAATCCGAACCATCGTGCAGGACTGCGATCTTTGTAAACCCTAATTTTTCAGAGAGGAATTTGGCAGCGAACTTTGCCTGGATCACATCGGTGAAAGCGATCCGGTTGAAGACGGCGGAACCTTTTTCGGTCAGGGCAGGGTTGGTGGCCGAGGGGGAAAGCATGGGCAAGCCAACTTTTTCATAGATGGGCATGGCAGCCGCGGTTGCACCGGAGAAAATATGACCGGCAACCGCAACAACCGACGGGTCGGCGGCCAGCTTGTTGGCTACTGCAGCACCGCCTTCAGCGTTGCCACCATCATCCTGGGCGACGAGCTCGAAGGAAAAGCCTTCAAATTCACCAGCATCTTTGACGGCAATCTGCGCACCCTGGGAGATGTCGATACCGAAGGAGGCATCGCCACCGGTCATGGGGGCACCCATACCAACTTTTACAGTGGTTCCGGGATCTACCTTGGCGCAGCCAAAGGGATCACTCGCGCAGACTTCGGGAGCTCCACCAGCGGCAGGGGCTGCTTCGGTGGGGGCGGCAGCTTCCTCGGTGGGAGCCGGGGGAGCGGGGGTCTCGGTCACGACTGGTGCACATGCAGCCAGGGCGAGCGAGAGGACAACAACGAACAAAAACACAAAACGCTTAGACATCATTCTTCTCCTTAAAAATTATTGGCGATTTTCCAAACCGAACTACATAAAAATAAATAAGTAATCACCTCCTTATATTCCCAAAAAAAGAAACCGCCTCTTTTCTGGGCGGCTTCCTCTTGGTTTTCTGCTACTTTTCCTAATCTACTTCTCTAACAGTCCGGTTGCCGTCCAAATGTTTCATTGTGTACATGAGCCAAATAATCATGTGCATAAGGACGGTGATAAGGGCGGTGAATAAAAAGTAGTTCAAGATTTCCTCTAGCAATTAATTGTTAATATAATAGCCGAAAAATAGAAAAAGTCAATAGGCAATTTATTAAAAACCTGCGATTCTTGCAATCGCAGGTTTTTGGTCGGGGCGAGAGGATTTGAACCTCCGACCTCTTGCACCCCATGCAAGCGCGCTAGCCGGACTGCGCCACGCCCCGAACATCGGCTGGTATTATATGCTGAATGCCATCATTTGGCAATGAATTATTAGAATCCCAGAAGGTATAATTGCGCCTCAACCTGAATATCAACGAGGAAATGTGAGCAAGATAATCAATACAGAGAGTGCCGGAAAAAACCGGAATTTGTTGGTCAAATCGGTGGTGGTTGCGCTGAGGGAGTTATTAAAGCAGACTGATACTGGGGAAGAAACCAGGGATATTACTGCGTATATCTCCTTGGCTTTGAAATCGATCGCCGACACTGTGGATGTATCTGTGGCCGCCTGGGAAAAAAGAGGTTACTGGGTAAAAGCTGAGCGTTTTCGCATGGATTGGGAGTGGACCGGTTTCTACGCAAAAAGCTACAAGGATGCCTTGATGAAGGAAGATTGGGGTGCTGTGGCATCCCTGGCAGCCAGGACCGGGCAGAAATTTGGTTCGGTGAAAGTGGCAGAGAAAAACCGGATCGGTTCACCCTGGAAAGGTGCATATCAGCACTTACGGGGTTCATAAAAAAAGCAGCTCCCTTCCAAAGGAGCTGCTTTTTTACTAGGTTGAGTTTATTTTTGTTTCAGGATTACGCGGGCATCAGCCACTTTTAGCCCCTTGCCTGTTTCATAAACCAATAATGGGTTCGCATCAGTTTCTGATATTTCATCCTTCAGATCAAGGATCATGTTGGAGAATTTGCAAATCGTCTCCACCATAGCTTCCTGGTCTCGCGGAGATTCTCCTCGAGCACCTTTCAGGATGGGAGCACCCCGAATTTCGGATAACATCCTGCGTGCCTGGCCTTGCGTTACAGGGGTCACCCGGAAGGTAACATCCTTGAGCACTTCGACGAAAATGCCACCCAACCCGAACATGACAGTTGGTCCAAATGATGAATCATTTACGGAGCCAAGAATGACCTCGGTTCCCCAAGGAGCCATTTCCTGGACAGCTATCCCATGGATATTTGCGTCCGGTTTATAGGCTTTCGCGTTAGCTATGATGGTTTTCCATGCTTCACGAACACCGGATTCGTCCTTCACATTGACTTTGACACCCCCGGCATCAGATTTGTGCAAAATATCCGGAGAAACGATCTTCATAACCACCGGATAACCGGTTTCAACCGCTTTTTCAACGGCCTCATCTTCGGTCTTGGCAAGTGAGATTTTCGTCACAGGCAGACCGTAGGCTGCGAAGACCTGCTTAGCTTCAATCTCTGTAAGCGAATCCCTCCCGTCGGCACGTGCTTTCGCAATGACATCTAGGGCTTTATTCCTTTCCGTTGGTTCGCATTGGTAATCCGGCTCGGCTGCGATTTCCTTGATGCGCGCGTATTCCCTAAGGCAGGCCAAAGCATTAACCGCAAGATCTGGCGCGCCATAGGCAGGGATGCCATTTTCAACAAGCCATCGCATGGCTTTATCGGACCGCTCGCCACCGACGAAGGAAACTGTTACAGGTTTATCCTTAATCCCGGTTGCATCGATGCCAGCCTTGATGCTTTCAGCGATACCCTGAGGATCGGTCATGGCGGTTTCGCAATAAAGAACACAGAGACCATCCACCCATTGATGAGCAAATGAGAATTGGGTTGTCTCCCGGAACCATTCATTACCAGCCATTCCAGTCATATCCACCGGGTTCTTGGCGGAACCATAATCCGGCATGTGTTTTTTCAATTGAGCCTGAACATCTTCTGGGGCGAACTTCAGGGGAATACCATATTTTTCAGCTGCATCGGTGGCCAGAACGCCGACCCCACCACCGTTGGTGAGAATCAACATATTCTCACCTTTCATGGGGGGCTGCAACGAAAGAACCTGGGTACGGTTGAAGAGATCATTAAGGTCCTGAGCTTGGATCACCCCCGCTTGTTGAAAGGCAGCGCTGTAGATCTTTGCTGCGCCAGCTAGAGAACCAGTGTGCGATGCAGCAGCTGCTGCGCCGTGAGTGGAAACACCGGATTTTAGGGCAATGATCGGTTTGGTTGCCTTTTTGCCTGCTTCAATAAATGCACGGCCGTTTTTCAAACCTTCCACATATAGAGATATACAATAGGTGGCGGGGTCACTATCTAACCATGCTACAAGATCTGCAAAATCCACATCGCACATATTGCCGATCGAAATTAATTTTTCAAATCCCACCCGCCGCGTGAAGGAGGCGGCATCGATTGCGATTAGCAATGCCCCGGATTGGGTAACCATTGAGGATTTACCTGGTAAGGGGAGGAAGGGAGCAAATGAGCCGTTGAATTTATCAGAATTAGAGAGTGTGCCAACGATATTCGGACCCAGGACGCACATGCCATATTTATGCGCCTTTTCCACCATATCAACCTCAAGATCCTTGCGACCTACTTCGGAAAAGCCAGAGGTGATTACGATCAAACCTTTCACGCCTTTTTGCCCGCATTCATCTATCACGGGGGAAACGTATTTTGCGGGAATGGTGATAATGGCTGCATCCACTGCGCCGGGAATATCCTTCACCGACTTATATACTTTTTTTCCGAGTATCTCCTCGGAATCAGGGTTCACTGGGTAAATGCCCCCCTCATATCCACCTTTAATCAGGTTCGAGACAACAGTGTGCCCGATCTTTCCGGGTGTTGCCGAAGCGCCGATAATGGCAACATTTTTTGGACGGATCAAACCATTGAGAACTTCTTGATTCACTTTAATTCCTCCTGCTTAAAATTATGAGATCAAATATTAAGATCATAGATTTGGTGAGTCTGAAAGAAAACACCTGATTATTGTAGACTACAATCATGATTAATCAGAGTTATTTTAAGCCCCTGTCTAAAAAACAAATGTACTAAATTTTTGATATTTCCGGAACCTGTAAATGAAAATTCAAATATCCGATTCGCCATTGACGATTATTCAGCAGGATAAACTCCTCAGGATAATCACTGCAGGTTTGGATGCCGCAGATCCACGAAAAGCGGTTCGGTCGGCAATTTCGGTTCGAAAAGGTTCATTATTAATAAATGAAACCCAAAGAATAATTGCATTACAAAGGAATATTCATTTAATCGGGGCAGGAAAAGCATCAATACCGATGGCCCAGGGCTTGGCGGATATGTTGGGAGATGCGATCGCTGGTGGGGTATTGATCACCAAAACATTTCCCAGTGAGAGGAATTTTCATTTACCGGGCAGAATTGAAATATTTAAAGGCAACCACCCAATTCCGGGTGAAGATTCCATTCGCTCCACTAAGAAATTGCTTGAATACTGTAGGAGTATTCCAAAAAAAGACCTGGTTATCTGCCTGATTTCCGGTGGAGGTTCTGCTTTGATGGCGCTTCCATTTGAAGGTATCAAACTGGTTGAAATCCAGGCATTAACCAGGGAATTATTAAAATGCGGTGCGACCATCGGGGAGATCAACACCATCAGAAAGCACCTGGATCGCGTGAAGGGGGGTGGGTTGACAAGATTCTGTTCTCCTGCCGAAGTGCTTACGCTGGCTATTTCAGATGTGATCGCAAACCCCCCGGAGACTATTGCTTCCGGTCCGACTGTACCGGATAAGAGCACCTATCAGGATGCGATGAGAATTATCCAAAAATACCATCTTCTGGAATCACTACCTGCGTCAATCCTTAGGATTTTTGAGGATGGAATTGAAGGAAGGAAACCTGAAACATTAAAATCCGGTGATGAGGTTTTTGAGAACAGTACATTTCAAATAATAGCTAGTAACGAGAAATCGGTCTCAGCTTCCTTGGATGAAGCGAGCCGCATGGGATTCGATTCGATTAATCTTGGATCTTCAATCCAGGGGGAAGCATGCAAAGTAGGAAAAGAGCTTGCGGAAATCCTGTTGAAAAAAAAGGACGGTACTAATGGGAACAAAAAACCAATTTGCCTGGTGGGAGGGGGAGAAACGACCGTCAGGTTGAAGGGTGGGGGATACGGTGGGCGCAACCTGGAGGTGGCGCTAGGAGCTGCGCAAAGCCTTGCAGGTAGGAAAAATATTTGCCTGGTCGCGCTTGCTTCGGATGGGGAGGATGGTCCAACTGATGCTGCGGGTGCGGTCATCACCGGGGATACTTTCCGAAAGGGAGAAATTCGAGGACTGGACCTGCTTCAATACCTTTCCGATAATGACTCTTACCATTATTTTGAACAAGCAGGTGGAATGATTCGTACCGGCTCAACCGGTACGAATGTGATGGACTTGTTTTATCTATTAATATTTTAATTAGCGATCAGTTCTCCCGATTGCACCAGATCACAGCGGATTGACGGATCAGGGCATAAGGCACCTTCATCGTACCGAGGGAGGGAATTGGCCGGCATGTAATCGTCAGGTCATACAAAGTGGTGAATTCCTCCCTGGTTACATCAATATAGCTATTAAGATTGGAAATGGATGATAACCGGATGAAACCCTCAAAGATGAAACCACCCAGGATTAGCCCTGCTTTCTCCAAACGGCGGTTCGGTTCGGTCGGGTCATAATCCACCGGATCGGCATTAGGAGGCATAATGTGAAAGGCAAGCGCTTTGGGTGTGGGAATGTGCATGACTGGATATAGAACCGGTTTTTGAGCTGAGCCTCCGTAAGTCAACAAGAAGTTAGCCTGGTAGATCGTAATGAAATCTGGAGCTGCGGAAGTCCGCAGCCAGGTACTCACCCGGATCTGGGATTTGGTGAGTACATTTCCCCAGACGATTCCTTGATCCAGGTAGATCATGACCATCGTGATCTTTTCATCTTCCGCGAGGGGTGGCAACCCGTTGACATTGTTTTCGGTCATATACAACTCCTTACATATATTCGTAAATCACTCATTCACCCCGCGATAATACTCTTTTATCGCGGGGATAAGGTACTCGCTGAAAGCCCTTTCCTGTCCATAATCCGGTGACCAACCCCAATCCCGCCTGGCAGCGGAATCATCCACATCGGCTGGCCAGCTATCCACGATACCCTGCCTGCTGAGGTGAGGTTCAAAACTGATCCGTGCATCCGGGAATTCCCGCAGGATCTCTTTGTGAAAATCCTCTGCGGTGGGGCTGAAGCTGGTAATGTTATAAACCAGCTGGGATAAAGTCTCAACCGGTGCTGATTCCAATTGTATCAACGCTTTGATCGCGTCAGGCATGACCATGAATGGGAGTTGGGTATCCGGGCGAACAAAACATTTGTAAGGAATACCTTTGGCGGCATGGTGCAGCATTTCCGGACCATAATCGCTTGTCCCTCCGGTGGGGATGGTGGTGGCACTGATTAATCCAGGAAATCGTAAGCAACGGAAATCCACCGGGTGCTGAGGACGGTCGGCAGCAAGCCTGCGATAATAACGGGAGTAATAACTCCCCAAGTATTCGCAATACAGCTTATTGCAACCATACATTGTGGTGGGTTGGCAATAATCACATTCCTTTAATTTCCCAGCGGCATTTTTTGTCTTTAAGTCTGGCAAACCATAGGCGGCAATGGAACTGGGATAAAGGAAACGAACCGGTCTACCCTGCCAGGAGGATTGTTCGACAGCGAGACGCAGCAGATTTATCGTACCCTCGACATTGATCTTGTGGGCGGTCTCCGGGTTGTATTCAGCTTTCGTGGAAAGGATCGATGCAAGATGAAAAATTGTGCGAATCTCGTACTCAGCGACCAGCCTGCCGAGAAGCATATTATCGAGAATATCCCCGAGGATAAATCGTTCAACTTTCGCGTTCAGTGCATCATCCAACGGCTGGACATCGAGCGCTATGACAAATGCATCTTTCTTATCCGTGAGAAAATCGATTAGGCCGTGTCCAATTTCCCCGTTTGCACCAGTAATAAGGATCACTTCTTTTCGCATGGTAATCTCCTGGATCCAGAACCTTTGTATTATTTATACCTGAAATCCCTTAAAAAGCAAAACGGGATAAAGAAAAAGGTTCTGAAGTATTTCAGAACCTTTTGATAAAACTCAATTATTTAATCAGGTAGTTGGCTGGGCTGTCTTTTTACCTTTGAACCATGTTTTCCATTCCCGGTTCTCCCAAACGACAAGGATTGGAGAAGCATCGAAAATGGATGAATATGCCCCGCTCAGGATGCCAACGAACAGGATGACCACAAAGTGGCGGATGGTAATCCCACCGAAAAGGATCAGAATGAGCAGCACCAGGAGAACTGTGAATGTAGTCATGATAGACCGATCAAGGGTTTGCACGATAGAATGATTGACCACGGTTTCGTAGGGAATTCGGCGATAGATATTTGAATTTTCACGCAGGCGATCGAAGACCACAATTGTATCGTGTACGGAGAAACCGATAACAGTGAGAAGGGCGGTGAGGAAAAGAGAATCTACCTCCCAACCGAGGAAATGAGAAAGAAACACCTGCACTCCGATCACCACCAGGATGTCGTGAATCATGGCAATGATGGCAGCCACACCGTAGCGGAATGCGTGATTAACTTTCCTGAATGCAAAGGTGATATATGCGAGAATACCCAATGCTGCGAAGCAGACAGCGAAGAACGCGCGCTGGGCAACCTGGGCTCCCACGGTGGGACCCACTGTATCGAAACGATTGACCGTCACAGTGCTGGAAAATCTGTTTTCCATTTCTGCGACGATCTCCTCCTTGGTAGCCTGGGGCATATCCTTCGAGCGGATGATTATTGTGTTGTTCTCAGCCGACTGGACGCGCGGACTCTCAAAACCATATTCACCATAGAGAGAAATTACCTCTGCAGGAGCGGGTGCCTTTCCTGATTCGAAGCGAACTTCCAGGAGCGAACCACTCGTGAAATCGATGGAAAGGGGCAATCCCCAGAGGGCGTAGCCGATTATCCCAGGGATAATGATCAAAAGAGAAAAAAGGAAGTACCAGTAACGGTGTTTAATAATATTTATCTTCATAATTTATAACTCCTACAAACCAAACCACTTGGGGTGATCGGCGAATTTTGTCCGGTCCAGGGCGAGATGCAGGAAGGAACGGGTGACGACAACTGCCGTGAACATACTCACTAAAACACCCAATGCCAATGTGAGCGCGAAACCTTTGACGATGCTGGCTCCGAAAGCGCTACCGTACCAGAACAAGATAACGCAGGTTATCAGGGTGGAAACATTGGAATCCCGAATGGAAAGCCATGCCCGCTTCCACCCAATTTCGATCGCCTGGTTAAGCATCCGGCCAGATCTAAGCTCTTCTTTCAATCGCTCAAAAATCAACACATTTGCATCGACGGCCATACCGATGCTGAGAACAAAACCAGCAATGCCTGGGAGCGTAAGCGTGACTGGAATCAATTTGAAGATCGCAAAACTGATCGCGATATAGATCGCCAAAGCAAGGACAGCGATCAGACCGGGGAAGCGATAATAAAGGATCATAAGGAGAGCGATAGCGATGAACGCCAGCATCCCTGCAGTGATGGATTTATTGAGGGAATCCTGACCGAGAGAGGGACCGATGAGCGTACTTTGGGCAACTTCCAGCGGAACTGGAAGACTGCCGAAACGTAAAACCAATGCCAATTCGTTCGCTGAATCCACGGTGTAATCCCCAGTAATGCTTCCCTCGCCTTCGGTGATCGCATTCTGGATTACCGGAGTGGAGACAACCTTCTTATCAAGTACGATAGCCAAATATTTGCCAACGTTTTGAGTAGTAAAGTCTTTAAATATCTGGGTGCCTTGTTCCGACAAAGTAAAGGCAATATAGGGATTCGGAATCGAAGCATCAGACGTGACGTTGACAGACTTAAGGTCTGCCCCGGTGATCACGGTATGGTAAATGGGCAATTCTGAAGTGGAGCCAGTTTCATCCGGGGAAGCAGGCTGTTGTGGATCCTTGGTACCAAAATCAGTCTGGACCACAGTGCCAGGTTCAAGATAGGTGGATCCTGCATCGATGAACTCCAACAAGCCGGTTTGCTGCAAAATCGAAACGACCTGTTCAGTGTTGGTCTTCCCAGGAAATTCACCGAGAATGTATTTGGTGCCAATAACCTGGAAAACCTGTTCACTAACTCCGAGGGCGTTACTTCGGTTCTCAAGAATTTTACTGGCATCGTCAAGATTCTGACTTGAAGCTTCAAAACCTTCAGATGGTTGCAAAAGGACTTGAACCCCTCCACGCAGATCCAAACCCAAGACCGGTTGAACCTCCCTGCCCATGATCGAATTGACTGCCTGCGGCGGGTTGGGAAGATCAACCAGGACAGCGATCACTACGAGGAGGAGGATCAAAAGAAGAAATATGTACTTACGTTGCATGCAGAAAAGACCTCCTATCAAGCAAATGCCAGCCTAGGGCTGGATTTAACATTGGGATTATACCCGTTATGGAAAATGGTGAGTAGGGAGGATTACCCGGGGTTGTAGGAAAAATAACCATCGATAAAATCGCAAGCCTTCTCTGCGATCTGCGAGGGAGATAAATCGTCTGTCTGTATTACCAGATCGGCATTATGGCGGGCATGAGAAAGCCGACGTTTCTGCTCCCGGTAATCAGAAATATTCCAGTTTAATTTCCTTCTGGCGGTCGCGATTTCAAATCCTGCCTCGAGAAAGATAAGAATATCCGGGTGAATGAGACGTTCCCACATATCTGCGACATAAGAGTGCTCCTGCGCGATATGATGTAGTTCCAAATCCGATCGTTTCACCTTAAGGAGATTGATCAAGGTTGTTTTACCAGAACCACAGGGACCAACCACGCCTATCCTAATCGAGCGCGTATTTTCGGGGTGTGATATGGTAGCCATCGTAGAACCGGGCTTTCAGTTTCTGGATCGATGAAAATTAATATGGAAAAACTAATCCTTCGGGAGATCTCATCTTTATAATTATGAATTTCGAAGAAGAGGAACAGGCAATGTTAGGGACATTTTCCGAATCTGGTCGGAGTCAATCGCCGAAACCCGCAGTACAACGACACTCATATCATCATTCGGACGAGATTGATCCAGGCGGATCGCCTGGTGAAGGAGCGCATCCGCCAGGTATTGCGCACCGGGATTTTCCTCTTCGAGCATCCCCTGGATAGTACTGCAGATATCCATGCGTTCTCCGGTCCTATCCCCGGCATAATAAATACCATCGGTGAAAATGATTATGGTCAAGTTAGGTGATAAAGGTATCTCTGTGATCTCGGGTTTAATATTTCGAGTTGTGCCTATCGGAGTGCTAGGTTGATCGATGCATTTGATTTGATCTCCGTTGGCGATATAAATCGGGCTGGGATTATTCCTGGAGAGTACAATGGTCTGGGATTGAAGATCCACCGAGAGGATATTCAAACAGGCGATCACTTTGCCACTCTTTTCCGTAAATAATGCATCCGAAGCTGCTCTGGCTGCGGCTCCATCCCGGACCCCTTCAGCAAGCAGGGCTATGACCTTACGAACAACAAGGGTTGAGACGGCTTTCGCTCCCCGACCGCTGGATTGGCCATCAGCCAGTACCACCGATACTCCCCCATTTGGACGCTCGACCATTTCCAAAGTGTCCCCGCTTTCGGGGGTGGCATATTTGTTAATTTTCGCCGCAGCTATCTGTATTTCCATTTTGATAATTGTAATCCCATCCAGAAACACTCTATTCTGGAATATTTAATATTTCAAAAAACCTTGACCTATTTACCCTGAAAAAGTATAATTTTGCGCTTGTGTAATTCAGATAGTTCGTAATAATCAGGAGTAAATAGAATGGGCCCACTTCCAAAGAGAAAATTATCCAAAGGTCGGCGTGACCGCCGCCGTTCCCATAATGCGCTTGAATCGTCAAACCTGGTTCAGTGCAGTAACTGTAGTGAAATGCGCCTTCCCCACACTGTGTGTCCAAAGTGTGGTCATTACCAGGGCAAGGAAGTCATCGCAATTGAAAAAGATAAAAAGAAGAAATCCTGACAACCAGTAGAGCGGGCAACCGCTCTCTTTTTTTTAATCGTTTTTGGTTGAAATTTTCTGGACGGGTTTTGAGATGAATGGCTGATATTGAGCGATCAACCTACCCGGCAGGTATCCCTGAATGGTAACTCCGCCCCGGGAATGGTCCATCCTTTCGATCCGTCCCTGGTCGTGAAAAAGGGAGATAAGCTGTCCCTGCTGGTAGGGCAAAAACACGAGGATGGGGGTGAAGGATTCGAAAAGTGCGTTTTCAATCGATTCCAGCATATCAGAAATTCCGGTTCTAGCCTTGGCCGAGATAGCGCTTGATCGGGGAAAATTCTCGAGGCTGGTTAAAGCGTCATGCGGATCCGGTAACAGATCGATTTTATTCAAAATTGTCAACGAAGGGATAGAATCCGCGTCGATTTCCTGCAAGGTTAAATGCACTGCCTGGGATTGTGCCAAGGCGTTGGGGTGTGTAATATCCACCACATGTAAAATCAGGTCGGATTCTGTAATTTCTTCAAGGGTTGCCCGGAAAGCAGCGATCAATTGGGTGGGCAATTTTTGAATGAAACCAACCGTATCGGTGAAAAGGACAATATGACCATGCGGGAGGTTCACCCGTCGAGTTGTTGGATCAAGTGTGGCAAATAACTGGTCTGCGACATAAACATCGGTCCTCGCGAGCGCGTTGAGCAAGGTGGATTTCCCCGCATTTGTATACCCAACAATCGCAACTACAGGGATCTGTGAACGCTTTCGTTGAACGCGATGGCGGGAGCGGTGAGCACGGACTTTCTCGATTTCCACCTTCAAGTTCGAAATACGTTTTCTGATCTCGCGGCGATCAACTTCCAGCTGGGTTTCACCCGGGCCGCGCAACCCGACACCACCAACACTCCCCGTTCTACCCGCGCCACCTCCCGCCTGGCGTGCAAGGTGGGTCCACGCCCGGGTCAGGCGGGGAAGTCGATATTCAAGTTGTGCCAATTCAACCTGTAAAATGCCTTCTCTCGTATTCGCGTGCTGCGCGAAAATATCAAGGATAAGTGCTGTCCGGTCAATAATCTTTACCGGTGGGCCAATCAATTCTTCAAGCTCACGCTGGTGACGCGGGGATAATTCGGTGTCAAACAGTACTACATCCGCTAAAGAATCCTCCACTAGCATTTTGATCTCTTCCAGTTTCCCTGAACCGACAAGTGTGGCGGGATGGGGGCGATCCAACCGCTGCGTTGTTTCGCCGATAACCTCCAACCCTGCTGTATCTGCGAGGAGTTCCAATTCAGCAAGTGAATCCGAGAGGCTAAGAAGGGAGGGATCCGTTCGAATCTCCACACCGACCATGAATGCCCGCTCGCGTGGAAAAGTTGTTGAGATGGTATTTTTGGGAGACATTTGCATCTAAACTATTCCAACCAGTTCACCAAGCGATTCATCGCTTCCGCCATACGCGCTGTTTCTGTCACCAGGGATATCCGGGCGAAACCTTCCCCAAAATCACCATAAACAGACCCTGGGGTGATACTCACACCGGTTTCATCGAGGAGGGCTTCACAGAAGGCAGCGCAGTAACCATATTTTGATGGTGTCGCAAACCAAACGTATAAACCTGCTGAAGGAGTGTCAACGACCATTTTGGTTTTTTTCAAACCCCGCACGACGATATCCCTACGTTCGCGATAGATTTCGTTCCGGCCGAAAATCCATTCCTGGTCACCAGTCAGGGCAGATACACCCGCTTCGATGACGGGGAGAAATTGTGAGGAGTCCACCTGGCTTTTATAAGTATGTAACAACTGGAGTACGTCCGGGTTGCCAACCGCCATTCCCAATCGCCAGCCTGCCATATTGTATGTCTTTGATAAGGAGTTGAACTCCACGCTGTTTTCTTTCGATCCGGGCACCTGCAATATTGAAGGTGCAAGAGAACCATCGAAGGTGACTTCCATATAAGGAGCATCGTGCGCTATCAGGATATTGAAATTGCTGGCGAATTCCACCGCCTTTTGAAAGAATGCGAGCGAAGCGGACGCCCCGGTGGGATTATTGGGATAGTTCAACCAGAGAATTTTAGATGCCTGGGCGATCTCGGTTGGGATATCCTCGAATTTCGGAAGATACCCATTGATCCGAAGTAATGGAACAGGATATGGTTTTGCTTCCGCAATCATGGCGCTACTTCGATAAACGGGATACCCCGGGTCGGGGATCAAGGCATAGTCTCCAGGGTTAAGAATCACCTGGCTCAGGTTAAATATTCCTTCCTTGGATCCGATCAACGCCAATATTTCTTTTTTAAAATCCAGGCTCACGCCATATCTTCGTGAGTAGTATTCAGCTACAGCTTTTTTAAACGCAGGGGTTCCACCCATGGTGGAATATCCATGGGAGTCGCTCCGGCGGGCAGAATTAATCAGGCTATCGATAATATGATCATCCGGCGGTAGGTCCGGTGATCCCATATCGAGCCGGATAACATCGACCCCTTGACGCTTCAACTCTTCGATTCGATTATTTAGTTGCGCAAAAAAATACGGTTTGAAATCCGATATTCGATCCGCTGGATTAATTTTCAATTATCAGCTCCATTTATTTTCATAGGGTATTTTATTCCCAAGAGGTTAGTTTGGCAATTTCCTTCATAAATACGTCCTTATAGAAAATAACACGATAATCACCGCCTATAAAAGAATTGGGGGAGGATAGTTCGTTTGGTATGAAACTTGCATTGGCACATTACTTGCAACAAGAGAAGTTATCAATATAATTATTCGAAGAGAGGGCTCAAAATGTTAACCCATGTTCAAGTAACCTCAACGCGCCCGGTCACCACGGCGCATCTTGCCCAAACCATGACCTTGCTCAGCCTGCCTATCGATGAATTAGCTGAACAGATCGAAACCGAGTTATCCAATAATCCCGCATTGGAAATGCTGGAAGAGCGCCGATGCCCGACATGCCACCGACCGCTTCCCGATAAAGGTGTATGCCCGATTTGCAGCAGACCGACCAATGTGAACCCCGAAGAACCGGTCGTCTTTATTTCCACAAGAGAAGATTTCTTTCCTCAAGGGGAAGTCTCCTCGGAGGATTATCCTGATGAACCCATCTCTCCTTCGGTGGAAGATTTACCAACGTTTGTAATGCGCCAAATCGCTACTGAATTGGCAGACAATGATAGGGGGGTGGCTGCGTACTTATTAACCCATCTAAACGAAGATGGATTATTGACCACAACCCTATTTGATGCTGCATCCTACCTGCATATTTCCCCAAGCCGCATCCAGGAAGTACAATCGATTATCAAGCGGGCCGAACCGATTGGTGTGGGCTCTCTCACTCCCCAGGAAGCATTGCTGGCGCAACTTGAGGTACTTGGGGAAACAGAGATCATCCCCGAACTCGCAGCCCCAATAGTACGCGACCATTTCGATCTGCTGACCCGGCACCATTTTTCGGACCTGGCGAAAATCTATAACACATCGCAAAGACAAATCCAGAAAGTGGCTGAGTTTATCAGCGACAATCTCAATCCTTTCCCTGCCAGGTCGCATTGGGGGAATATTCGCCAACCAGGCTTATCAAATGAACAGGTTTACCGTCAACCGGATATCATCATCAACCACATGAATGAGGATCCTGAGCAAAGATTGATGGTTGAGATCATTATCCCATTGCGGGGAACATTACGCGTCAATCCTCTATTCAAAGCGGCAATATCCGAAACTGAGGAACAAACCAAAGAGGAGATGAAGACCGATCTCGACCGCGCTTCCCTTTTTGTGAAATGCCTGCAGCAACGAAACCACACAATGCTTCGATTGATGCAAAGGGTTGTTTCCCTCCAAAAAGGGTACATCCTCATGGGTGATAAGAATCTCAAACCTGTAACACGGGTACAATTATCCAAAGAATTGGATGTTCATGAATCAACGATCTCGAGGGCTGTTGCCAACAAGTCCGTGCAACTGCCAAACCGGCGGATTATTCCACTTTCGTCCTTTTTTGATCGCAGCCTAAATGTTCGGACGGTAATCAAGGAAATGATCAATAATGAAAACCGCCCTTTGAGTGATTCCGATATCGTTGCGTTATTAACAAAACAGGGATTCAACGTCGCTCGGAGGACTGTGGCGAAATATCGGGCTATGGAGGGAATCCTCCCTGCCCACCTCCGACATCTAAATTGATGAATACCGCGCCTTCACGCGCGATCTTTGATGGGATCTTTCGAGGCAAAGCACCAGGTTTGAGCGAATTTGGTGCTTTGCTTCAATTCATCCCTACCCCCGCAGTCTTGCTATCCACTCAGAAAGAATTGATCGCTTCTGTCAACAGTGGCGTACTCAAATTAACTGCCTTTGCAAACCCCGATCTACTTGGAAAGCCATACGAGGCCTTGTTTAACAAGCCGATAAACCGGATTTTCGCAATGGGCGGAGACCATTTTCTGACAGTCAATCGCAGCAAACGCTCCGCGATTACCATAAAGGCGAGGGTGGTTATATTGGAGGGAAATAGCGGCTGGGTGCTGGTACTGCTTTCTCCAGGAGATGAATCTGGTGAAGCCGTATTCGGAGAGACAGAGATGATCCTGCAAGCTGCGGCCGAATTGATGTTCTCGGATAGATTGGAGAGCATTGACCTCAGTCTTGAACGAAAACTGCAGCTTTTAGAGAATATCCTTCGAACCAATGTTGTTTGTCTCTACCAGGCAGGAGCAGGAACTCCTGAATTAATAAAAATAAAAACACGAGAGAATCGTTCCATTTTTCCAGAAAAACTTCCCTCCAACGATCTCGTACGTCTGAACGAACCGTACCTCTGGACCCCGGCGAAGAAAGTACTCACCGAGTTGCACCAAAAGGGAAGATCGGAGAGTCTTCTTTATATCGCTTCTGTACCGATCGGGGATAAAGGGGCATTATCCGGTCTGGTTGTTGCAGGCGATTACGTACGGGAACCGATCGGATACTTAATCCCCATCCTTAAATTGCTGGCTAATTCCATTGGTTCCGGGATCCAACAATACCTAAAAGCGAAGAATTTCCAGGAGACGATCCTTCGTCAGCAGAAGCTGCTCGATATATATTGCCAGGGCATCGAACACGCCAGGGAAGGGATCATTGTCCTCAAACCAGACCTAAGTGTTATTGAAATCAATCCGGCCGCGGAATGGATGCTTGGTTATTCGAACTCCGAGGTTATTGGCCAACCTGTGGATAATATCCTTATCGGCTCGGAGCGCCTGATACCTGCTTTTGAAACCGCATTACAGAATATTCCCACTTTGAATATGGGCAACATTACTCTAAACCGGCGAAATGGGCAATCTTTCCCTGCATCCATGCAAATTATTCCTGTTCAAAAAGAAGGTGTATTTACTGCGGTCATTTGTTTTTTAACCGATGTGAGTGAGCACGAACAAATTCAGGCGCGGACCCAACAACTTGAGCACAGGGCTTTGCTTGGAGATTTCACCAACGTTTTTGCCCACGAAGTACGGAACCCGATCAATAATATCTCAACCGGCATTCAGTTGATCGCTTCCCGAATCGAACCTGATGACCCCAATAAGGATGTGGTGGATCGGATTCAAAACGACTGCCTTCGGCTGAATTCTCTGATGGAATCCGTTCTGGCATTCTCAAGACCTGTCCCCCGCCACCTCACCGCCGTTGATCTAAACCTGATGCTCTCGCAGATGATCGGGCGTTGGTATCCTCGTATGGCAAAGGTGAATGTCACTTCATTTTTTCAACCCAACCCGGAGTTCCCCAAGGTGGAAGGGGATTGGAGGTCTCTCGAGCAGGTTTTCACCAACCTTATCAGCAATGCAGTCGAAGCAATGGAAAAATCCGGGGGCACACTTGCGATAAAATTGGACCAGACCCAAACCCCAGGTGTGGAAGGAATGGTGGAGATAAAAATCAGTGACACCGGACCTGGAATTCCGGATGAGATCAAAGCCAAAATATTTGAACCATTTGTGACCACAAAATCGAACGGAACCGGCTTGGGGTTGGCAATAATCAAAAGAATTGTTATTGCCCACCGGGGAAATATTGATGTGGAATCATTCCCGGGCGGGACTGTTTTCCGGGTTACATTACCAGTTTATAACGGAGAAGAGCGATGAGTTACAGTGTCTTGATCGTGGATGATGAAGAAAACGCACGTAAAAATATTGGTGATTTCCTGACTTCAAAAAAATATGAAGTAATTGAAGCCGAAAACTTAAAGAAAGCCCGGGAAGCCATCCAGAAAGGGATGGGTGATGTAATTCTTCTGGATGTCCAACTTCCGGATGGTTATGGACCAAATTTGCTTCAGGAAACCGCGAACCTTGCCGTGCGTCCTCCGGTGATCATAATTACGGCATTTGGGGATATCCAAATGGCAGTTGAAGCCATGCGCAACGGAGCTCACGATTTTTTAACCAAACCTGTCGATCTTGCTAACCTGGAACAATCCTTACAGCGCGCGTGTGAAACCGTATCCTTACGGCGAGAGCTTGCCCACCTTAGAAAATCGCAATCCGAAAATCTTGGGTTCGTCCTTGGCAATAACCCTTCGATGCTCTCGGTTATTGAACAATCAAAGCGGGCGGCAAACGCTTCCGTTTCGGTGTTGGTAACTGGGGAAACGGGCACTGGCAAGGAGGTCCTTGCCAGGTTTATACATAGTTCCGGGCCTAGATCAGGAAAACCGTTCATCGCGTTGAATTGCGCAGCTATTCAAAATACCATGCTGGAATCTGAACTTTTTGGTTATGAACAGGGAGCATTCACGGGAGCGGATAAACGCAAACCCGGCCTGATGGAAGTGGCAGATAACGGGATCCTGTTCCTCGATGAAATATCCTCCATGCCTTTGGATACCCAGGCGAAATTATTGCGGGTGATAGAGGAGAATGCCTTTCGAAGGGTAGGGGGAACTACTTTGATCCGGGTTGATGTTCAGGTTCTGGCAGCTTCCAACCGAGACCTGAAAACAATGATGAAAAATGGGGATTTCCGGGAGGATCTTTACTTCAGACTAAAAGTAGTCGATCTAAACCTACCATCGTTACGAGATCGAAAAGAAGATATCCCTGATCTGGTTGGATACTTTATCCGAAATTTCAATATGAAACTCGGAAAAAACATCCTCGGAATATCTCCCAAGGCTTTGCAGGCTTTGAAAGCCTACAATTGGCCTGGCAACATTCGCGAGTTAAGCAATGCCATGGAACGAGCAACCCTTTTCTGCGATACTGAAACGATTGAGCTGGGCGATTTACCACTGGATATATCCCGAGTATGAACCGATAAAAAATAGCTGGCATAATCCTTGCAACATAACCTCCTGAGATAACGCTCAGGAGGTTTTTGTATGATCGAAATGACCGTAAATGACTTCTTACTAACCATGGCTGCACTAATGATGCTCATGGGAGTTATCACGTTCGGCATCGGGGTATACATTATTGTCGCCAAGGTGGTGGCGGGAGATGTCCGTTCCCTGGCAACCCAGACAGCCAAACTGGCTCAAAAGGGGATCACCGATGATGTTTCCGGCTTGGTTGGCAACGCGTCAACGTTGATCGACAGTCTCAACGGCCTTACGAAAACCTCTGCAGGTTTGGGAATGTTTTTGATTTTTGTAGGTCTGGCTCTTTTCGGTGCGGCATATGCATTGATTACCAAAATAAACTTGCCTTGAGAATTAAATCCAGCCATTTTCAGGAGCCAAAATGCTTGCTGCTGATCTGATCACAACACTAAGAGGGGCATTACCAACCGAGGAATCCAGAAATCTGATCGCTGCCTTGCGGCAGGATCCGCTTGTGTGGCAATCCTTGCATGATGATGCGTTCCTCGCGAAAGTCCTGAAAAAGGCCAAGACCGATCCTACCGTCTGGTGCCCGGCGAACTTGGCAATCTTAGGATTGGGTGTTGTAGTATCACTGACAATTCTTCAAGCAGGGCTGAATCCGCTTTCCGATTCAGCTCTGGGATTGCTTGCCACTTCCAAGTTCGAGGAGACTATCGCTTCCAGGCAGATCCCTGCGACATTATCCCAGGCTGGTTTGATCGCGCTGGGGATGCGGGAGAGAGCTGCCACGACCGGCTCGCTTGAAGCGATCGTAGAGAGCATACTTCCGCCATCTGCCGGAGAATATAAAAACACATACCAGGTTTGGCGAACCCCGCTGACTGCTTTCTTTGGGATGCTTCCCGACCCCAATGAGCTTCTCGAAATCCTGTTACCAAAGCAGGGTTCTAAAATCCGAATTGAATGGATCTCACACATCATCTTATCTGATCCCGCGCCACAGGAAACCCAGGTAGACACCCTTTATGGTTTGCTCTCCCGGGTTCCCCTGGGGATTCAGGTTGGATGGCTGATCGATCTGAATCGGTCTGGCAAGAAAAAGATCGTCGTTGAACTTGCCAGCCGCATCCTGGATGATCGAAAGAATGAAACTAGCAAGGGACAAAAACCTTCTGATACAGCGATCTTCAAGGGAGACCAATACGCCAACCGGGTGATGGAAACCCAGTACCTGGCTGAATTGGAACAACTCGCAGAGAATTCCGATGAGGCGCGAGCACTACTGGATTCAGCATCCGAAGGATTGAAATCCTGGATCCGGGATTTGGATCAACAACGGGAATGGATCGATCCCGATGGATCTGGCGATAATGTTTTCCCGAATCAAAACCTGGATGAAGAAAATCCTGTAGCGCAGATCATGAAGACTGGTGCACTCAAAGAGGAATCCCAGAAGCGCATAGAGATTGTAAAATCGGCCGCGAAAAAACTGGCAGAATTGATCTATTCTGATCCCGATTCCATATTCCCCAGGTATGCTTTGGGGTGGCAGCCGATCGAAATCATTCGAAAATTATCTGACCTCGCCTTGTACCCGGAAGCATTCGCCTGCGCTGAAGGGTTCATCACCTTGCGGCCAGCTGATACAGGTTTGATCTCCACTGCCAGCGAATTGGCTGGAAAGATGGGCGACCCCAACAAAGCGGTGGAATATGCAGGACTCCTTGTTCTATTCGATCCGGAAGATATCAAATGGCGA
>Ga0105097_10000278_pt1 | contig 22714 bp, 45 predicted proteins | sample PPLLak12cMay2015_FD_87035 | JGI IMG/M metagenome (GOLD analysis project Ga0105097, IMG submission 87035) | Freshwater sediment microbial communities from Prairie Pothole Lake near Jamestown, North Dakota, USA - PPLs Lake P7 Core (1) Depth... | ecosystem: Environmental > Aquatic > Freshwater >...
ATGCTGAAACCATCTTTGCACTTACTGAAGCTATTCAAGAATGGCTATCTGAGAATGTAAAAGTGGATGGGGTAAATAATTACAAATGGTCATATAAGACAAAGATGATTCCCGGGATACGGTGGATAGCCTTTCCTGAAAAGATTTATTTTGCTTACGAGGAAGATCTTATAGCCTTTAGGCTCCGCTGGGGCATTCAAGGATAGTATATAATGTGGAATCATCTTATTAACTATAATGACTGTGTACTCAAGCGTATGAAGGCGCAGCATTTAATGGTAAATGAATTAACAGATATTCATATGCGTGTACTAAGCTGGTTAGATGATAATCTTCAAGAGGGTAGGGATTATGCATGGTCATCTTCAAAAAGTAGTCAAAGTATTGTATTAGATTACTTATTTTTTAGTAAAGAAGAAGATCTGTTAGCATTCAAGATTGCGTGTGGATTATGATATTCTATAGATTTACTGGAAGTTTAGCCGATACCATGAGAATGGTAGAATGGTGTAGAGAGAATACCACTGATCCAAGGTTTACTAAGAATTCTCTTACTGTTATTACAGGTGTGTGGCTAAGTGATGAAGATGCCGTTATGTTTAGATTAAGGTTCAAACAATGAGTGATAACAGTTTTTATATGTATAAGGTAAAGTCTAAAAATGGTTCTGGGGAGTTCTACTGGGATTGGTGTAGTAATAATTTAGAGGTAGGTACGTGGAAGATGATGATTGGTATTATGGGCGAATCTAGTTCCTACCATTTTATACATGAAGAAGATGCGATGGCTTTTAAGTTAAGGTTTGGGCTGTGACTTATATTAGTGTGAAAATAATAGGTGATTCCTTTGAAAAATATATTAAGGCTAACGAATATAAGAGTTGGCTTAATGATAGGGCTATAAAATTTGGAACCTTGAATGATAATGAGGTTAGTAAGATTCCTTATGCATTTATTATTTACAATGAAGAAGATGCGATCGCTTTTAAGTTAAGGTTTGGATTATGATTTCTGTTATAGTTACTTGTTCCGAGCCCGGACGACTAAGTAAAATATATGGTTGGCTCGGAACATATGCAATGGACCGTCGTTGGTCTGTAAATGTATTAACTATGGATAAGGTTAAGATAGACTTCTATGGTGATGGCCAGGAACAAGAGATAGTAGCGTTTAAATTAAAGTTCTGTGGATTATAATAAGAAATATATGTATAGAATGATAGATAAAAATTGTCGCTTTCGGCGCGTCGCATTGGACCTACCCGGGGCCCGAAAAAGTTCCAACCTTTGTATTATAATTATATGACTGAGATTACTTTAAGGGATGGTTGGTCTAACCAGGTCGATGTAGATGAGTTTATAAGATGGGCTGATCTTATAATAGGTAATGATAATTGGAATTTTACATCTTCGAATACTATCTTTAGTCAAAGACTTATATTTGCTAAGGAAGAAGATGCGATTGCGTGTAAGATAAAGTTTGGGTTATGAGAGTAGCCATCATACTCAAGTATTCGGGACCGGGGCATTTTGATTGGCTCGGGCAGCATACTATATACACTAACTGGCTGAGTTCGAGAAACGTGAAGCATGAATTTGTAAATTCTTTGCCGTTGTGGAATGACTTGCCGCTAGTAGTATTGATCGATAATGCTGAGGATGCTACTGCCTTTAAGTTACGTTTTGGACTATGACTAAGTATTTTGGGAAGTTCGTAACAGTAGTTAAATGCAAGAAGTTAGGGATGCCAGGGCAAGGCTTTCATCATAAAAGAGAATCATGGTGTAGAGCTAATGTTGGCGATAAAAGAATTGATTGGGATTATTACAGTCAAGGGAATTCATACGTTTTTGTAAAGCCGGAAGATGCTACACTATTTAGGTTGATGTTTGGATTATGATTAGACCAGATAACACTAATGTCAAAGTTGATATCTATAATGATAGGGCCGGCGCGGAACAATTGAAAGAATACATTAACTGGCTCAAGGAAAGAAATATTAAATTTAGCTTAGTGAAGGATCCGGTTTGGTGGACTGAGCCAAGTGCAATTAACATGCGAAACGAAGATGCGGTTGCTTTTAAATTAAGATTTAAATTATGAAACTTACTTACCCTACTAGATTAATACAGCCCTGGCGCTATCCCGAGCTTTACTGGAAAGCTGTTAGCTGGGTTGAACAATTCAATGCTGAAGATGCTAGATTTGAAACTTCATGCGGCATCTCGTATATCAATGGTACCACATACATCAACGAACTGAGTTTTAAACATGAAGAAGATCTTACAGCTTTTAAACTTAAATTTCCAGAATTCTCGTATGCCTTGGATTGAGATTGAGATAAGGACATCCAATATAAACGACCGGGATAGCAGGAGTCGTATTTGGAAATGCCGCGACTGGTGTGCCCATAACCTAAGCTCTAACGGTGTACTATGGAAGCATCAGATGTCAACGGAAAAATGGAACGTATTCTATTTTGCACAGCCCGGAGATGCAACAATGTTTAGGTTGGTAAATGGTGTATAAGGAATTTCATTATGAGATGGTTATATATGAGGTAGAATGGTCTACTCAGCAGATCCATAAAGAATGGTTAGCTAATAACGCAGGTAATGAAAACGAAGATTGGAGTTATACCTGGTACGCTGGCGGACATTTTAGAGTATCAATGCGTAGGGAAGAAGATATGCTTGCCTTTAGATTAAGATTTGATCTCAGGTGTGAAATATCCAAGTCCGATAAATAGTCTCAATTAGGCGGGAGGGATTATGCCGGACATAAAACTAAAAGAAATAATTGATTCACATTTCGGTAATCAAGAATACGGATATGCAGAAGATTATGTCCTATTCCGAACTATCGAGGATTGGTGTCGAGATAATCTTAATCGAACGCGATGGCGATTCGACTACTCATCAACTATATGCGTCTGTGGTGTTGACATACCCGGGCGCATTATTTTTGGCTCCAATGAGGATAAGCTTGCATTCAAACTTCGGTTTGGTTCCAGATTGACAAATGTAGCATAGTCTACTAAAATGAGTCTATCTTAAGGAAGATAGATGAACATTACCATTCTAGTAGCAATTGTTCTAGTTGCTATTTTGCCTGTACTATTTCTTTTACGTAGCATTGGTCGCAATGCTACTCCTGCAAACATCGTCGATGAAGCTAGGTCTCGAGCAGTAGCAAGACAACAAAAGACGGCCTACGCCGATACTCGCCCTATGCTCGACTATGAGTTGCCCGATGTTTCGGTAACAGAGATCGACGAGAAGGATGTTATCATCAACAAGTTGTTTGATAATAGACCTGTTAGCGAAGAGAGCCTTGCACTTAATGCTGAGGAAGAAAAGACAATCTTCCATCGGAGAAAAAATAAACTAACAGATGGAAACGATCCCTGGGGAAGTGTATTATGACAAGAGATGATGTAGTTAGAATTACTGAAGATGTGCTTCGTAATCTAACACTCGAATTAGGACGTGGTGATTTTACAGATCCAAATCGCAGAACAATTGTTCTAAAATTACATGGTAGGGAAATTGATCAAGTTAGTTTCGATGTAGTGCAAACAGACGAGTATGAGGGATAAGTCGCTAGTACAAAAAGCGTTGACCTTGCCTGGTGACCTTGGCCTACGCTTCTTATTGTGGCGCGAAGATCGAGAAAATTTTCTATACTATCTACTTTTTCCGGTAGCGGTGGTCGCGCACCTGTTTATGGTTGCTGCCGATATTACTGATGATCTGTTTGATTCTATAAAATAGATTAATATATAGAAAATCTAAATCCGCTAAATAATGGATGAAAAGATTTTCTATACTTAGGGAACCATGCACAATTGGTTTCGCAGAGAACGTGACACTAAATTTATTTCAGCCCATTGAGGGACAACTGAACCGACGACGCCTGCTTCACAGGCGCGGCCCTGACAAGGGCGGTGTAAACGAAATATTAAAGATAATAGAAAAAAATTCATCACTTCGAATATCATTTGGTTGGAGTTTTGAATCTACGGAGATTTATGAAGACCTAATGAACGAATGTACTGAGCAGGTAGCTATTAAGTATAATATACATGCCGGAAACATGATGTCAGACACAAGGTGCGATTGGTTAGGGTTTGTTCCATTTAATGTGTTTGATGCAGAAAAATATGCAGATATGAGTGTTACTAGTCTGATAATTTTTAATAACGAATTAATAGATTTTCAAACCGAAGTAGTGAAGTTTATATCGACTCATAAACACTTTTTAGATCATTCTCTAGTTAGGAACGACGAATATAGGTTCCGATATTTTAAATCAATACGCAAAGATCCGGTTGCCCTAGTTGATGCTTTCCATTATTATTTAGATGCAATTAAAGATACAACAGGCGTAAATACTCTTTCAAAAAGTCTAATTGAAGAATTTATCGGATGCCATTATTTACATCATCCCGAAACCTTCTTTGAATTGGTAAATTTCTACACACTTAAAGGAAGCATACATGACTGAAGACGACCGAGATCTGCAAGAGAAGTTAAAGACACTAAATCTTGAGGCCTTGCATAGTTACAGGCGAGCAGCAATTAATGTCAACAGGACGATTGATATATTTGCTGTTGGAATTATTTTTACAGCCCTTGTATCGTCATCGGTTATCGGAATGGTCGTTGCAGGAATCACGTCTTACCTGCTCGGTCATGTGAGTGTAGGTATGAAGCAGACGATTGGTGTTATTGAGGACTATATTACGAAACATAAGAAGGCTTGATAAATAGCTATATGCTATATCCATATCAAAACTTACTTGTCGCTACCTCCGATAACACAATAGGACTAGATGCTAATGTACAGGCAGTAGTCAACGCAATCAACACGAATTCGGTGATTCCTTACGGGGATTACGGCGGGCCCACAGTCTACTACTTCCAGACATCGAGCAACAGTATAGGCAACATTATCTATACGATGTTCGACAAAACTACTACCTTAGGGTTGGCTAGTTTTACTGTTAGGTTTGGTGCTGCCACAACTATTAGGCAGGTAATTCTTCAATCCTTTCCGCGTAGTCAAATTGACTTACAGTTTATGATACTCCCATATATACCTCTTGCTAGCAAAGAGAATGGGACGGTTATCCCATGACAACCCTTCATGTAAAGAATAACTCGTCTCAGGCGGTTATCACATATATCACATTAGGTGCCACTGCAGGGTGCGTACAGGATGTATCACAACTTATCACAGACGGCAATCCTATTACAAAGATGTATCCCTTAATGGGGCACTTTGAATTGCCTGCAGGTGCAACGGTAACTCTATCTGCACCCAACAACGAAGGGCTTAACGGAAACTTTTCGTTCGGTACACCTCCGTTAAATTGCCCCACACCTCAGCTACCTAATGGTGTGGTACTGGCTGAATTTATAATTAATAATGGATTTCAACAGAACGGCCAGGAAACAATCGATATCTCGTGCGTGCCCGGCGTTAATGCACTTCTTGCTTTTGAGATGAGCTCAACTGACTGGACATCCAACTGGGGGAAAATTACTTCAGTGCAGAAGATCGAAAATAGCACAAAGCTTAATAACACAGATAGGGTTGGCGTATTCCCGTACGGGTGTGATAATTGTACATCTAGCGATAATCCTCCAGAATGTGTTGGAAAACAATCAAAGTATGCAAATAAAGAACCTATTTGTAATGTACAGAGACCTGCCGGAAACAATCAAGGCGGCACGCTAACACTAGTGTTCAACGGATATATCTAATGAAACTATTTGAATTTGAACATCTCGAAGAGGGAATTGCTAGAGTCTTGAACCTAAAAGGTATCGCTGTTTTAATCAACGACCATGCAAACGATCAAGCCGCCGCCCGCGGCATTGACCCTAATATTCTTATGTCTGTAATTAAAAGAATACCCGATGTAAGAAATAAGTTTAAGCCGTACGATGATAATCAAAAGTTTACTATTTGGTCGAAGTCTACTAACACCGGAATTGGTCTTCGTCGCCGTGCAGACAAAGACGGCTATATGCGTGTCGAAGTAATGACTGCTATAAACAAACTTTTCGACAATCCCGATCCAGTGCTTACGGTAGGATAATACTTTACAAATAGACTAAGATAGTGTATACTACACTATGACACAAAATGTAATGGTAGATATTGAAGCTGACGGGCCTTGCCCTGGCATGCACAGTATGATATGTTTCGGAGCAGTTATTGTTGAGTCGGGATTGCAACGAACTTTCTATGCAGAACTAAAACCTATATCGGATGTATACATTCCCGAAGCCCTGGCAATTAGCGGGTTTACCAGGGAACAGTGCATGAAATTTCCCGATCCAAGGGATGCGATGCAAAACTTCGAAACTTGGTTGTACAAGAATATACCCGATGGTAAAAGGCCTATCTTCTGGGCTGACAATAATGGTTTCGATTATGCATTTATCAATTACTACTTCTGGCACCAACTTGGACGAAATCCGTTTGGTTGGTCATCGGCAAACTTAGGTTCTTTCTACAAAGGACTTAACCGTAATCTCTACAGTACATTCAAACACCTTAGAGTTACGAAGCACACTCACAATCCAGTCGACGATGCTAAGGGCAATGCTGAGGCATTATTGAAAATGATGGAGATGATAAAGCGTGTATAACGAGACACTAAGAATAAAATGGGCTGGTCCCAATACACCTTTCATTGAATTAAATAGAAATGATGAACGGCTGTATCCTACTAAGAAAGAGCTGGTTGCAATAATGCACGGCATAAAAGAATTCATGGATCAATATCCAGAATCTTTTACAGATGATACTATTAATAACAAAGACATCTTTGAGGAGGAGGACGATGGACTATAAAAACTTTAATGAAATTGCAAAAAAAGCAGGCCTGCATCCTGAATATATAAGACCATTCTTTGATATGGTTGTTGAAAACTGCGCACAGATTGCCGAGGAACAATCGAGGGTCTATGACGGGTCGAAGAATGAAGGTGCGGGTTGCATGGGGGCCGCTAACGCAATTAGGGTGTTTGGGGGTCGCAATGAATGACTACGATAGAGAAAATCTACAGTTCCTCTTGAATGCTTCCCCGGATGTAATTAGAGACTGGTATGACACTGTTGATCCTGAAGACATCGAATATGCAACTGAGTTAATGACATTATACAGCGAAGAGCTAAGAATTAAGTCAATCTTTCACAAGGTGCATGATACTGACTTAGCAGCCGGCACGCCGGATGCAGACAAATATCTACGCAGGTTTACAATGGGTAAGACTCTGTGAGTATGCATTTGGCAAGAGGGCTGTCTACAACGTCCACTAGGAAAAGAAAAGAGACATTAACTAAAGCTGAGATGGCCGACCTTGAACGCGGTTGGAGGGATAGAAATCAGCGCCTTAAGGAGATGTATCTTCCTAAAGAAACATTTGAACAATACCTGGAGTGGGTCTATGGCCGTGGCAAAAAGACGAAGGCGCAAGAGAAGTCCATATCAAAAATTAAGACGGCCTCTACCAAAGTATCTTCTGAAGTCGGTATTTCTAGGGAAACTAAGCAACCTTCGAATCACAGGAGTGGGAGTATACAGACCAGTTCCGAGAATGACAATAGTCAAGTCTCGGAGAACAATAGCTCAGCTTCGTGCATTGCACCCAAACAGGATCGTCTCTGGGTCACAGGCCCCTGCACAGTTAAACAGACGCCAACGTATACAGGCACGAAAATTATAGGCATAGGTACTATGCACAAGAGTAATGCCGTTCCGATTTTCAGTGATGAGGAAGCAAAAGAAATTTCGAGCATGAGGCGATGAAACAAGAGCCACTAGGAATATATTATCTAGACTATTCGGATGTACTATACCCTAGATCCAAACGGAAAATGATTATAGGTTACACCAGGAAAGATTTACTCAATAGTATAAAAGAAGCTAAAATATCCGATACTTGGTTCTGCTGGTTGCAGGAATGTAGAACACCCGGATATCTTGTTGACGGTAATGTTGAATTTGTATCTGCTTGGATATCAAAGCATATACCCGACAAATTCGGAGATCCCTTAAATAATTATCCCCCGAAAGGTTAACGTGTGATAAAGATAGCGCATAGAGGAAACTATAAAGGTTCAAATAAGGAGAGAGAGAACTCTCCAGATTACATTGAAGAGGCTATTGCTGCCGGGTATAATGTTGAAGTAGATGTCTGGTTGATTGATAATAAATGGATGTTAGGACACGATTTCCCAAAGTATGAAGTGCCGCTGGTATTCTTTGAGAGGCCGGAGATATGGACTCATGCCAAAAACCTTGTAGGTTATGTTAGCCTCTATCATAATTCTAAAGTACATGTGTTCTGGCACAATAAAGATGACTTTGCAATTACATCAAGGGGCATAAAATGGGCAAATACTCACGTGCTAACATACGACGGAGTAATGGTGCTACCGGAACTTAATGACCACCATACGAGCATGATTAAGCTAGGCCATGTAGATCCTATTGGTATCTGTTCGGACGACTTTCGAAGATTTGAATGAAAATAGTAATTGATATTGATGGTACTCTCTGCGACGAAGAAGACAGAGACATGAGTAGGCGCAGTCCCTACGTCGAGAGGATTTCTAAGATAAACGCCCTGTATGATGCAGGACACGAAATCTATATATTCACTAGCAGAGGTATGCGTTCGACTAATAATGATCCGATAGCCAGTGATAAAAAATATAGAACATTTACCGAAGATCAATTGACTAGGTGGGGAGTCAGATATCATTCTCTGCACTTCGGTAAACCGGTAGCTGACGTCTATATAGACAACCTAAATAAGTCTATTAAGGATTTCTTTGAGGAATAATATTCTTAAGTAGCTCATATATTCCTGGGCCGACGGTCATCCTAATATAGTCATAGTGAGATTTTGGCAATACAACACCTTCCTTAATAAGAATTCCGTTTTTGCTAAGGCACTTCAGTAGCAACGGTGTCTGTTCTATATGTATCCAGTTACCTTCCGACGGAACTACATCATATCCTGCGTCCTTAAATAGAATCAGTATATTCTTACGTTCGATTATGGTTTGACTGCAATAGTCTCTAACCATATCTTGGTTGTTAAGAAGAAAGAGCGCATATTTCATAGCCGGACCGGAAACCTCATACATCTGCCTAAATTTCGAAATTAGGTCAATGTTTCTTGAATGCGATAACAAGTATCCAACTCTGCAGCCGGCGGCGCCGAACACCTTTGAGAAACTCCTCGATATAATTAAATTATTATAGACTGTTAGAAGATCTATAATATTGTCGACACTTGTTGCGTAATCTATATATGCCTCGTCAACAAGAACCCACGAATCAGGATTATTATCAAGTATCTTTATTATATCTTTTCTTGTGAAAAGATATCCTAAGGGGTTCGACGGCCGTGATAAAACGACTAGGCTACCTTTATTGAATAATTTAGGTTTATATGATAGATTAGTTTCGGGTGCAACCTTAGTGATATCCATTCCGTTCTGCTTTGCATATACTTCGTACATTGGAAAGCAAGGGTCAGTAGTAACTAATGTTTCTCCCTCGCGGAAGCAGTCAAAGATATTCTTGATACATTCTGCACTTCCTGGACCGAGATAGACATTCAATGGTGTTACACCATGCACTTCGGCGATGCGATTCTTTAATGCATGTGTATCTGGATAAAGTGCAAAGTCGTCCCAGGTGAGTGTCTCTTTGAATTTGGAAAACAAAGTATCCGAGATAGGAGTTGTCCATTCAGAGTACCTAAGATCTGTACCGCCTGGCCGAGGTTTAACATCTATTCTATCAATTCTATACAGCCATGCTTTCATAAGTATCTCTCTAGTAATGGTGACAATTCTTTATACGAGCAGGTGCTGCAATGATTGGTCGGTTGATTCTTTTCGCAACCCCACTTAATTACCTTAAACTGATTACCGTAGAATATTTCTTCTACACTCTGTTCAAATATATTACCTAGAGATTTTGCAGAGGTATTCATGCAACAGACCTTGACATTGCCTTCTACCGTAGAATAGAATCCGTTCTGTACCCAAAAGCAGTCGCTCCATGTCCACGGTGCCTTTCCTTTAATCTGACCCTTATACCTATCTAAGAAATCTAATTCCTCTGCAGAATATTCTACAACAGTGTTGTCTCCCTCAGTCCAGTTCTGTACAAGATTTAATCTTACCTGGCCTAGGTTGTATTTCTTAGCAAGATCTTCTATGATAGGAATATCAAAAACAATGCCAGGTGACACAGTGTAGTTAACAACAACTTCGCAGGAACTTCTATCTACTGTCTGTAAATCTTCGAGAAAAGATATTAGCTTACTCCACTTCCCGGGTGGTCTAAATTTTTCATAGTTCTCGTAAGCACCGTCAATACTTATATATAGCATGTCTATATATTTCATCGAGTCTACCATATTCTGTGTTAACAGATATTGGGCATTAGTGGCACTTATAAGTTTAGCGGCAGGAAATGTTTCCTTAAACTTTTTTGTAATCTTGGAAAAATGCGGATGTAAGAACGGTTCGCCCATGCCCATCAGCTTTGCCTCTTGTATAGGATGCGACTGTAATTTAGCCATTAATTGGCTAAAATTGTCTAGGCTCATGTGCTTGAGCGGCCCTATAACATCTTGCCTATTGCATGTTATGCAGCGAAGATTACAATAGTTTGTAGTCTCAATATAGGCGTATCTTATCTGCATAGGCCTGTAGATCTTCTGGTGTACCCAGCTGATCAATGTCGTCTAACATTTTTATTATTGTCTTGGTACCCGGCAGCATGTGATTATAGGCAGGGGCCACATAGAACTCATTGTTGGTTCTGTCGTTAGCAGCAATCATTCTATTCACTGAATCTAAGTAATTGCGAAAACTTTTCCAGTAATACATTCCACCCGTAGCATATTGACTAATTTGTTTCTTTTCAGCAACTTCAATGACTCGGCCGGCATCGTCGACCTTTGCATAAGACCACTTCGGTCCTTCTCCGTGAAAACACCAAATGCATCCGTCAACATCGCTTTCCCTGACCTCCTGCACCTGACTATTGTTATAATGGAATAACTGATCGCTGTTGACAATAAGAACATCTTCATCTGCACTAAAGAGATTAGCGGCCTGTGCAACTGATATTGCTGCACCTTCTGTAACATCATAGATAGGCACAGTTCGAAATCTTATATAAGGAAATATTCTATGCAGATCGAAATGTTTAAGATGCTCGTCTCTTACTATAAAAACATGCTCATGTTCGAATAGCAGGAGACTTTCTACTACCCGTTGAATCATTGGCTTTCCATTAACATCTATAAAAGGTTTTGGGATAGGATTGCCTTGATCTGCAAACCTACTTCCTTTGCCAGCCATAGGAATAATAATTTTCATTAGAATATTTGTACGCCGTATTTATTTTGGAAACGAATTGCATCTTCCCAAGAATCAACCAACGGTTCGCCTTTAATATTTAAACTAGTATTCAATAATATAGGACAGCCAGTTGTTTCGTAGAACTGTGTTAGCAATTCGTATATCTTTGGATTCTGATCTTTATTTAGCGTCTGAACTCGGGACGACCCATCAATGTGACATATTGCCGGGTATAATTCGGGGTGTCGACATTTTGCAGTGAATTGCATATACGGCGATGTTTTAACCGGCATATCAAAATATTGGTCAGCAAGATCTTCTATTACAATAGGTGCAAAAGGTCTAAACCGTTGACGCTTCTTAATGTCATTGACTCGGTCCTTAATTGTATTACCTCGCGGGTCGGCAAGCAATGATCTATTTCCCAATGCTCGCGGGCCGAACTCGGCCCTGCCTGTAGCTACACCTATTATGTTGCCTTCCGACAACGCCTTGACAGCAGTGCCCATTATAAATTCTCGAGATATATCTGTTCCGAGGTATGGAGAAATCCATATTGCCTTTGATTTAGTATGAGATAAAATGCATCCTAGGGAACTGCCGGCGTCGCCCGGATTAGGCATAATCCAAATATTATCAAATAAATTTTGCCTAGCAATTTTCTCATTGGCTACGCAATTTAAAGCGCAGCCGCCCATTAAGACAAGGTTAGTCGACGGGGCATTCTTTGCAGCCCAACAAGTTATGTCGCACATAAATTCTTCTGCAATTTTCTGAATACTTGCTGCAATATCCATAAAGTCTTGTTCAGTAGATAAGTCTTCCCTCCACCATCGCATACCTCTATGTAAATTCTCCTTAAGTTTAAAATTAGGAGCATTACAATCTGCAATTAAATCATTCTTAAGGTCTTCATAATACCTTGGCTGGCCATAAGCAGCCATACCCATGAGGATATACTCTTCTTCATTTGGTTTGAGGCCAATACGGTGAGTTACTGCCGAGTATAGTAAACCCAGCGAGTTAGGATAATGGGTTGAATGAATCTTCTTTAGTTTATCTCCCTCTGCATGCCAAACAGAGATGGTATCCCACTCCCCGATTGCATCTACTACTACAATGGCGGCATCGTCGAATCCGGAAGTAAAATATCCGGCAGCAGCATGAGATTCGTGATGTGGTATGTATTCTATAGGAAGATTTAATCCTAAAGATTTTAGATAAGCTTTAGGAGACTGCGATTTGACTTCATCCCATTGACCGGCATACACCTGCCTAGACTTCTTGAGATAAGGTTGTTCAAACCATATTAACTTATCGGGTTTACCATATGCTAAGGCCGCAGATATAAGTCCGCTATTTAATAACGGATCATTTTTAATTCTTGAATATCTTTCTGCGTGCCCGGCAAAAAGAATTTCATTGCCCGACATCACTGTTATTGAGGCATCGTGATTAAGAGCGCATATTCCCCATATTAAATTCATTTGTAGATATATGGATCACGTTTCTTAATTTCAGCAAGCTTTTTTTTATATTTCTTTTCGTTACGTCTTTTTTCTAAGAAACGTGTTACCCAATTGTGTTGAATCCAATTCTTAAACCAGTTCATATTAATCCTTTGTATAGGTATCAAATATTTCAAATATTTCTTTCTTCAATTGATTTCTAAATAGTTCAGTATCAATTGTATTCATCAATCGCTTATACTCTATTGTATTGAATAGATAGTGGCCAGCGACCTCTACCGCCAGCGTGTTATTTCTAACATCTCGTGGCAACCACTTAGACCATAGTCCCGAATCAATAACTCTCTTTGAGAACTCGTACCATTCTTTATTATTGTTTGCTAATTTAGCAAGAATCTTCGTCTGCACAGTGCCAAGTTGTGGCGCAATATTTAGTGCATCTACACCTACAACTCTTCTCTTTGAAACATCTTCTACAGATAGATAATCAGCATTATGTTCTTTAAATAAGAAACCAGCATCGTGTACCCTCTTAACAATGTGGGAATTAAAGTTAATATCGAATGTTCCCATTTGCATATGCTGTGTAAAACTTCCTGTCTGTGTTACAAAGAATATAACATTTTTCGAATACTGGTCTATAAATTTGAGTTGCTCGTCGATGCGTGCCATACTAGGCTCTAACCCCTCGCCGGTATTATTTTCACTGCCGAATTCTAACATAATGTCGGGGTCTAATGAAAGTGTATAATCGATGAGTTCCTTAGCATACTCTAATTGATGATGCTCGATGCGAGATACATCGATGTGAATGAAATTGAAACAAGATTCTATATCAGCAGCAATTGTCTTCTTACATTCTTCAAGTGCTTCCGAAAGTGTTAGTTTCTTATCAGCATCGGAGAAATAGGGGCCGCAGTGATCACGACATACAAGAACATTAGAGTCCCTAAAATGTCCTAGCAGGTCTTGTGTTGAGCAAACATACCCGCCGTTGTAATCTACTTGATTACGAGATGCTACTACCATTAATGGAGTTGACTCACCGTACTCGACAATACAATCGATAATTTCCCGGCTCATCGGACCTACACCCAGTTTATACTTTTCCATTTTCAATTAAACCTTTAATTATTAAGCAAGCATCAAGAACAGCACCATTACCTGCACTACTTTCAGTGACAAACTTAGCAGCAGCAATGGCCTCACGTCTTGCACTTGCCGGTGCTATTCCGACAGCTACGGCAGCGAGCACGGGTGCATCATGTAAACCGTCACCAATAAAGGCAACTTCACTAAGATTGAATCTTGACTTAATCCACAGTAGTCTATCTTCTTCAGTAACAAGGTGTACGTTATTTTGAGAAATTTTCCAATCCTTAACTAATCTTGCACACGTTATATTCCAACCCGATCTATCTGCACTAATGAAGTCGATAGAAATGCCCATCTGTTGAATAATCTTGATACCATCTTTGTCGTGCGGGCCGAACACTTTAAACATTTTACCTTGGTCACTATATAGCATCTGCCCCGTGTTTAACACACCATCAACGTCCATTATTAAATGCTTAATCATTTTCTAAATCTTCAATATTAAGTAAGGTGCCTGTATAGAACTCGAATTGCTTTATAAATTGTCTTTTATAAAAGTCGAGGCCGCCCATATATTTAACACCCGCTACATTAGCCTGCTGTTTTAACTGGTTTTCGTTGATTGCAAGATCAATTACCAATTTACATTTCGGCAATTCCGAAAAGGGAGATTCGGGTGTTGATGTCCCAAATGAAGTGCAATTAATTATAACATCGGCGGGTACATATCTTTTATCCCAGTTATTATTCTTTCTAGAATATACTACAGCCGCTTCTTGTATTACTTTCTTAAACATTGAACCCATAGATCCATCACCGAGAATGCTAGCCGAATTTAGCTCGTGAGGTATACTCGCAATTTCGTACAGAACACCGTAGATATCTGTATTATGGCCATATAATTTTCCATCAATAAGTTTTATAGAATTACAAGAATTATACTCTACCACATATTCGTGTTTATAATCAAGCATATCAATAACTGTCGATTTAAATGGCATACTTATGCTAATGCCGGCAGCACCAGCATTCTTCAAATCGGTAACACATGTCATGATATCATTACACGGCAGGGCTTTGTATACGCAAGGCATCCCGAGTTTAGAAAACATTCTATTATAGAATGTCTCCCCGGTCTTTCCTGGATATTGACTTAGACTAAAAAACATTTTCATAGTTGAGAAAATGTGTACTGAGCTAATGCTATTAAGAATTTGTCAAATGGTGCTTCGTGCAATGGAGCCATGTTTAAATATATAATCGGAACAAGTGTCCTAACCTTTACCCAATCGTATCCCCTATCTATTACCCATGTATGTAAGAGATCAATGTACTCCTCTACGTGCTGTACAGATGGAACATCAATAATTGCTTCGCTATTCTTCTCTTCGTATCCAAATTTATCTTCTTTTACATACTTGTAGCTGAGATAAAGACCACCGAGCATTTTAGCTAGATCATAATACATATCGCCGTACATATCTCCGGCGAAATCCGTTCTCCAGTCAATTGCGGTAAATTTGTCAAGATGTTTATCATAAATGATGTTATCAAATTGCATATCGCCGTGAATAAACACCCATTGTACATTGGTTGCCAACCAATTGAAATTTACGTCTTTTATGTACTCCTCGATTGTCTTTACACTTCTATTATTTACGGTAGGAAATTCAACCCAGGTATTATACTTTACTCTGAATTTCTCCAATCGTTCAAGTGTCTTCTTTCTATAGAAATTATCAGATATATGGAATGTATTCTTATTTGGTAGCGACTCAATCCAGAGATTATTTTCTGCCCAGATTAAAAATTTATTGAATATTGCCGGCGTCAAACAACTGTAAAGTGTGTCACCTTTTTCTTCACTGTAGAATAGAAAATTAGGCTTACTAATCACATCTCCGGGCATGCAAGCCGGATTTAATTTAGCTCTTTCCGAGCGCATATCAGCCAATGCCGGATTAGTTGTAAACTTAATAATCTTCCTATTATCGCGAAAGAATAATTCGTCTGGTTTTGGAAAGCTAACTTCTGGCAGTCCGGTACTAATTTGCTGCCACTTTTCGTATGTTCCAAAGTCTTGCCAGCGTCTTACGGTGTGTGCCCTTAGATTGAGATTATCAAAACCCTCGTAGACATCCTTAGCAACCTTCGTGTCAAGCGTATTAATAAATGTCCTATCAGCAACATACATGAGCCCAATGAATGCATCGACTGCTCTAGTAGATTTTTCCTTATTATGAACTGATACAATTATTTCACCGTCTCGTTCGACCCAACAATAATCCTGCGATACTGCACTATCTACCGGGGATACAGCAATCCAGTTATGATCGAGTTTACCATTGTAATCGAAATCAAACAATGTATCGCATGTTATCCATAAGAATGCATCCGGAAGATGTTGGGAACAATATCTAATCGTTGTTGCTGGGCCAGTTGTTAATTCGTCAAATTTCGGAATATCAATGAATGTTATATGCTTGCTGGCATGAACCACAGATACGTAATCCTTGACCTGTTGTCCAAGATTACCACACGCAATTATAAAATTTGTATTTGGTGAGAACTTATCAATAATATGACTAACAAGTGGTTTATTATCGTATGGTACAAGACTCTTGTTTACCATGCGAGAGAACGGGCCCATACGACGCCCGTACCCAGCAGCAAGAATTAATACAGTCAAGTTATCGGTGTTCTGAGTCAATTTTTCCATGGGCTCTGTTTGTATCATCTTGAAGTCTAATAACATCATCGAGCTCTGCAGAACTAGCCTCAATAAATGTTAGGTCGGTAATTGCTATTACGCGATGCAGGTGACCTGGTGTTACGTGAAAAATAACCTCAGGCAATAATTCTATTTGCTTCATAGAATCTATGTGGTCTGCAATCTCGTCACTCGTCATTTTACCTTCGGTGTATTTGTCTACATCGAAAAATTTATCTGATAAAAGGAGTATACCTGATCCGCTGAGAACATAATTTGTTTCAGTTTTAAACTTATGCACTTGCAGACTTGTCTTGTTATTTGCATGAAATAATATCTTCTTCAGGGCGTATGGCCTACCGACAGCATCGGATATCCATAATTCGTGACCCCATGGTTTAACAACTAGTTTGGCACTATCCATAAAATCCTTTCTTATCAACTACATTATACTATAATCGGATATCAAAGTCAACGATTTAGATCGCTGAATTATATATATTTTCCAGCTTTTCATTAAGATAAAACGCCCATCTCTTATGACCTTCAATCATGGTATGGTGCTCGTGCGTCATAGGGATATTATTTTGTTGACAGAAATCTCCCATTGTATTATCCCCCGGCGGGATATTTAATATCGTCGGTTTTGTCAATATATCAATCTCTCTATAAAATTTTTCTTTTATGTCGATAGACTGGCCAAAGTTCCATGTCCATGGTAAGCTGCTAAAAAATAAATATTTAATATTAAGGTTCTCGAGTAGGTTACTCATTAAGTACATTTCTTGAAAAAAAGAAATGTAATTTGGGATAGCATTGAATATATGAGTAATATATTTTTTCCGGTACTCCTCTACTTCTCTTAAGTACGATTTACTAAATTTTTCGTACTGAGGAATTTCTTGTGCATTGAATATGGCCCACTCTTCGTTACCATTTTCACTAATAAAGACTTCGTTCCTGTCTAATGTAGTCCATCCCAACACAACTGTTAAATCTTCATAAGTCAACGGATCTGTTTTAAACAGGAAATCGCAGGTGGTCCTTACCATTCTTTTATTACTCCCACCACCCTGTGCAAGATTTATACACCTCGATTTGTTTAAGTCTGCTAAGATTTGCGGCCAAGCATATTTTCTTTGATATACATGATGTTCTTTTTTTTCTATGTGTGACAACAGAGGATCAAACTCTATACCATTGCCCGCAGTCCAACTACATCCATTAGCAAATAATATCTTTTTATTCATCGGGCAACCTTTCTAAAACGTTGTAAGGGGCATGGTAATCTCTATCTAAATTAAAGCAGCGATTAAAATTATTGACATCAATTTTCATATGCACTGCCTCCTCCCTTAGTACCGCATACATAGACGATTTTGTAATTTTAGTTTTAATTCCGCTATTTTTTAGGTATTCGCCGAATATATTTTTATACCAGTGATGCGTACCCGGATTAGTTATAAATTTAGAAGCCCTGTCCATGGTTTCTGAATTGCTGAGGAAAAATACATCGTCAGTCATTATCTCTGTATGATTCATTGCATAGAATAGGTCTGGATTTTCTCGAAAATGTTCAATTTCGTTATTTAGATTATTGCTGACGGGGTATATCAGGTCAGGTCTTAATCTTATTACAACATCATATTTTCTGGATAATCTAATCTCGTTGCTACTCTTGAGCTTGATACTTTCGTGCCATGAATACCATTGTGGGGAGAACTCAGTATATGTTTTTAAGAAATGGGCTTTCCACAGGTTGTAATTATCAATTTTTATAGAGACAAATTTCGAATCATATGCCGATACTAAGTCTTTAATTAAATTATAACTCGATGTTGGTATATAAGTTTTAGGAGCAAATTTTCTAGACATTAACGAATGTTCGTGCCAGGCTTTATTTTCGGTAATATCCCAGGTATGCATAAAGAAATCAACATAAGGATATAGATCACCTATGTATCTTTTTATATTTTCACTGGCATGTACTCCTGTTCGTATCATACCATTAAAGCATATTGCTATTCTCATGCACCTAGATACCTGTCTATAGATTCGGGTATCTCGAAGAGCGTTCGAAGATTTGAAATAGCATCATTTTGCCAATTATCGTTTTTTAAATTTCGATAAGTTTCTAGTATTGCATTTTTAGAATAATTGATATCTTCGAAGATAAACGAATTTATTGCAGCAAGATGATGATAATGTACCTTAGGGTCTAGATAACTATATTCTTCTCTAAATATAGTTGATCTATTATCATCCATAGTTTTGTGTATAATTTGCTTTGAATTTAGGTGTTCGATAAATTTTGTCATCGGCCAGAACCCATTGCCGTAAAATTCTCCCGTCCTGTAAAAATCCATTGCGATATTCATTGTATTTGAAGATGCCATCTGATAAACATCTCCGTGCAATTCTTGATAGTAAAATACGTCTGGATTTTTAATTAGATCTTCTATATCCGTGGAAAGGTGTTTATCTGGAGGAAATATACAATCCGGCCTTAATCTTATAACAGCATCATAGGTAAATCTGTTTAATTCCTCAAATTTAATTTTTAATTGATTACTGTACCAGCCGCTGTGCCATATATGTACTAAATCACCTGTATCCCCGTATCTAGAAGATATTCTATTAAAAAAATTATCGGTAGATTCAATTATTACATTTACAGGATTATAGATATCGATGAAGCTACGAATATCCGCATCGGATATGATCTTCTTTGGTGGCGCAGGCATTCGTAAATTTAATGCAGGTCTGTACGAATTTATATCCCATGTATGGACATAAAAATCAATACTAGGTAATAGATCACCAAAAAAATCTAACAAACTATTAGATGCTTTTATTCCGGTTCTTATTTGCCCATTAAAACATACTGCAATTTTCATATTATATGATACTTATAGAGAGTTATTTATACATGATTTTCGTAGTATGTATGCGTTCTTATTTGGAAACGGGGTTGTCTTAACATTGAGATCAATTTCTAACCACCTCTTTAGAAGTATTTGATCGTTTTCTTTATTTGATGTGTCTACCCGATAGTCATCAAACATCATAATCGAATTAGCTAGGTCACCTTTAAATATCCAAAGACTACTATCTATTTGCTGATGTCCGTCATTTGAAATATCCAAGAATGCAAAATCACTATCTTCTGTAATCAATTCTAAATCATTTTCCAAAGATTTATTATCCCCTATAAACAAATCAGGCCGGCACACAACTATATAGTCGTATTTGACGTTTGAGTTTATTTCATGCTTATTTTTTAATTCCAGGACTCTTTTTACTGAATAATAGAAGGGCATGCTCACAGATCCAATTTTAAGATAGGAACTGAAGTCTTCAACTATCATGCTTAGTGGTGAGTATATCTGAGAATACTCTTCAATTATTATCGGATCAATGTATTCCTTTAGTTCTTTATAGACTATGTGCATCTCTAAGATGTCGGTCTCTATACCAGGCGCCGGAGTATTAATATTCCAGGTATGTATAAAAAAATCGCAAGATTCTTTTAAAGTTCCTATGTATTTTTTAATACTAAGATTTGTATTCAGCGCAGTTCTCATCTGTCCTATAAAACAAACAGCTATTTTCATAAATCTACGAAATACCCCATTCTTTTTAATTTGTCCCAGTCTTTATTGTGTTCTAGATAGCATGATTGTTTACGAATTATGGCATAGTTAAGAACTATGTCTATAGGGAGTATATTCTTAATAGTCATCCACTTATATAGCAAGACACCCATACCTACTCGCCTAAATGCTAAATTATCGTAATTAGATCCGACCATAGTGCCAAATTTTTCTCCTGAACAATTAAAAAAGCTATCAATTAAGTCCATGGTAAGAGATGATCCGAAATACATGACATCGTCGGGATTAGGAAGAGCAAATTCACAATTCATAATCCCAAACTTAGAATATAATGATTTTTCTTCAATCGTGGAAGTAAACATATTCTCAAATTTATCTCCAGGTTCATAGCATACATCGAATCTAGCCTTTATTACTAGATCAAACATCATATTATTTTCTGCCTCATATTGCTGTTTTAGAAAATTTGATCTCATTACACTATAAAGAATGTTATCCCACTCAATAAAATTTTTTTGTTCTTCGACCACAAGTTTCTCAAAATTAAAGCACTCAAGTAATTCGGCCCTAAGCCCTGCAACATTTAATTTTTCTTCTTCATAGGAGAATTCGTCATCATTCTTTATTTTATACGTATTATTATCCCATGTGTGTCCAAAGAAGAAAAACTTATTTCCTCTATTTGAGCTAAAAAAATCGTTTATAGATTTGTGGCAATGAACAAATGTTCTTGATTGCCCGCTGAGACAAACTGCCACATTACAATTTTCAAATGATTTCATAATTGTCTAGGTAGCCTTTAACTTCTGCGACCCGGGGGTCTCTCAAAATCTTCATAGATTTATGAATTGGTAAATTTATAATACCTATATTTGCAAGATAAAAATATAGAGCAATTTCCGGTGGTGGATTATCAACCGATGTTACCCATTTAGTCGGGACAAACGACAGAAATTTAAAGAATTCCGATACCTGATCGTATGTGTGACTATCGGCGTAATAAAAGATATCACCAACTCTGTAACAATTATATTGTTCACTCCATCCACAATGCGTAGTATATAATGTATTCACAGCAGGTTGATAAAGAGTAATATCATCTACCAAGAAGAGGTCAGATCTAAACCTAATAGCAATATCATATGTAAAATTATTTTCAATCTCGTATTCCCTTTTTAAAAGTGACGCACGATATATACTATAGAATTGCTCCCTGCACCACCAGCCGAATTGCTGCTTTAGCGGGATAGTTGTATTCCAGTATTCTATTTTTTTTCTTGATTCGAATAGATATTTTTTAGGATTTAATTCTTTAATTATTTCTTGTTGCTCATGCGAAGTTAAAAATTCATCTCTGATTTTAATACCCCCGTTATGAGATGCAAGTAAATTAGGTAACGTATTATAGTCCCAGAGGTGAAAAAAGAAATCCACTTCTCCCTGGTGGGAAAATACTTCCTTACACCTCTTTATGCATCTTTCCCAGGTGCGCGGTTGCCCACTTAAACATATTGCTATTTTCAAAGATTTTTCCATTCTTTATATGTTTCTTCAAATTCCGGAAATGTTTCTAAGAAATTTGTACCACGACGAACATCGTGCTCATCTACAAATTTAATAAAATCCATTCTGTTTTTTAACGTATGATTTTCTACCTTGTTGTGAATTGCCATCTCGTAAATTCTTTTAAATTTATCTGCTTCCCAGTTGAAGAATCCTTTATTTGCTGTCCCATACCACTCGGCATTTTGCAAATTTTGATATAATAGCGTTACCTGTTCGTAAATAAGGTGGTTAAATTTATCGGGCAATATAAAAATAGTTTGGTGTTCCGGATATCTAAGATATGGGACATCGAGTATAATTGGAGAATGTGGATTTTTATGAGATCCATATTCCTTTTTTATATTAAGAATATCGTTGATAAATTCCTTGTAGCTAAACACGCTTAAGAGGTTATAGGTACTCATCACTGTAAATGTACAATTAGGCACCTCGTCGAGAACTCTTCTTATGTTTGTAATCCATTGATTATAGTCTAATCCATGTCTAATATACTCGGCCTGTTTTCCGTGTGCCTCAGCACTAGTAAATATCTTGAATTGTTTTACTTTATTTTCAGTGCAAATAATTTTAATTTTTTCAATAAATTTGTCAAGTAGTCCATCGGGCGGACACATATTAGAATTAATTGACAAATCCAAGTTAGGATTAGGATTTTCAATAAGGAAATCTAATAACTTAAATGTATCTTTTGTTAACAGGGGCTCGCCGCCGGTAAGGGTGAGGTGCAGGGGCTTGAGCTTCCCGATAATGGGAGAATAATCCGAGAGGCGGTTCTCACGCCCGCCATGCTTCAAGTAGTCGAAGCAATGGCACTTGAGGTTGCACAAGCGCGTAACCCATAGAATTACACGGA